>Ga0222719_10000125_pt1 | contig 77484 bp, 137 predicted proteins | sample C33_34DmetaG_FD_165039 | JGI IMG/M metagenome (GOLD analysis project Ga0222719, IMG submission 165039) | Estuarine water microbial communities from San Francisco Bay, California, United States - C33_34D | ecosystem: Environmental > Aquatic > Marine > Unclassified | place: USA: California...
TCAATTCTTACTATGAAAGCGCTGATCGCACTGCAGGAAGCAATGGAGCGCATTGAAACCCTTGAAGCGTCTAACGCTGCACTTGAAGCTCGCCTAACCGCACTTGAAGGAGGTGCATCATAAGCAATACTTACGTCTAGCTCTACTTAAACTAAAGCACCGTATAAATACATCGTCATAAAATGATAGTACAATTTGAGCTAGACGCAAAAGACTAAATCCCTTAGAATAGATTTATCTAGAAGTAGTCAACTGTGTCATACATCGGGAGACAACCAGCCCGTGGACAGAACCGAGAGATTGACGATGTCTCTGGTTCTTTTAACGGGATCTTAACCTCATTTAATTTAAGGGTGGGCGGCACGGCTGTTTACCCAGCAAGCACCAACCAGCTATTTGTTTCGCTTGGTGGTGTAATGCAGAACCCAAGCACGGATTACACCGTGTCTGGCGACCAAATCACCTTCACTACCGCACCTGCATCAGGACTAGATTTCTTTGCAGTGATGCAAGGAGATGCAGTTGATATTAATACACCAGCTGATGGAAGTGTTACATCAGCAAAGTTAGCATCAGATTTTACTGGTGCTACGGGTGGTTCAGGGAACCATGTATTCCTTTTAAATGAGCAGAATGTAACTACAGATTATACGATTCCAGCGAATCGTAATGCAATGAGCGCTGGACCTATTACAATTGATGCAGGAGTCACTGTAACAATTCCTGCTACATCAACATGGGTCGTTGTTTGAGGTAAGTTATGTCATTAACATTAGATGGTGGTACAGGTAACATTACAGGGTTGAATGTAGAAGCGGGTAACTTACCTGCTGGAAATATCTTGCAGGTTGTTCAAGGGTCTACAGACGTCCGGGTACAGGTATCTACTACTACTTATACTCCAATAGGTCTTCAAGCAAGTATTACGCCGACATCAACTTCTAGCAAAATTTTGCTTTTAGTAAGCGTGCAGTATCAAGCTCAACAAACTGCAGAGTATGCAGGACACGGTACTCGTGTTAAACGAGATTCAACTGTAATCAAAACGCCTATTCAAGGTGCTGCCGGTCCATACGAAGTTTGGCTACGAGCTACTGGCTCAACGGATGTGAATTATTACAACTCTCTTAATTATCAGATCCTAGACACACCTTCAACCACAAGTTCTATTACATATTCCGTTGAAGGTGCTTCATACAGTTCAGATGGTACTGTAAATTATCAGAGTCTAGGGAATGCTCAGAATCAAGTCTCAACTATTACTTTAATTGAGGTGGCAGGATGAATAATTACATTGATACTGCGACAGCATTAAATTCGCTTTTCCCAAATTCTCAATTTTCAATCACCAATGGTGTAATTACCTGGCTTAGCCCAGACATCACTCAACCTACAGAAGCAGAAATCCAAGCAGAAATTGCACGTCTTGAAGCGGAGCAACCTTGGAAAGAACTACGCCAAAAACGTAACCGTTTGTTAGCTGAAACCGATTGGGTGTCAATGAAAGCCCTGGATGCATCAACTGATGGTCTTGGTATTCAGCTTCCTCAAGTGTGGATGGATTATCGTCAAGCATTAAGAGATTTACCAGCAAATACAACGGACCCAGCAAATCCAGATTGGCCCGTTAAACCAGGAGGTGAAGCATGAGTATTAAGTTACCAGGAGCAACAAACGGTTCGGTTGAACTGGACGTTCCCGCCGCTATTGGGTCAGACGTAAGTTTGACTATTCCAGGTACTACAGGAACAGTGCTAGCTGCTCCAGGTAATACAAACATTACGGTTCCTAGCTCTGACGGCACGCTTGACCGCCTTGAGCGTGCTGGAAATATCTTGCAGGTTGTTAGTGTGACTAAAACTAATACATTTAGCGCTTCAAGCGGTGCTGTTGCTGATGTACCTGGACTGCAACCAACGATTACGCCTACGTCTACTTCAAGTAAAATTTTAATTTTAACTGACGTAGCAATTGCTGCAGCAAGTGGTGGTCACAGAGCTGCCTGCCGTGTTATTCGACGAATTGGTGGCGTAGATTCAACAATTACAGAAGGAGATGCTAACGGTAGCAGAACGCGTACAATGTGGGCGTCACATTTGACTCAATTAAATGGATTTATGCACCGAGCAAATATCCAACATTTAGACTCACCTAATAGCACAAATTCCATTACTTATGTGTTCCAACTTCAAAGGATAGACCTTGGAACAATTACTGTAAATTTAGGGTATAACGATTCAGACACCTCGTCTCACGGTGCACCTATATCCAGTGTAACTTTACTGGAGGTAGCAGCATGAACCACCTAGCTATTTTAAAAGTTCATCCTAATGCGGCTACTATTGATGACAGTGAAGGCGTCAAAGATGCCGACGGTAATCAAATCACCATTGATCAAACCCTTGTAGACGCAGCCGCTGCTGAACTTCAGGTTGAGTACCAGTGGAACGAACTACGTCAAAAGCGTAACCGTCTAATCGCGGAAACCGATTACCTGGCGTTGTCTGACAGCACTCTGACTACTGAGATGGCTGCTTACCGCCAAGCCTTGCGGGATCTACCTGCAAACACTACTGACCCAACTAATCCTGTTTGGCCTGTTAAACCCGGAGGTGCATCATGAGCACAATTAAAGTAAACAATATTGTCCCACCTAATGTAGGTGAGGGTGTCACGATTGACGGCTTGCAGATGCCCACTGCTGGCCCGTTGAGCAACAGGAACCTCATCATCAATGGGGCTGTAGAAGTGAGCCAAAGAGGCACAGGATTTGTTGATGTGGTAGATACTGGCCCCGGCCATTATATAGTTGACCGATTCAAGGCTTATCATTTTGCTGGAACTGCAGGCTCTTCAGTTATTGAACATAGTCACAGCACAGATGCACCAGATGGCTTTAAACACAGTTATTTGGCTCGCGTAAAAACTACAGGAATGACAGCTTCCGATGGCTATACCTTGTTGGGACAAAATATTGAAGGCTACAATATAAATTCTTTAGACTGGGGCAGTGCCTCTGGCAAGTCCGCAACTTTATCATTTTGGGCAAAATCAAGTGAAATTGGTACGTTCTGTTTTGCTATTAGAAACGATGGAAGCTCACGTAGTTACGTTAAAACGTTTGACCTAGACGATACAAACTGGAATTTTGTTTCTTTCACAGTTCCTGCTGAAACCACAGGTACATGGAATAGTACCAATGGCGTTGGCATGCAACTTACTTGGGGCCTTGATGTTGGAACTAATTACGAAGGCGCCGTAGAAACTTGGTTGACATCAAATGCCTTTACCGCTTCAGGCATGACAAACACTTGGACTGATACTGTAAATAATACGTTTCAAATCACAGGCGTCCAACTAGAAGTAGGTTCCAAGGCTACCCCGTTTGAACACGAACTCTACTCTCAGACCTTGGCTAAGTGTATGCGTTATTTCCAATATTTTGGTCAAACTCTTGCTTCTCCAGATGGCACTGACGATGGGTTTATGACTTTTGCCAACTATACATCTGTAAATGCTTACGGGGGACAAAAATTTATAGTACCAATGCGAGCCCGTCCTACATTTGCCGGAAATAATCTGAATTATTACGCAAACGGTGGAGTGGATAACAGTGTTGCTGTAACTATGATTGGTGCTAGTTATAATTATGGTGAGCTGAGAGTTGGTGGAATAAGTGTTAACCAAGGTGGAGCTGGTTGGTTAAGAATTGAAGGTGTTGACGCCTTTATTAGTTTTTCTGCGGAGCTTTAAAATGACTGTATCTTATCAACTTATTGCAGGTATTACTGGAACAGTAAAAGCTGTTAAACGAACGGAACCCGATCAGATCGATCTTTGCATCCCGTTTGACCCCGATAACACCAACTACCAAGAATACCTAGCCTGGCTAGCCGAAGGCAACGAACCACTACCCGCTGATGAACCACCAGCAGCAGAGTAAACCTTCTTGCACTTCCTGTATTTTAACGCTAGTGTTGACGCTCGTTAACACTGGCGTTTTAGCGTATTCTTTTTTTACATTTCCTAAAATTTTAAAAAAAGAGGTCAACGCAAGTAATGCTGCGGTGCAATTAGAAATAACAAAAATAATAAAGAACGAGCTAGCTAGCACGGCTAATAAGTTATCAAAACACGTTGACAATAAATTTCAATACGATTTGGTTATGGCAATAAAAAAGCATAGTCCTAAGATTCCTATAGAAACCGGTCCAGCGATTTTCCTTGACTAATGGCGCCCATAAAAGAGTTAAAAGATATTAATATTGAGATTTTTAAGACTATTGCAGATTCAGGCACGCAGATCCCTAAAACAAATCTGTTCCTAAGTCCCCCTATAACGGTTCAGTTAGGCGTTCCGATCATTGAGATGCCTGGGTGTGTCGAAACACATCGCAATGCTGGTTCATCAAAAACTGTGTTTAAAGACGATGATAATGGCACATTAATTTTATGTACCGGTGGAGTGCCTTCATACAATCCTTTGAACTTCACGCCTGACGAATTTATTTATACTTCTCCGGCGAAAGTACCGCCTTATAGAAAACCTAAAGATGCGCCAACACAATCGTTGCCTATTGATGCAATCCCTCCTGAAGCTGCCCCATCAAGCGCCACAGTTGTAAAAGAGCCTGAAGCGATTGACTTTAATGTAAATCCAATCGAATGTCCCCCTACGAGTGGGTTAAAAATTGGACAGCGTACTGCTAATAAAGAGTTAATAGTTACAGGATATAAGTTGAATGGAGACGTCTGCGAAGCTATCACCGAACCTGTTCCAGCTATTCAAACAATCGCAGAAGAGTATTTACCTGCGCCAGGTGCTGTCACCACGACAGCTACTATTGCGCTGGTTGCGACCACTTCGGCATTACTTGCAAAACCGGCATCTGATTTAATTCTGAAGTTGATAAAGCCTGCTGTAAAGAAGGTGACGAAGAAAGTTGCTGCGCTTTCTGGGAAAGAGGTAATACGGGAATCTGTATCGCAGAGGATTGCTGCCCAGCGGGAGCGTAATCACGCTCTATTGGCGCTGAAACGGACCCTGAAGAGATAGAGTGCTTGTGTGGACGAAGTGTGCTTTGAGGTTGGCGGACAACTACGTCAGCGCAAACCTTGAAAAAAGGCGACTTTGGATGAAAAGTAATCCCTGCTTTAGCCAATTCACCACAGTTTTTTAGTCTTGCAATCTCAAAGTCAAGACGACGATTTGCAAGGATTTGTTTCTGTAAAGCTATTTGAGTGTCTGCAGCGCTTTTACATCTCGCTTGCAGGCCTCCGTCAAGAGGAATTGAAAGCGTGGCGGATAATCCTGCATTCCAACTGTAGTTACTTTTTTGTCCAGTCCTTACAGGGATTTCATAGAGAACTTTGCCAGGATTATCTAGAAGTCCGTCTTCATTTAAATCACTGGTGTCGTAAACTGGGTCGTTGTAGTAGGGTTCGTACGGTTTTTGAAATGAACCTGTTCTTGTGAGATAGGGGGTAAAGTTAAGCGTTGGACCTTGGCACTGGATTCCGTTACCATAGGTGTTTGTGATGTAGGGTCCTTGAAGGACCTGAATAGCCTGATTAGTAACAGAACCGCTAGAGTTTGCCACAGGAGCAGCAGTAGCACTGACACCCCCAACATCTGCAGCAAGACTTTGGCTAGGAAATAACGAAAAGACACCTATTGCGAAAAGATAGAAGTGCTTTCCGTGATGCTTTGGATCTCTGTTTTTCTTGTAATTATAGTCTGATTGGCTAGTCCTGGGCCTTGAAAGGTTTCCGTGAATTGAAAGGCTTGTCCAGGGTTGACGATCGTCCAGCTTGGTTTCGTTGCCGAATTTAGAGTTGTCCATGTACTGGAGATGCCGTTAACAGTGTTGCCTTCGGTGTTCTTCATTTGAGGCGCTAAACTGCCCCCAGAATGTCGAACATTAGTTCCAGTTACAGAGTACTGATATCCAGTGTTGTAGTCAATCGAGTTTATAGTCTCGCTTACGACTGATGTTGTTTCAGTCCTTGACGTGAGGGAGCCTTGAGTAAAATTCGGCACAACAGGAACCCCATGGGCGGCTGTTGTGAAGCCGTGTACTAGCCCCAGGAGGAAACCGAGCCCGATCGCCTCTTGAAGTCTGGTCATTTATTTCACCGTAATTTCGCTAACGAATTGGCCAGTAGCGGTAGTTCCTGCGCCACCGGCAGTGAGGCTTATGCCACCTGCTGAATCGATGGTGCCAGCAAGGCTGCCTGCATACCCGCCAGCCGTTGTAGTAGTGTTTCCAAGGGCCGGGAGACTGCCAACCGAACCGTTCGAAACGGTAGTAGCACTCGGTGTAGCGTCCCCTTCGATAAAAGATTCACTAAAAGTGAAGGCGTCTCCTGCGGTTGTAAGCTCACTGTCGAATGACGTGTATCCAACAGCAGAACCTGCAGTCAGTGCGTCGAGTCCACCGAAATTGCCACCTGTAGTCACTTGGACATTATTGCCACTAACTGAATATGTACTACCAATGCGAGTTGCTTGGCTCGCTGCACCGTCAACTTGTAACTGTATAGATGTCTGCAACTTGTGAGTAATATCAGCCTTAGCAGGAGCAGCAATTAACACCAATAAAGGCAAAATTAACCACATTTGATTTCCCTATCGCTGTTAAAATTTTAGCACTTAGGACATATAGGTTAAAATGTTTACTATGAAAGAAGATGACGATCACGGTTTTTCATTAAAAGACATGTTGGCGACAATGGTGCCAGCAGGTGTATTGACTTGGGCTCTTGCGATGCTCACTGCAAGTTATATGGGAGCGGCAAAGATCGATGCCGCATTTATTTCTTCCCTTGTCACTTCGGTCCTGGCTGTTTACGGTATAAGCCGGAAAGATGATAGTACAAAAGGGCCGAAAAAGATTATAGTTGATGATAAGAAACCTCCTACTCTTCCTAAGTGATTGACTTAGAGATCGGATCCGTAGTCACAATAAAATCTGTACGTCACGACACACTTACCAAAGAGTGTGTGGAGGTAAAAAAGAACAGAAGAGAAGATAGAGCGCATGTTTACTTAAACAGAGTTTTTAAAAATTGTAAAATATTAGACAAAACGGAAGATCGCACTAGAATTGATTTTGGTCTTGGCTCGTGGTGGATAAAGAATAAGGCTTGGGAGAAAGTTGTAGAGCAAAAAGATACGTACAAGTGCACAATTGAGGGGGAATTGCACTATTTAAAAGGTTTTCCTTACTTCCCAAATAGGCCTGTATCAGAAGGTGCTAAGGGTAGGCATTATACGCAGGTGGCATGTATCGCCATGTGTCTTAAATACCTCAAATTAGGTGGAATTGAGACTTTCGAGGATTATGCGATTGTTGCGAAAAATTTTTACAACGGTCGGCATCACTATCACAACAAAAATATTTGTAGAGAACTGGGGGTATCAGTTCAGCACTCGTGCAGCCTAGGACATGACGACATTGAAAACTATATTAATCAAGGTTTTCCAGTTCCCTGCGCAATAGTTGCACGTGGACGGTGGGAGGACCCTCATGGATTAGCGTCCTATGTAGTTATTTATGGTTATGACGATAAAGATTGGCTTGTTATGGATCCCACTGGCGAGTTCAACATCGAAAGAGGGTTATGGTTGCGACAAGACGATGGATCAGGGAAAGAACTACGTCTAAATAAAGAGAAACTAGACAAGCGCTTGTTTCACGGTGGGGGATACGCAGCGTGGGGTTATATCGATTTTCAAGAATTGTGAGCTATACTCAGTTCAAATCTACAGGACCATGGAAGAGCTGATTCGCGACACTGAGGCAAAATTAAAAGAGCAGCAGACAATTCTCGCAGATAAAATTAGGGCCGCAGAAGACTCTCTAATGCGGGACAAAGAAATGTTTTTAAAAGTTACAGGTGCGCTGGAAGGGATCTCCATCTTAGAGCAACGCCTGAATGAGGAGGTTCAAGAAAATGAATCTTCTGTAAACATCGCTTTAGGATGAAAGACATGCTCGGAGATCTTAATAAAGGGCGCTATAAGGCTTTAGAGTTGCTCGCCGAGCAGATGCGCTATCCTAGCCCTGATCTGTGTGTAAACGCGATATTCCTAGACATTTCTGACGATGATTTAAACTGGGTTGTTAGTCGTGTCCACTACTATCTTTTGAAGATTTTAGAGGACGCTGAGTATGACCCAGCTGAGGACGAATCAGATTTTGATTCGATAGGACTCACAGATTAAGCCAGCTAACGGATTTGAACCGATGGCCTTCGCTTTACAAAAGCGCTGCTCTACCACTGAGCTAAGCTGGCAATCGGGAATACAGGATTTGAACCTGTGGCATCCGCCTCCCAAAGACGGCGCTCTACCAAACTGAGCTAATTCCCGATGCTCCCTGAGGGGATCGAACCCACCTTAGCCGAATTATGAGTTCGGAGCATTCACCAGATTGCTAAGGGAGCGTGCGTGTATTCTACAGCGCTTCCCAGAAATAAGGGTCTGTTACCCAATTTTCAATATTTCCTGAGCCTGGCGGAGTTTTGCTTACTACCATCAAGTCATAGGAAACTGAGTATCTGGGCTCCTCTCCGTAATAAGGAGTAACGGAGTGAGCAAACGCCCCTGGGAATAAGATAAGGCGATTCTTAACTGGACTTAACAGCACTTCTTTGTAGTTGATATCAGTATCTTCGAACACAATAGGCAGATAATCCATGCAGTTATCGGATTCAAACTTTAAGCAACCGCTATTATTTAATGGCTCTGTTATATAAAAAACTGCACTGATAATAGCGTTCTTGTGTGCATGAGTAGGGATGTATCCTTCGTCTTCGCATATTGCTGGCCATGACTTTTCTGCGTAAATATTTACTTTATCCAGTGCTACGCCTATTTCCGAGAGGTACTCATTGCAGGCAATTCCAATTTGAGTATTTAACCATTTAAATTCTGGTTTTTTGTGTAGCAAAAATTCATCGCAAACATCCCCTGTAATGTTCGCCTGATGATCGCCTAATTCTTTAGATTTTATGTGAAAATTTTCAACAAATCTGAGCATTTCGCGCTCAACTTGAGCGGGAGGATCTAAATCCTCCATAAAAACTGGTGTGGCAAAAGCAGAAAAACAGGGCATTTTGTAAGTGTTTACATAGGAGCAGAGGGACTTGAACCCTCACGACCACGATGGTCTCAGGATTTTAAGTCCTGTGTGTCTACCAATTCCACCATGCTCCCGGCGTTTGGAGCCTAGCGTAAAAGACAAGTGTGTGCACCCTACAGTTTTTTCAGCGGCAGAGATGCACAGTGTTTCATTGCGAACAGGATCTATTAGTTAATCTCATTGTTCTAAGCCCGAAACACGCACGTCGAAAATTCAGAAGTTATATCTTTGAAGCCTGGGATTGGAAATGTGCATACTGTGAGCGCCAATTAAATTCAGATAACGCGACAATTGATCATATTTTGCCGAAGCACAAAGGCGGCCACAACGTAAGATCGAACATGTGCTGCTGTTGTAGCGGGTGTAACCGCGCCAAAGGTTCGACCTTGCTAGAAATTTGGTATAACGAGTCCCATCCTAAATATACAAAAGAAAGGTTTGATAAAATCAAAGGATGGATGGAGCAAAAACCTTGTTCTATAAAGCTTCCAACCACGGAAGGATCTACGCCATACATTGACAATGACTGCTACATCAGCTGGATCGCAGCGTGACCCTGAAGAGTTTTTAGCCGAGTATCTTGAAGGGCTTCAGGATTCGCGTGTTGAAGAAGATGGCAATTATGCTCTTTACGGGCGTTTGAGCGATAATATTGCCACAAAAGCCGCCACCGGTGTCTTGAGGGTATAAGATGGCTGATCGTGCAAAGGCAAAACGCTTAGCAAAAGAGCGCATGAAATGTAACAAGCCTAAGAAAACTCCAGGTCATAAGACTAAGTCACATGTCGTCAAAGCGTGTGAAGACGGCGAAGAAAAAATTATTCGTTTTGGTCAGCAAGGAGTTGAAGGCGCTGGCAAAAATCCCAAAACAGCAGAGGACAAGGCTCGGAAAAAATCTTATTACGCTCGGCACGACGCTCAGGATGCAGATCCAGACAAAATGTCAGCACGCTACTGGGCGCATAAAGTTAAATGGTGATTTGACATGAAGGATAAAGTAAAAAAAGTTATGTCTGAATTCAAGGCAGGCGAGCTAAAGTCAAGCAGTGGCCAGAAGGTCACCAGCAAGAAACAAGCTTTAGCCATTGCATTAGCTATGCAACAGAAATCTCGAAGAAAAAAAGGTTAAATAAGTGGCCAACTTCGCCACCATTTGGTGACGATGTACTTCTCTCCGCTTTCTGGTGGCAGAGCTTCGTGAAGTGTTTTTCTGTTAATTTTTCCGTTTTTGCGCAGATTGTTCCAGGTAAGAAGTGTCCCTTGCTTGGGTTTAACTTTTAGGTTTAGGTGGCGGAAGAAGGTTTCCCCGCCTTTGTCTACGTCGTTGAGATAGATCATAGTAGTCCAGGTACGCTGCCCCATCCATTCGCAGTAACATTTGTAGTGGGGCGCCCAACGGTCAAAGAAATCCCAATGTTCTTTAAAGTATTGACCGACTTCGTATTTTTGTCCTTGTATAGCTTCCCCGAGGAACGGATCTAAGTCCATAAAGTTTGTAACTTTAATGTCTAGATCTTTAAAAACCTCATTGTCAAAGCGATTTAGGTCTGCCGAACTACTGGTTCTGTATTCAGAAACCGTGCCCATATCCTGGGAATCAGAAACAGTCGATGGTACTAATCTTTGGTTAATTTCATCTATTAGAGCTTGACACTCACCTGCATCAAGAAAGTTTTCTTTAACATAAACCTGTGTTCGGCGGAAAGGGAACTTGATTGAGCGTTCTTCCAAGCCTCTTTCGTAGAAGTGTCCGTAATCAATTTCTTTTGGTTCAGCGCGGAATGAGCATAACCGTATGGCTTGATTAATTTGTTCGTCCGACCAGTTGTAAAATTCTTTCGCTTCACGAGTCAAGCCTGGTTTGCTAACTCCTGAAGTTGCACGAACCATGAATTCTGAGAGATGGTCGGGATTTATATCCATTGAGATACTTTTACTAGACTGTACATAGAGTGTACAGCAGTCTGATGGAACCACTTGTCCTTTCGTTTGTATTTTTTGCTGCTTTTAGCTACGTTGCGAGTATCCATGCTTTGAAAAAAACTTACATTTGGGGCCAGTCCGCCGAAATCAGGATCAAGAAGAGTGAGCCTAGGCTCAAATTTTGGCGTTGACCATTAATTCAGCGCTGTTAAGATAGCTGTAAGGTTAAGGCTTACCATGGATGCAATAGGGCTTCCGGTGGATGTGGAATTCCAGATTCACGCAGCATCACTAGCGATTCAAAACTTGGATCGCGAAGAGCTTGAAGAGGCATTTATTGAGATGCTGCACCAAAAAGCTCTAGATCGCCAGATGTTTCTCGGCGTTTTAAAAGATCACGGCATTGATGCCGATATCACCTTTAATTTCTCAACTATCGGACAAGTTTCCTAAGTACCATGCCCGTTCGTACTATTCAAGGCACTCTTGACACTTTTTCAGTGGATGCCGGATCTGAGATCACTTATGAAGGTCCTACCAGTGCTGGAGACAAAGGCCTGAATATCCGTGGTTTCAAAGTAAACCCAACAAGCACTGGTGATTTGACAGTGACGATCGCTACCTCTTCAGGGGTAGAGTCGATTGAAATCTTCCAAGAAAGTAGTTACTCGGCAGGTAACGCACCCTCAGGCTATCAAAAGTTTTTCAACATTGCCAAAGCTGGCAAGGGCGGCGGCGCTGTTGGTGTATCCGTAACAAACGCTGCGGAGGATTACATTGTGCTGCTGACTTTAGACGGTTATTCTGAGGTGAGCTATACCGGTTCGGTTGACGTCCCGTAAGTACTCTAAAAGCCCCTCTTGGAAGGAATTTCCTTTCCTTAGCCAAAGAGGCATTAATCTGATAAAAGCATACACACAGCCCCGTACTGACCTCAGTATGGGGCGTTTTGGTGCGTATAGGGATTATGGAGAAAGCACTTGGCGTATCGGATATGGCAGTAAAAATTTAGGCAAAAGGCCTGTATCAGGTTTAGATCGTATTACACGGGAAGAAGCCGAGGTTCAACTAATTGAAGACTTAAAAGAGTTTTCTATCGAAGTATCTCAATACGTTTATGTCCGTTTAAATGAACACAAACGAGCTGCCATGCTTAGCTTTGCGCACAGTCTTGGTATTGGTGGATTTAAAAAAAGCAGGCTTTTACATCTAATTAATCGCCACGCGCCTAAGAATGCAATTATTTCTGAGTGGAGTCCTTATATCAATAAAATTTGGTTGTCTGGCGGCGATTTGATGCGAGATCGCCGTCGTGTAGAGCTAAACACGTATCTAGCACCAGACAAAAAGATGCCTACTTTTGTCGAGCACGAGTGCATGACATCTATTTGTCTCCTTAACCTTGCAGATAGCTACAACGGGGCACCTAATCAGATCAAAGCAGTTGAATACTTAGAGAAAAAGCTCAAGGAATGGGATCCATCTGGGCATGTGATTCGCCGTTTTTATCGTCTTTGGTGTGAGACTCCAGCTGGTCTAGGATCCGAGAGCCGAATGGAGGATATGTTTTTAGATAATCTATTGCATCAAGCAGAGCTAGCTCAGGAACATAATGACGAATAAACTCGTCATACTCCATAGGGCTTGATTTATGAGGCTGCGACATCTTCTTTAGCTAGTGCGATTTTTAAAAGTACCAAATAACCAATCAGATCCATAATCACGTCTTCATCGCAATCAAGGAGGTTATTGCCTGACTTGATTCTATTAAGCTTGTCGTCAATACGGACAAGAATTTGCTCAACTGAACTTGCTTTGCTGAAAATCCGTGCAGGCTCTAGCGCTGAATTGCCATACTTTGTGTTTTTATAAAGCAGAAGTTCTTTTACGTCATCACAAATTTTGCTTATTTGCAGTTGTGTTTCGGTAAGGGTCATTAGAATAAAAACATGCAATACCAATCTAGCGCTTCTCACAAGGTAGACAACCGTTACCGAAATATGGAACGTGCTACCGATAATGATAGAGCGTTGACGTTTTTAAAATCTGCTTCAAAACGTATTCGTCAGCAGCAGAATCCAAATTTAGAAGGCGAACGTCGCATGGAAGATCGTTTTATATACGCTAATCCAGCGACAAATTTCGAAACTTTAGCTTCTTTCAGAAACATGTTCTGATTAGTAGATTACTCTGCCGATGTTAGAAAATATATCAATAAACGCATCTGCTTGTTTAAATCCAAGTTCTAATCTCGGTAAATAGACAAAATAGCCCCAAAACATCGGATATTTATGTGCCCAAAAGCCTTTGCCGTGTATAAGACGTGCCCGTTCAGTTGGTATGCATACCGGGAAATCCCAGATATCTGGACAAAGCCTTAAAGTTTCAGGATTAGTCGAAAAAAATAAGGCTTCAGGTACGTTTCGGAGTTTCCATTCTTTGTATAGACGTTTAAACCATATGACAGACGGGGTTTTTGAACCTGGGCCGCCTCGAGGCGACCACACCCACTTACCGGGGCCTTTCTTATAAGAACACCGTCCGTATGTAGGAGGGAACAAGTAAGTTTTACCAAACCAAGGGGTTTCTACGTTCAGACCATCCTCTTTAATGGTATATGCTGTTTTGGCGCGAATAAATTCAAGATTTGCTCTATGTGTGGTACAAGGATCTAGATCTATATCACCTAATAAAGCATCTATGTAAGGTAGGTAATCGGCGGGAGTTATCCAATCGTTTTCAATATGGAAAATTTTTCCACGATTACGACTTCTTTCCCGCCAAGGACGCCACCTTTCCTTCACAGCATCATGAAACCAGAGCCTTCAGTATCGTGTTTGTAGTGCACCAGTGCAAGCTCTTTTGAATCTTGGATAAGAAAAAGTGATTCTTTCGCGGGATCAAGCGCTTCTGCGCGGCGAATTGCAGATTGAAAAACTTCTTCTAAAGCTTCGTTACCTTTATTGTCATCAAGCGCGTTGATAAGTGCTTCGACTGGTAAGTAGAACATGCTTTCTTTGTCATCTTCTTGAGGCCGGAACACCATTGCGCCTGGGCCTTCAATTTTGTAAAACTTGGAATAATACTCACACATGTCTGCACAAATCCTCTCGATTGAGAGCTTCATGAGTGTCTCTTCCATTTCTCCTGATGCGCCTTTCAGGAGGTGCGTGAGCATTTTGTTTCGACGGCTTGTCATGGTGTCTTGTGTTTCAGGAAGTTTAGCAAGGTTCAGGTGTAACCTCTTTAGCTGGCTCGTCTTTTAATTTTACAAAGTTCCCAAGCCCTGAACGCTTTAGGGTTTCCAGTAATTTGGGGAGCGGTTTATACAACACGACAGCCTTCTGCATGTTACCTATTTTTTTAATTAATTTACCGTTTTCATCTCGCAATTTTGTCAATTCGCCTTGACGGATTAGGTACTCGGCTACACAACGATAGCGTCGTTTTTCGGCAAGATTTATTTCAGGATATCGATCACAAATGGTGCTGATCTTCATGTCGCTAAATGTTATGCGGATTTGGTCAGCCAGAGACAGGCCTAGCACAAGATCTGATGTGCTGGTCTCGTAGCTGCACACCAGCTCCAAGTATCTGCGAAGGTCTGCTGTTTCAAAGCTACCTGATGGCGGAATAAACATCTCGACCTGCTGCGCCAGAGACGGCACAAGCTTCTCTACGTAATTTTCAATTGTGACTGAGCTGATGTCCAGGTCGATGAATCTATAACTTTGGTAAGAGTTGCTCTTATCCTCATCAAGGACGAAATCAGTGTTCGTCAGTACATCTAACCAGTCTTCTCCTGTTTGGGAACTCATTCAGGATCGTTGGCTTGGTTTAGCATAGCTAGCTTTTTCGATTTGTCCCATTGACTTTTATGCTCGATCAGTAGAACAAGGATGTAATATCCTTCGATAGTTCTAAAGTGCTCTCGAAATTGAACGTGTTTTTGCCAGGACTTGCCGTAGAGCTCAGTGAGACGTTTTTTGCAGTTTTCAATAGAGCCTCCGTAATTTTCAGCTTCCCATAGTGCCTTCGCAAAGTTCTTTTGTTGATTGGTCAGTAAGCTAAGCAGCTCTTTAGTGGACAGCCCTGAGATTAAGTCGCTAAACTCTTGAAGGAATGGGTAATTATTTTTATGCGCAGACCCCTTACTTACGCAGAACTGCTCTTGGTTTTGATCCTTATGCCTGTTGGCATCTATGGAGTCCAACATTTGCACGGGTTTATCACCGATAGAATCAGTGTAGAAGTAAAGTTTAAGTAAAACAATGGGCGGTAAGAAGCCAGATCCTCCGTCACCTGAAATAGTGATGCAGAAGCCTACTGCTCCTACGTTATTTCGTACAGTAGTCCCAGAAGAGAGCTATCAAGATGTAGCTAATTACGCAGGTCGCTTAAATCAGCAGTTGCGTTCTGCTCTACAGGAACAATATAGGCAAGCCGGAACTTCTGCTGAGATCGGTGCGCGGCAACGTGGCATTGAAATGCAAGAAGCTGCAGATATTGCATCAAGTATGCCTACAGGCCGCGACCCAGGGTTTATGGGTGTTGCTTTGGATAAAGACGGCGGTGTAGATAATGCAGCCACTGCAAAAATGACGGGGGCAGGGGGGACTCAAGGTTCTGGTCAGTATTCACAAGCTAAGAAAGCAGCTGATTTACGTTTGGCTGATGCAAAAAAAGCCTATTCGAAAGCTAAAGCACGTATTGGCGAAAAAGATTATCTACCTAAAACAAATCAAAAATTCTCTTGGGCAAAAGATCAAAGCTCTGTATTCGACCCTGCTGACCCTGCTGACCCTCAAGCGTCAAAAAGCGGAAAGAGCAAAGATAAAGATGGGGGCAAAAAAGAATTCAGCAGTAAAGATATAAAAAATCCATTTCTCGCACTGATAGACTATCAGCACCATGCTAAACGTGGAGCAAAACCTGATTTCAGTGAAGTAATAGAGCGTTCAAATAACCCAGATAAACAAGACCGAGGTTATTTTGAGCGTATTACAGGCGGACGGGGTAAACCCGGATAATCTAGGTTTTGATCTATAAAAAAAATTATTCTTCTTCAATAGGGTGAATTGGATCTTCGGTTAAGTAGTTAGCCCTGGTTTGAATCCAGTCCTCGTAAATTTCATGTAAAATTACATACTCATCGGCGGGGATGACGGCTACAGTCTCATCCTCGTTTTCTATGAGATAGTGCTTTTTTAGAACAGATACATCGTCAAGAATCTGTTCTAAATCAATTTCATATTTAGACACGACTATTGCGTCGATCATCTGACTGTTGCAAATGTACCTACGTTAACAGGATTCTATGTTTATGCAGCTAAAGAGCCGAAATCTAGCTGATCTGTCACAGCTTCACTGATTTGCCTAAAATTTAGACTGTCATCAAATGCTTCTGGCGTGAAACGCCAATCGAGGACACTGACGGCTACTGATATAGAGTAAGTTGTCTCTAGATATCGAATATCATTTGTAATTAGAAACAAATAGTCTCCAGGTTCAAGCGCGGTTGTTGGATAGTCGGTGGCGGTTAAAGCATAATCATCGTTGTAGTCTATGGAGCTTGACGGGCTTGCGTATCCGCTATTATTAATAGGGAGCTCATCCCTGGTTCCGTCTTTATTTAACTTATAGAACGCAAGTAGTGTGTTTTTATTGGTCTCTCTGGTGTATTCAGTTTGACTAAAATTTTGCGTAAACTGAATAGATCGGCGCTTGTTGATTCGAATTTTATAAAAAGTGCTTTGGCGTCGCGACAAGCCGCCGTGGGAATTGCTTATTGTGATCGTGCGAAATACAGAAGAGAAATCGCCCAGATCAACAGGGTTATAAAGGCTATCTCCAAGCTCCGCAGGGCGAGGATCAGATCCGTAGTAAGAGGTTGGGCCGTAAGCAGTCGGCCCAGTACCTCCAGTGGGATAAGATTGAACAGTCCCAAGGTTATAAAGACCAAGATTATTCGGGATTGTTGTTAGAAATCTCGCCATCTTTGAGCATTAATCCAGTGTAAAGACCGTTAGTCCGACCAGATTGTTGATACTTTTCTTCTATAATTATAGCCCTCTCAGAATAGAACCCTTCGTCTTCCATTGTTTGGCATGCTACGTAGTCAAGATTGTTGATCATGCAGCGCAGATCAGACTCAGCCTCACCAAGCTCGCTCTGCCATTCTTCACCCCAATGGCTTTCAGCACCAATAACAATCAAGGCGCAATATTTACGATTTGAAGGGTCAAGGTGATAGTTGCTTGGGATCACCATCGCCCGCTTGTGCGTTGGTTTTTTTGAAGTGCTCGAAGATGTTGCCATAGTTCAGTTGGATGGTGTCGATTTTGAAAGGTGTGTCTACATCCTCAAGCCCTTGAGCATTTAAATGCTTAGGGTTGCAGCAGAATTTTTGACACGTGGATTGAGTGCTAATCCGGTGTTTCCCTGTGTAGCCACGACTAAGCCAGAATGCAACCCTCATTGCAGATTGTGACTTTCCTGAATGGAATGGGGAAGGACAATATGCAACCGATTCCAAACCGTTCTTCTTTGTCCCACCAAGCCATGGCCAGCACTCGTCTTCGCCCTTGATGTCTACTTGGTCCCAGAATCGCCTGACCTGCCAGTACCAACGGTAGTCAAATAGGGTGACGTCAACGGCGCAACGGCCTTTCTTCATCTCTGCGATGCAATCAAGGCATTCACCCATGTGCCCGAAATTGCCTTTGTGAGCCTTTTCGCCTTTCCGATGCCAGGGGCACTCTAATTCGTTGGTCACGTGATACTCAATTTGATATCGCCTCGCCTCCTCTGGGCAGGCTTTCATTACTTGATTGAAGAACTGCTCTAGTTCTAAGAAATCTCTTTTAAGACTAGCTGATGGATCGTGCAGCTGCAAGTCATCAAAATTCCGACCACTCCTAATCCTGGTCAGCAGATGGTAAGGAATATTCAACTTTTCAGAAAGAGCTTTGCTAGTTACAGAGCAATCAGAGGTCTTAATTGTCTCAATCAGGTCTCGCCCTGGGATTTTGTCCAGCGCTCGGCCACGTTCATAGGCAACGTCTGATCTGGTGCCCCAGTAGTAGTGAGTTGGGTTTAGGCACCTGTCCGCCTTGCAGGTCCGATGTCTGACCAGGACGGCCTTATCCTCCGCGCTGAAGCGCCCTGCAGCCGCGAGGAGGAGAGGGCGGGCGTCAAGTCCCGAGTAGTAAATGATCCGGCCTTTGGTCGTTTGGAACCCCGAGAAGACGCTGTGCCGCATCTTGCGAAGGTCCCAGCAGGATTCAAGGCCGACCGAAGACAGGAACACCTGAAATGCCTTCGCGAAGACCACCGCATCCTTGTTGGTGAGGCCGGATTCCATGAAAAAGGTCAGTGAATCCATGAGGGGTGGTGAGTGGATGGAGATTTTATAGGCTCAAAACCCAGTCAGGTCAAGGGGTTAGAGCGGATGTACACCAAAAGTTCAGAAAAAACCGCCCTTTTATTTACTTTCTTAGAAGAAGGGGGTGGGTACATGACTTTAAATCTCTTGTTTAACATCATGTACTCACCCCATCCTCCTATAGAAGGAATGAGATCGCCGTTTTTTTGGCGCATTTGGTGCCTGTTCCCTGGAATCCTAGTCACGTCAAGGGGTTTCAGGCGGAAAAATGCCAATTTCTGGCCGCCCCCTCACTAAAATATCGGTTAAATAGGCCCTTTATCGCCGAGATACTGTGTAATAGCGCTCTAATACATCCGCAAAGTTGATAGCACCGTCGAAATTTTGGACCATATGGCATACAGAACCAGAGGCGCTGCAAACTCGGTAATAACTGTGCTGGGGATTGTTGTTGACCTCAACCGTAGTCCCACCTGGAAAAGTTCTAATCAGGGTCATAAGTTTATGGGTCGATGTTACTATTGTAGAAAGGGTTGTTTTATAAAGAATGGCTGATTTTCCATTCCAATTACCTCCTAAAGGCGGATCGTCGGCTGGTTCTACTCAGGCGCGTACTCAACGTTTTATGCGTAATTTAAATTTACGTGCTCAGCAGCAAAGCGTTTTTTCGCAGGCTTTGGCTGACATGATCCAGAGTGGTCAGTCAGCAGGACCTTCACAGTCCGCATTAGACGCACGTCGCGCCGCTGCTTTAAACCGCCTGACAGGAGCAGGGCGAGGTGTACAAGGTCCCAGTCCATTCCGTTGGGCACAAGGCTCTCGTCCAGCTGGTTATCTACCGACGAGCACAACCGGTTCCGCTATGGTGCCGACAACAGGATCGCAGTTAGCACGATCTGGCACAAGCGGTTTCAGAGGAGCTGCGAGTGGTGGACTAAAAGGTCTCGCAAGCCGAGGTGCTGGCCCTTTACTTAACACTGGCTTGGTTGCATTAGATGTTTATGATGCGACGCAAACAGGAAGAGATCCTTTAAGGGCGGGAGTCAGGGGCGCGACGACAGTTCTTGGCGGCTTAGGTGCAGGTGCTCTTGGCGGTGCTGCAGGGTTACCGACGACAGGTCCAGGTGCTATTCCCGCTGCAATAGCGAGTTACACAGCAGGTTCGTTGGGTACAGGAGCGCTTTTTGATCAAATTTGGCCTGAAAATACTCCAATGAACGACACAACAAGATACGCACGTCAACCTGGATTTATTGGCCCAGTTCCTCAGCCAGCCCCTGGTTTTATTGGACCTATGCCCGAGCCTCAACAAACCACTGGAGCTTGGACAATTGACGGCTATGACCCTAACGCGCCTCGCTCTCAAAGAGAGAGGTCTTCACTTCCTAGGCGTGCGCCTGTAAATCGTGAGCCTCAAATAAGCGAAAGCGAGCTCAGGGCTCGATCTGTCCGTAGTGATTACGATAAAATCCGCGCTGCCGAGAATCTGACAGATCCTCAAAAGAGCGCAATCGGATTGGAAATGTGGCGCCGTGAGAACCCTAAACTTGCTGAACGCTTAGATGAGAAGACGTTTGGTGACCGTGTCCCAGGTAAAGCAGGGTATAACCCGCTGATGCAGGATACTTTTGGGTATCAGTCAGAGCCTGCTGTGCGTCAGCCACTTGAAGGCGAGGAAATCATTAACGCTGTCAATGCAAACAAGGAAGCAGAACTTCGCGAACGCTTTACGGCTCCTGAAGGCGCTGATCAACCTAAATTTGTGATTGAAGAAGTGCTGCAACCTGCCGCAAAAGACGAAAAATCCGCTAGAGCAAAACTGCTGCAGCGTGCTTTGACCCGCAGGATCCTGGACGATCAGGATTTCCCTGCAAATGCTCCAAAAATTTCTTTCTAAAAATGTACAACCCCTCTGGATTTGACGCTCAGGGTCTGGATATGAATTCAGACTTGGGCGACCCTCGCCGACAAGAACGCCTTCCTGGTGGATATGCCACCCAAGGTCAGGCTGTAAGTGCACCTTATGCGGAGGCAAACATGCGTGCAGCCGAGAAAACTAACCCAATGAACGCTGCTTCACAGGAGCCAGGTAAAGCTTTTCTTGATGCTTACATTCAGAATGCTGGAATGGAGCAGGGGCAGACTGCCTTTAACATTTTCGATTTGTTTGGTGGTGGGACCAAAAAAGGACTTGAAGCTGGCGATGCTGCGCGACGTGGTGAAGGACCTGAATATGATGCAGAAGGCAGCAGGTTTGTTGGAGGCATGCTTAATAGAAACCGGGCCACTCAGGAAGCAATTCGCCGATCAAGGGGGAAATAATTATCATGGGTGACACAGATTTCCCAACAGTGATGGCGAATGGACCCAGCGGGTTCCTTCAGACATATGTCCGAGGAATGCGAGAGCACGAGCAAGCTGGTACGGACATTCCTGACTTCCGTGTGCAACAAGAATATGCACAAGAGGGAGGCGGCCCTTTAATTGAAGGCACTCAGATCTCAGCAGACCCTAGTTTTGATCTGATGGGTCCTGATATCGATAGTCCTGAAGTAGATAATTGGATTAGGAACTCTCGTCCACAACCCAGATTAAATATGGACCGCCTGAACGAAAATATCAGACGAGTCCGCTCATCCTTACCAAGGCGAGTTTAGTCTTTTTTATCGAATAGGTTGATATCAGGGATCCCTGAATAGGGATCCTTTTTGCCTTCACAGATTGCATTTGCTCTTTTGTAGTAATCGTTGTCTGTGCAGCCGTTTTTTTCCATATAATCTTTAATCTTTTTCCAATTCTCCCGTTGATGCTTGTCCATGGGGTTTCATACTGACGTTTTCGGGAAGAATTGTCGGCATATTCCTGAACTTGTCGTCTGCATTTCGCAGAGCTATGCCCTTGATGAAAGGCTTACCTAGTTTGGTGAACTGTCTTACTTTGTTGATGCCGAGTTGGTTTCTGCAGCAGTCAAGCAAGAGTGCGATGAATCGCTTTTGACCGACAGGTTTCGACCCTGTATCTTCACAATAAGACGCATAAGACGCATAAAGGTGGAAATTACTATTACAATATCTTTCTTGAGCATCTTTGGCGGCGGGAATTTTCTTACCCACCGGGGTAACAACATTCTCATCAGCCACTACTTCTGATTGAAGCCATTCGACGAGATTATTGCTGTTGAGCATGATCTCGTTACGGACGCGCTTGAGAGAGGGGACTTTCTCATACGTATCGAGGAGATACTCACGCATTTCCTGGTCAGTCATTTGGAGAACCCAGTTAACTAAGCCGGGTAAACAATCCTTCCATAAGCCCCTTACGTCTCCGTTGTCGATTTTGATCATCTCTTTAGCCTCTGAGTTCTTGCTATAAAGGGGGCGATTGAACTCAATGGTGAGACGACGGCGAGTCAGACCTGAGGTGTTATCAGTTGTCTGAATTGGCTCGTTAGCACAGACCATGACCATACCGGTGTAGACGAAAGGCTCGCCAACGTTTTTATTTTTCTCTTCAAATCGGAGATTGTCACCGCCAGTCAGCGCTTTGAAGATCTGAGCAGAACCGCCATAACGTTCAGAGTCGTTGATGAGAGTCAGGCGTTTGCCTTTGATGGAGGCAACTTCAAATCGAGACTGCTCAAGCTGATTGAGCGTGGTGCTGGCGTAGTTGCGGATTCCGACCAGAGCGCAGCAAAGGTTGGCAAAGGTCGACTTCCCGCGACCACCTGGACCGATCACCTCAAGAAAACGTTGAATTTCGTGACCTTGACCAATAAGGCAAGCCTTCAGCCACGCACGAAGGACTTGAACACGCTCCATATCACCGTATTGAGTGCGTGTCAGCCACTCAATGATCGGACCAGGATCAGCATGAGGATCGTAATCAAAATCCAATCCCCAGGTCATGTAGTGCTCTCGGCTGTGCTCGAGAAACTCACCAGTAGAGATCTCTAGAACACCGTTAGCAAAGGCAAGGCGATCATCATCGTCGTCCCAATAGGTGTGGGTAATGTACGCCTGAGTCAGGCTGACAACATCTGAGATCAGATGCGAGGTAAATCCGCCTGGCGTCGGAATGTTCTCGCGCAGGAACAGGTCTTGTACGAAGTGCTTGTACTCGTTTTTATACTCTTCTCTACGCCAAACGCCTTTGTTGCTTTGATAGAACATAAAGGTGTCGAAACGCGGGTCATAACGCCATCCACACTGAATCACCATTTCGGTGACGTGTTCCGCGAGTACAGATGCAGGGGGAGTTCGGGGTTGCTTTTTCGAATCCTTACCCCGCGAATTCACCTCATCACGAATCCCTGGATCAGGGAATCCCATGATGTCACCTAATATGTTTTGAAAAACCTCGGCTTCTGGCATGTCGTCAGCGCTATCGTTGAAATATTCTTGAGCTTTCTTGACAAGAGTCTCAGGAGACTCAACAACAAAATTCCCAAGTTCTATATATCCATCTTCCTTCGCCTTAGCCCTGAGATGGTGCAAACCACATGCGCCTTCTGGGGCAGGGCCACCTTCAATACGCTCAAAAGATTTCCACTTCTGCTCGCAAACACCGTCTTCAAAGTTGGGGGCTTGGGCAGACCACTCAATCCAATCTCCCAGAAGCTGATCATCAACTTGATGGAGACACATTCCAACAGCTAGCCACTCCTCGTAGTCGCAGGCGCGTTCAGGGTTTAGGTGCGCAAGGTAGATACGAGCTTCAGCAATCGACTCTTCATGCTGATAAGTGGAACCCTCTTCGTAGCTGAGGCTTATTCTCTGGGTGACTACACCGTTTGTGACCGGCTTTCGATACTTATTGGTAGGAAACGCCTTCTGAATCGCTGCATAGAGCCACTCAGGGAGCTCAGGGGGGTTCTTAGCAAACTCGAAACCACCGTGATGTGTCGTGAAATAGCCTTCTGTGTCGGGGTGGCTGCCCATGATGGCGCCTTGCCTGGACCGGAAGAGAATTTCGAATGACGGAACCCCGATCTTGATGGTTGCCTTATCGGGTAAAAGGCTGATTTTTGAATTAGGGATGCGGTACAGCATGCGCTGTCGCCCTGGTTTCCCTGACGAGATTGTTAGAGTCTCAGGGAAGATCGCATCAATCGTGCCTCCCGCCAGTTCTTCCAGTGCTGGGATGGCATCTGGTCCATCAATGTCTACCCAAACAAGGCCACCTGCATTTGACCATTGACCAGAAATCAGACCGACACCAGTAGCCCTACCCTCCTCAAGTTCAGCCTTAATCTCTTCAATAGAGAAAGGCTGTGAAGTCCAACCAGGGGTGTAAGCACGTTTATCCCTTAAAGGCGTAAGAGCCCAGTCTTTGGGGATTAGATCGAGCCGGATTTCACCTGGGTCAATGTGTTGGCGAGGGCGCTTGGGGTCGGTAGGTCCGTTGGTCACTTATTCCTATAGCAGAGTTTTGTTTAGGCCAGACAGAGGGTATATACGATCAGGCCTCTTGAGAACCCCCGAATCTGAACGGAATCGGTGGTTTATGCATCTAATAATTTAGAGTAGATGCATTTGCCCTTGACTAGCGCCCTTTTGGTGCTACTGGTCGGCGTCGACTGCCTCCATCTCCAGTTCTTCAGCAGCTTTCTTTGCGGGCAAGATCTCCGAGTAGTACTTATTAACCTCTTTAAGCCAAAGGTTTTTGTACTTTTCTATCGTCTGACCTTGCACAGCGAACACCTGAGAGGCTTCGCGTGTAGCCACAAAGATCATCAGAAGTTCGGGCGTGATGTTGCAGGTGTGTTCAAGTCCAAGTGCGTATGCGCCCATCTGCAACATGCATTTTTTGTATTTCATGAAGCCTGCTCGCTTCATCCCATACTGGTTTTTAGGGGTTTCAGACCCTGGCCACTTGCTGAAATAAGGTCCGTTGCTGGTCTTAAGGTCACCCAGAACGATCTTTCCTTTGTATTCACAAACGATGTCAGGAGCACCTGCCCATCCCCAAGTCTGACCTTCTTCTACTCCAGGATGCCAAACTCTACTGATGCCGTCGCTACCGACACACCAAGGATATGCGTCGCCGACTGGGTTTTCAGCCCAGATGACCCTACCAAGTTTTGACAGGTTATCAGGGAGACCGTCCCAAAATGCTGCAATTTCGGGATCATCGATTTGAGGATTCTTGTTAATGCCTAGGAGGTATTCCTCCATCAAGCTGTGGACTTTAGTTCCACGGGCAGCTGCAGCTTCGCGGCCACCTGGATTTTTTTTAGCCCAGCGTTCTAGTGCGGCTTTATTACCTGATGTTGCCGACAGAATCGTAGTGACGGAGGGGAGATCACCGTGTGGTGTACGGTAATGACGAGATCCACCAATCGTGAGGCGTGTATCACCTTCAGATTTATAGTCGATCAACGTAGTTATGCGGATCCATGGAGGATACCGCCACTAAATCTAGAGTTTCGCCTCAATCATGTTCGATTTCAGGCGGCCTCTCCGTGAAGCAATCTTCAATATTAGCGGCGAATTGCATAGATTGGTAATCACCAACGTGCTTTTGAATCCGTGAGTGGATATCAAATGCTGATTTGATCGCGTCTTCAGGGTTAATAAGCAGCTTCGAGTTCGCTAACAAGCCAGCTGTCAGAATGGTTATGGCGAGTTCTTGCGGGTTCGCGGTAAACGCACGCAAAGACTTTCCATTGTCCGTGAATGACGACAAAAGAAAGTTGATGATCTCAAGATTTCTTTCAGCATTGGACTCTTCGCTCACGCTTGATCCTCCTGGTCCTTGACCTCGTAAAGGGTGATTGTTTGGCGTTTGATGACGGGAACTAGGATTCCTTCATCTTTAAGCGCTTGAATGCGGCGTTGAATTGTCCTGTGGTTCCTTGCGAATTTCTTTACAACGTCAGTTAAAGGGATCAAGACGTATCTTGTCCCTTTGTAATCCGTTGAGATTTCAAGTAAGTACTCATGGATGCTCATAGCGAGGTCATCCATGAGGTTTGTCATTACAGGTCGCGCCACTGTCGCCGTTTTAGCTTAGTTTAGATTCTACGGGACTATTACTTTTAGAGTCTGAAGACTCTTTCAAATGTTCCTGATACTTCTGAACACCTGATTTTGCTGTTTGCAAGTCCATTGTCCAGCAGAGTTCCCAATCGTGCGCTTTACTTGGGAACTTATAGAGGATGTGCCCAGTGTTCCCGTGCTTAAGGCTTTTGATCTCAAAGCCCTCATACGTAATCGGCTCTAAGATCTCGGACTTAGTACCACGGTACTTAAATTTTTTAGCTTGCCTCATTGCTTTGAGTGCAACAACAGAACAAGCTTAATGACCCTAATCCAGGATCAATCAAATAAAGTGTTCAACGCTTTTTTGCGTATAGCGGCCCTAAGCTGTGGCTCCTTTTCTGCAGTTAAGTGCATAGACGACACGTAACAGCACTCCGTGAAACCATCTTCTGTCAGACAGACCTTGCAGCAGCTGTCTTCAAGAACCGTGATTTCCAGACCGTTTCCACTGCTCATAATTAGACCTTTGTTTTTCTAGCTCGATCAACCTTTTGTTGTAGACATTACTTACCCAACTGAGTTCAGCCTGCTGCACTTTCGCGGCGGCTTCGATCATGTCGTGATAGCTTTGGCGACGTTTTTGGTTCATGGTGCCTCAATTTTAACTAAAAGAAATTCGTGATCCCCAGTTTCGAACCGCTCCAGGTCATCACCATTTTCCCAACCCAGTTGTTGAAGAAGTTCTTCTGGGAAGAGTATGGGGGCATCGTCTTCAATGGTGACGACCCAGGTTTTGGTTGAAGGTTTGTCGAAATCGTATTCATCTTTTAGTTCTGCTTCGAGAACGTCGACCGTGTTTAGAGAGTGGTGATAGCAACGCAGGTAAGGCAAGAAGTGCTTTTGATTACAGGCATAGGCTACCTAACCCCTTAGGTGCAGCAAGTCGTTTTAGACACCCTTTTGCAAACGTTTACGTAAGCCGTAGGCCATTGAGACTCGTCGGACCAACCGAGCAGAATCTGGCGCCGCTTCCGGGTTCTCCATTAGCGTCTGCCGAAGCTCCTCTTTGTCGGCATAGGTGTCTTCTTTTCGCTTGTAGACGTGACCGTCCCTGGAGCACTCCACTGTGACAGTTTTCTTAAGTCCGAACCGTTGTTTATCCCTGTCTGTCCAATCGTTGAAGTTGTCGATTACCTTGGGCAGCACAGGCTTGATTGTTGCTTGATACTTAACACCTGTAGGCTTTGAGCTGATCAAATTTTGTTGATAAGCCAGCTTAATGATGTTAATAATGCTGTTACGCTTGCTTTTCCAATAAGAAACGTTTTCTCTCAGCTCATCAAGTTCCTTTGTGAATTGGTTGATGCAGTTGTCGCATTCTTTTATAACGCTGATAATTGCATCAAATTTATAGGCTTCCCTGCTTTTGAGATCGTGCCACATCTGCGCGAGCTCAGTCTTTTCGTCTTGATCTATATCAGGTGAGTCCAAAAGCGATTCAAGCTCTTGGACTTCCTCAAGGATCTCCTGGTAAGACTTGGGGTCAGCCATCAGGTTTACTTGCCCTGACCGCGATAAGGCTTCTCGCCTCTGACCTTGAAGGAGCCGCGCTTTCGGCGCCCTTCACCGATGGACGTCTTCTTAGGTGTCGACTCGATGGTTTTGGCGCCGGTTAAAGACTTTTTGAGTGCCATGGGATGTGCGTATCGAACAGAGTTTAGATAGAAACCCCACCGTGTCAATAAAGAAGATTTAATTAAGAATTTGTACTGTATTCAAGTAAACATATTTTTTCCTAAGTTAGAATAGAAATTATGCATCTTCGCAATGTCAGAGTTTGAGTTTATAGAAATCCCTCTCGAAGAGCTGGACATCAAGCCAACCATGGAGGATGAATTTCTAGAAGCTCGCTTATCGGCAGAAATCGATAAGGTCTCTGATCCAGAAGAACTGAAAGAGGCAGCCAAAAAACTTCTCAAAATATCCATCCTTCGGCAAGGGGCTATTAGAGGGCTTTGCAAACGGTTGCTTCAATATGAAACCGCCGCATTCCAAATCTACAACACTGATGAAACCTCTTAAGCACACCAAAAAACTGGCTAAAATCCATACAAAAGCGCAACTCTGCATCACTAGAGAAGACGCTCAGAAGTATATAAAAAAGGCTGATAAGTTGCAGTCTAAATTAAGTCAGAAAGGCTGAGTTACTTGTTGAACCCAAAGTCACCACGCTGCATTTCAGGACGCTCTTCACGTTTCTTTTGAGAGCGTCCGACTGCCTGACGGGCTCGCTCGCGGTTGAACATCTCTGGTCGACGCTGCTCTTGCTGTGGCTGCGGCGTTGTGTCTTGTTGCTGCTCAGGCTCTTCACGTTCACGTGATGGCATTCTGCGCTCTTGTGACTCTAAGCGTGCCTGCTTGTATTCATTCTGCATCCGATCCTCGTCGGGACGAGGTACTGAGGGTTTACGCACTGCACCTTGTGCCTCTACGCCGCGTGTTTCACGTCCTGGCGAGGTTCTATTTTTAGGAGATGAACCCATTTTTCGTCCACTTTTAAATATATTTTAAAACAGACAATTGTGCATAAAAAAGCCGGGTTTCTCAGGCCCGGCGTGTGTCCACTCGTCTGCGGTCTTCAAATGACCAATCTGATTTTACTGCAGACCTCCAGCGATTGCACCAGTTTCATCGCGGGATGAAAGCATTGCACGGATACCGCCAGATTCAGGTGCCGGAAGGGTCAGGTTCGCCATGTCAACACCTGGGGCAATGGCGTTGATGCCGATTTCCTTCTCGCACTGCTTGAAGAACTTGGCGCAGTAAACCTCCATTGTGACGGTCTGGTGAACGTCCTCGATGAAGTCAATGTCTTCAGCACTCTGAGGGAAGAACTCCTCAAGGGTGTCAGGAGTTGGTTCAATCCAGGACTTGGGTACTGCAATAGGAGATTTCTTGGTCTCGCCGTACATCACCGTTCCGAATGTCGGGGTGAAGATGGCGGCTGCAGCCTGCTTAGGATCGAAACCAGTGGCACTCTTCAGATCGTACTTTTCACTGAAAGCACCTTCGAGTTGCTCAAGGAAGCGGTTGTACGCAGACACGAATTCCTTAGATGCTCCGCCATGCAGGGACAGGATCAAAGGTTTTTTGTGAACAGCTTTACCAGCTTTGTTGACCAGATAAGTCAGCACCAGGCGGCGACGCTTGTAAGGGCAGGGCTGGCTGGGGTTCTGGTCAGCCCAGTCGTCGTACAGGTAGCTATCAGCAGGGTAGGTGCCGACAATCTCCCCTTTGTTGGCAGAGTTTTCGATAAATGTGGTGTCTTTGGGGTTGCCACCGTGAATCACCAGGAGACGAGGGGTCTTGAAAAAGATGCCTTTCTCAGTGTCTCCGGTGTTAAAGACGTGTTCGTAATCAAACTCTGCGCCGGTGAAGTCGGATTCGCTGCCGGTGAAGCCGCAACGGTCGAGAGCATTTTGCTTGATGAAGAGCCCTGGTTTGGACTTTTCATTCAGGATCTGTGCGATGGCGAGTTCACGCATCACACCTTGGTACTTTTCGGTGTTCAGGTAACGGTCAAGAACTGACATAAGCTTCAGTAGGTACAAATGAGAAAGGCCCCAGTTGGACTGAGACCTCACTCCCGCAACCAAGGTAGCGGGTCTGTGCTTTGCTAGCTATGTCAAAAGGGAATGTTGTCAGGTTCTGGCGCAGTTGGAGCCACCTGCACTTCTGGTAGCTTTTGCTGCAGCTGAATCGACGGCTCCTTCTCTTTGTTTTTACCGAAGAATTGGTAGTGACCTGCCCGTGTGCGGACTTTATATGAGGCGTTAATTCCGTTAGAACCTTCCCAAGTGTCATAACGGAGCGTCCCGCAAGCTACCGCCTGGCGACCCTTGAAAGCGTGTTTACGTAAGCGAGCTGCATCATCACCCCATGCCTCGAGCTTGAAACCGACGCTGTCGTCCCAGTCATGTTTCAGTAGCTTCTGCTTTGGGGCGTTGCATAGGATGCCACAAGAAAACAGATCCTCACGCTTTTCCTCTGCGATGTAGCCGATGCCACCTGCAATGGTCACGTTGTTCAGGATTAACTCCTTGTGCACCACCTGTAGGGGCAATGTGGGTGCTACATACATGCGCTGCTCCTCTTTATTTGGATACAGACGCCCTGTGAATAGAATCTGAGTTCCCTCTTTGAAAGCATCAGGGACGAAAGTGTCGCCTGCTGCGCGAGTGGGGATCAGGTAAACGGGGGCTGGAGTCGCGTTGCTGTTTTGAACTGGAATAGTGAGCTTTAGGCAGTTGATTCCGGATTCAGTGGTGCCCTTTGCGACAAAAGTACCGCTTGCTTGGATTAGGTTCATTCTGGTGAATTGGGGTCAATGATTTCATAGCCGACTCCTGCTTCGTTCAGGAGCCCCGCAGCTAGACGAAAGTTGTCGAGCCAGCGGTCAGGGATGATGTTGCGAGCTGAAATAACGACGGTTGAAATACCAGCGTTAATAAGTACAGAAGCGCAGCGACTGCATGGACTGAAAGTGATGTACGCAGTAGAGCCAGCAGTACTGACACCGTGAAGGGCAGCATTTGTAACTGCATTGACTTCAGCATGGACCGTCATCTCGTATTTGGTCGAACGGTCTTCGAGGCGGGTTAGGTCATCACTGATGCCTGCCGGGAAACCGTTGTAGCCCATGCTGACGACTTTCTTGTCTTTGACAAGGATGCAGCCGACTTTTGTGCTGGGATCCTTGCTCCACTTGGCAACCTCATGGGCAAGGCAAAGAAAGCGCACATCCCATTTTTCTTGTTTGAGTGGATTGGTCATGCAGCGTGTCCTGAACCTAAGTTCTTTTCAATGCGCTTTTTGATCTCCTCTTGGAGCTCATTAAGCCGTGCGTTCCAGATTTCAATCCACTCCTCTAGGTCCTGATGCATCTGCACCAGCTCCAGGTAGTCGAATTTGTCAAGTGATTCATTGATGCTGCTTTTTGGCATGGGTGTCTTGGACTCCGTGTAAATGTAGTTTTAATCCGCCGGGTGACAAGCGCCAGTAACAATAAGAGACCTTGCAAGGTTTTCACAACTTAAAATGTTTTTTATTGCTTAAGAACCGTGACCCGATTTGCTGGCATCTTCAAGCCTTCCCAGGAAAGGCGTGATAATTCACTTGTAGCCGCTTATACCGATAAAGATCTTGCTGAAGACAAGCAACTTCTCGATTATGTAAGGCAAATGCCAGCCACACCTCGGACTGAGAAAGCTATTAACGATCTTATTGACCGTATAAACGGTGTTTCAGGTTCTCGCGACGGTTATTAATGCGTCTCCATCCAGTTGGCGCCAGCCTTTGCCTCGCCTGTCAGGGGGCACTTTAGCTTGAAGTAGTCGCCTGCCTTCTCAAAGGATGCAATTGCAAGCTTCTTATAATGCCCGACAAGGTTCGGACGCACAAGAGCCTGGATCTCATCGTGGACATGGGCCACGAAGGCATAGTCCTCTCCCCATTTGAGCCCTAATTTTTGCAAATCCTCATACAGAAAGCATGTAGCCTTTTTTACTGAAATGGCGCCAGTCGACTGAAGAAGCTGGTTCAATGCCGAGTGCTTCGATCGAATCTGGAGCTTTCTGCCATCGATCCCGACGAGATAGCCTTTAGTAGTGATCCGTTCATCAATTTTATCTTTCAACTGTTTAATGGCTGGCAGGTTTTTGTAGAAGGTCTCAATAGTTTTTTTGCCCAGTCCAGTCTGTTGCCATTCGTTCAGAGATGGATTGATTACACTGCCGACCTTCTTTGAACCTGCCCCGTAAAGTAGTGCATAAATTAGGCGCTTGCTTAAGTCCCTGGTAGCTTTGGGTATTTCTCCTTCGCCGTCAAAGATTCCAAATAACTTTGCGTTGTAGGTGTGGATGTCAAATCCATCTGTGCTTACTAGCCGAGCGTATTCTCCATCGTCGAAGTGAGCAAGCCATGCACCAAGAGCCCTAAGCTCAAGCCCACTGGCGTCAGCACCGACAAGAAGCCAACCCACAGGAGCAGCGAATAAGGCTCTACATTCCGCGCCATAAGCGTGCCCGACACTCGGAATTTGCGCCATGTTTGGGCGTCGATGGCTTGCTCGTCCACTGATACAGGCGTTGGTAATGACTGTCCCGTGGATTCGGCTATCTTCATAAATCTGACAATGTTTTAGCCACGCTTCTTTGCCTTCAGCAATTTGACCAAGGCGTTTGTTGAGAAGTTGGTATTCAGCCAGTAGCCCAGCCTCCGGGTACTTCTCACCGAGAACTTCAAGAATGTCATCATCCAGTTTTTTGTTACCTTTTTCGGTTTCGTTGAAGACAATTTCAGGGTAACGTTCCTCCAGTCGCTCAGCTGTCTGCTTCCGCGAAGCGGGATTAAATATAGTGATCTTGTCTTTAAGAGGTTTGCCTGTTTTAGCGGAGATTCGCTTTTCAACAAGAGGTGGAAATACCGCCTGGAGCTGATCGTGGAGTTCAGCCCTCCTTGTTTTGAGGGTGTTGACCAGTGCGTAGGCAGCTTGTTCATTGAAAGGAAACCCAAACGATTCCATCATTGTCATAATACAAGCAAAATCATGCTCGAGATTATGACAACGTTCGTCTAAATCTTGGGTCAAGAAATACTCATAAAGGGCAAGAGAAACGAGAGTATCACCCTCGCAATACGTCTGCATGTCTTTAGACCAGGCACCCCATGGGTCTGCTGATTCCGGTAGTTTTGTTTTGCTTTCTTCCAGGAACTTGATCTTCTGTACACCGAGTCGCTCTCCCCAAGCTGCTAATGAGTGTTTTCCTCTGTACTTGCTATCAATGTGCGTGTACTTTTTATCATCAACCAGTTCTAGCTCAGGAGCCAATACTCTGCTGACAATCAATGTATCGTAAAGCTTGCACTCCTGTTTTATTCTGAAATCTGGGTGAACCTTTGCCAAGGCCCTCATGTCAAAATTTATAATATTATGCCCAATGAGTAAGTCAGCTTGAGAAAGTAACTCCAGCCCTTCTTGTATGGAGGAGTAGCCAGTAGCGTTGCAGCAGCTGGTAATCTTTCCAGTGTCAACATCACGGATGACCAGTGAGTGGATACGGTCCAACACGGGTAGCAGCCCGTTTGTCTCACAGTCAAATACGAGTCTCATAGCGAGATTTGATCAGAAGAAGCGCTTATAAAGCGTTGCGATATTCACGATATATACATCATCAATAAAACCAGCAGTTTTTAACCTTTCTTGAATATTTTTCATTTCAGTCAGATCGCCTAGACAGATGGCCCTATTCAGGTTAGTGGTGCTGTCAGCAGGGATAAGCTCCACCGAAGTCTTGTCTCCGGTATAAGACAGCACATTTTGATTGTCGAAGTCACAGAAGACAAACCCCGAGAGCATTTCAACCTCCCTGCTGGTTGTTTGAAGGAATTGCTCGCATCATGAAGATGTCTAGCGCAATGTGCAGGAACAGTGGCACCATCTCAAAAGCTTTAGGAGGCAGTCCTCCAAACAATGCATCAAGCTTCTCGTTCAGATCAGTCCTGTGCATTTCTTCAAACTCAATAGCCAGCATCTGAGCTACATTTAGAATGAAATCAGATGGCTCTTCGTCTTGGTGTTTGAGCTGTTCCATCAGATTCCATAATTCAGGATCCCTTTGGATCATCGTTAGTAGCTCTTCCACGATGTCATTACGAGTACGCCGCAAGTTTACAAGCTCTACATTTGATGTAGATGGTCAGCTTTGCAAGGTATTTCTTGAACCTTGGGCACAAGAGCCTACCGGCTTTTGGGTTTGGAATGTTGGTTTTGCTATCGGCAAATCAAAACGCCAACTCAATGATTGGTATAGGCAACGCAAGAATAAAAGAGGCCGTTCTATTCGAGGTAAGTTAGTTGGCAGATCAGGGCTTAAAGCGGTTCGAAGAGGCTTTGAGGAAGTTCAACGCCTCCGGTGGAATATTCCCGCTGGTGATACTATTTTGCTTGATTGCACTTCAGCTGATCCAGATCGGCAATTCCATGCGTGGACCCGCTGGAGTAACAAGTACCCAGACTTCATCGCAGACTCAGTAAATAAGGAGTTTTACTGGACAAGACCGCCATACCCGACAGACGAAGTATGGCAGCACTGTCATGTCATTCCGATTGTTCCTACGGACCTTCGTAAGAGCACGGTGGATCAACATTATTTTGCTTGCTTTCGTATTCGCTTAAAGCATCCAGATAATCCTCCATCCAGTGACCGAATAACTGGTCTATTACACCTGGCTCAAGCCAGTGAGTGATGGCGTGGATTGCTGCTTTGAGTGCCTGCTCGTTTTCTTTGGAGTCTTCCTCAATCAGTTTGAGGATTGTCAGCTCTAACCACCGATTTGGATCTTTAAGTGGGTTGACTTGCTTCATTCCATGTTTATAACGATGCATTTCAGTTTACCTTTTTTGTCTCTGATTTCGTAAACTTGAAATTCCCCATCACCGACTTCCGTGTCGAAAGACGTGTACAGGTTGCAACGAGGGAGTCGTACTTTGCCAGTCTCAGCAGATTTGAGATGGCACGGGTCCAACACAGAAAGCGAGCCGGAATCACTGCACACTGAGCCGATTAGTTTTGGCTGAGGGGAGTAAATCACCGTGCATGCAAATTAACATTGTTAGGTCTATTATACTACTGGGGCCGGAGAAGAACAGCGGCAGGCCCTGGGGAGGTGTGGTTTTTGCTGTTTCCCACACCTGGAAACTGAACAACCTTGCCAGCATCGCTATTGGTGAGGTTGCACCCCATTTTCTTTAGATTTATTTAATGTTAAGTGTTACATCATAAACGGTAGTAAATACTACTAAATTCGTAGGATTGTTGGTGTAAATGGGTAACCATTATGACTCAACTCGTCTATCGCGGCAACTCTTACTTCAAAGAAGAACAGTCAGAAATCGATCGTCAAGATTGGAATCACCGCCATCGCCCCTCTCTTTGGCTTACTTATCGCTGTAAAAAGTACCGACCTTTTCAAGTGGGCGGCCAGGTGAAGGGCGTTTGAAACTGAAAGACAGTACGATCCGCGTCCTGTCGCCGTAATTCCATAGTTCGTGTTCTTTTCTCTCATCAAAGACGAAAGAATCTCCTTCCTCCCAGGTGTAAAACTCGTCTTCAATGCGCATGCCGCAATGACGGAGTCCACCTGGGAATCTTGTGTCGGCTTTTGCGCCTTTTTTTGGGACAATTAATCCGAGGTGCCCGCTGTAATTCTCCGTATTCGCGCTGGAGTGCGCCTGAATGTGAGTACCGACTGCCATTGATGAGAAGTAAGCCGATGATAGATCAGGAACCTGCTCCAGAAATTTTGTTGTTTTTGGGCATTTATCGCAGTTTGGCTGCCATTTAACACCTGCGATGAACAGTCGGAACACATCCCACTCGCCTTTATAGCTGCCTTTACTTGCAGCAGGAGTGAAGTAAGCAATGTCGTTTACGGTCTCGTTGTACAGGATAGTGATGACCTCTTCTCGAATAGCACGATAGTTTTCCTCCAAGATCTCTAGGAAAGGGAAAATATCGCGCTGCTCGTTCATTTCGCTTATGAGAGTGATGTCATTCTAGACTCAGAGTTACGTTATATCTACGCCCGATGCAGCGCTTACTCAACATTCTCACCCTCATCAACACCGCTTGCGTAGGCATTGTTGTTGCAGGATCTGTATATATGTATCAAAATAAGGACGCAATCCGCGAATCTGTCCAAACGGTGATAGTAGAAGAGCTGAAAGAATCTGTAGGGGATTTGGTCAAAGAATCTCTTCCGGTTCCAGGGGTTCCTTCAAGCACTTCATTACCGAAAGGAATTCCTGCTCTACCTCTATGAAAAAACTTTTACTCTCAGCATTAGCAGCCTCTGCGTTTTGTTTGCCAGTCTTCGCGCAAGAAAGAGTAAAAACCTGGCGCAGCTACGATTCGATGGGCTGCATGATGTTGCGAGAGTGCACCGAATATACGACCGAAGTGCTGTCATGGCGTGACCTTGGGGGCAATTATGAGTTATGGAAAGGTGAACTCGATGTCATTTTGTCGTCCCTTAAGAGCCTTGGAGTAGGTGTTTTCGTTGCTGATGAGCGTTATTTCCTCCGCGACGTACGTGGTCTTTACGATGTAAAGGGTAATAACTTCTTTTTAAACCGTTCTTATCTGTATCAACCGACGAAAATGATGCAGGTGATCCGGCATGAAGGCTGGCACGTTGCACAGGATTGCATGGCAGGAACGCTTGACAACACCTTCACTGCCCTTATTCATGCTGAAGAGACAGTGCCTGATTGGATCCGTAGAGGGGCGGAGCGTACGTACCCGACCACAATGGTCCCATTCGAAGCCGAGGCAATGTGGTCAATGTACTCAAGCACCCGTACTAAGGAAGCCTTAGCTGTTTGTGCAAGTCAAAAGAAAATGTGGGAAGTGTTTGAACCCACTCCCATGACAGGAGAATGGCTGATGGAGAAAGGGTTTATGCCTAAGCCCTGATCTGATCGCAGAGTTTTTCGTTCCGAATAATGTTTTGAACGAGGTCATCCCGCTTTCTTTTGTTTTCGGGGCGGGAGAAATAAGGGTCGTTGTAGATCGTGGAGATGATTTCATCCACTTCATCACAACGGCTCTGCGGAGGCTTGTCTGTAGTCATTGCACTAACTGCAAAAAAAGATACGAGTAAAGGGGAAAAAATCTTAAACATTTGCGATTTATTCTCTTATACTTATGATACGCCTCGTCAATTAGGCGCATTCTTAATGTTTTTTTCACATGGTCTCTTCCGTTCAGCCTCGTATTGAGGCGTCCGGCTGGGAGCAGTTCTGTGAATGGGTGACTTCAACTAACAACCGGCTTTATGTCGGCTGGTTTGGCGTACTCATGATCCCGACGCTGCTTGCCGCCGCTATTTGCTTTACAGTGGCTTTTATTGCCGCGCCTCCCGTCGACATTGACGGGATCCGTGAACCTGTTGCTGGAGCCCTGCTCTATGGAAACAACATCATTTCAGGAGCAGTTGTACCTAGCTCCAACGCAATCGGACTCCATCTCTACCCAATTTGGGAAGCTGCAAGCCTTGATGAATGGCTGTACAACGGCGGACCCTACCAGCTCGTTGTATTCCACTTCCTTATTGGTATCTTTGCTTACCTGGGACGTGAATGGGAACTTAGCTATCGATTAGGCATGCGCCCCTGGATCTGCGTTGCTTACAGCGCACCTGTGGCTGCTGCTTCTGCAGTGTTCCTGGTCTACCCCTTCGGTCAGGGTTCTTTCTCTGACGGCATGCCCCTGGGCATCTCTGGCACCTTCAACTTCATGCTGGTGTTCCAGGCCGAGCACAACATCCTGATGCACCCATTCCACATGCTGGGCGTGGCAGGTGTTTTCGGCGGCAGCTTGTTCTCCGCCATGCACGGTTCCCTGGTGACCTCCTCCCTGGTGCGTGAAACCACCGAGAGCGAGTCCCAGAACTACGGCTACAAGTTCGGCCAAGAGGAAGAGACCTACAACATCGTGGCTGCCCACGGTTACTTCGGTCGCCTGATCTTCCAATATGCAAGTTTTAACAATTCTCGTAGCCTTCACTTTTTTCTGGCTGCTTGGCCTGTTGCTGGCATCTGGTTCACTGCTCTTGGCGTGTCTACTATGGCCTTTAACCTTAATGGTTTCAATTTCAATCAGAGTGTTGTTGATTCTCAAAGCCGCGTCATCAACACTTGGGGTGACATCCTCAATCGAGCCAATCTCGGAATGGAAGTCATGCATGAACGAAATGCTCACAACTTCCCCTTGGATCTTGCCGCCGCTGAATCCACGCAAGTGGCTCTAACTGCTCCAAGTATTGGCTAACTTCTAAACCCAAACAATACTTAAAATTGGTCAACCTTTAATAAGAAATTTTCTTATTAAAACAAACCAGTTAAACTTTAATAGACTAGGGGGACCTCGGTCCCTCTTTTTTAATGGAAACGTGCTAAGAGAAATGATCACCTTGCTGGCCAAGTTAGTGGTTACAGCTTTTACAGTTTTTATCCTCCTGTGTATCAGTTTTCAATAGGTGTCAGTATCCGTACTGTCTACACGTTGCTTTTTGATTTAGCAGTGTTAATTTTTTAATGTCCTTCTTATTTTTAAAGACGATGTTTAAGAAAGCTCTCGGCACGCTGGCCGTTCTTGTTGCCGGTAGCCCCGCTGCTTTTGCTGGCCCTTATGTGAATGTGGAGTCCAATCTCGGTTGGGCTGGAAATACCTACGGTGGTGCTATTCATGAGGCACATGTAGGCTGGGAAGGCACTAACGGTGACGCTTCTTACTACATTCAGGGCGGCCCTGCTTACCTGGCTCCTAATGGTGCAGATGGTGAGTTTGAGTTCTCTGCCAAAGCAGGTGGTGGCATTGGTGTGACCGAAAACGTTTCTGTGTATGGTGAGCTCAGCATGCTGACCGGCGAGACGAATGGTTATGGCGCCAAAGCAGGTGTGAAGTACACCTTCTGATAACTAGATAACACGATGGCCTGGGTGTTAATCACCCAGGTTTTTTAATGTTTGTGCAGATTAAAATTGATGCATGGCACAAGACGATAAGAAATACACCAAACCAGGGGTGCGGGAGCGTCTGAAGGACCGTATTAAAGCTGGTTCAAAGGGAGGCAAGCCTGGTCAATGGTCAGCACGCAAGGCCCAGATGTTGGCCAAAGCCTACAAAGAGAAGGGTGGCGGCTATAAAGGTGGCAAGAGTGAGAAACAAAAAGATCTGAAACGTTGGGGTAAAGAGAAGTGGATGACTCGTGAAGAGTACGAAAAAAAGAAGTGATTTAAACTAGAAATAACGCGGAAAGATTATGGCAACTACTTACTTTCAAGACACTATTTTTGATTTCAGTCCAACGCTAAGTGCTCCTGGCTTGGGAAGTCTTTTGCAGGTTGCCGTAAACAATACTTTCCGCACAACTGACTATACTCTCATTGTTAACGTTACTAATATCAATACGAACGTTATTGTTCAGCTCGACGGGAGCATTGATGGGACTAATTTTGCACAGATCATTGGTCCTCAAACTATTACGACCAATGGTCCTAAAGTTTTCAGTGTTTCAGGGCGTCCAGTGAAGTGGGTGCGTCCTCGATTTGTTTCTGAAACCGGTGGCACTTCTGCATTAGTTACCTTTAACGTTGCTGCAGCCTGATGGAGTTTTTACGTATGGCTGGAGATGCCTGGAAGAAGGCAGATAAGGCCCTGGGAGGCTGGCTCCCTGGTGGCGGCACTGCGTCTCCAGTTACTGCGGCTAGTCAAAGAGCTCAGCGTGATTACAACGAGAAGATTCGTCGTCGTGTTGAGATGAGAGATGCACCTGTTGGAACGCCTGGCCGTTTTGCTGGTGAAGGTCAAGTCATGAATGCGCTCCGAGCGACTACAAGAGCAGGTGCAAATCCAATAGGTCTTGCGCTTGGAAACACCGAAGATGTAAGAAAACTTGCAACACATTATCAACAAAATCCTGCTCAACAAAATGAGTATGATCTCAATACCAATATGATGCTGCGTTACTTATCAGGAACTGGCGCAGAAGGAATGAGAGTTTCTCCTGAAGTCGGCAGGCAGATCTATTCTGATATACGTGAACAAGAAGAGAAATTCCAAGATCCTCAGTATAGGGACGCAGTGATTAATCAAAGCGCTGTTCCGTACATAAAAGAAAATTTACTTAAAGGTAAGACAGGTGTTTATTACGGGGGCTCTACAGAAGCGGTCGCTCCTGCTAGATCTTTGTTACCTACAGATGTAGGACAACGTTGGCAGTTAGCCAGGTCATTAGGTTCGTATTGGTCAGAACCTATGGCTGGTAGTGAAGGAAGGAGGATTGAGGATAGGTACAATTTCCCTTATGCTCCTTCAAGCAAAGAGGGGTCTAAAGGTGAATCAGAAGGTACTTTCTTCGTTCCTACAGGCCCAGCAAATGTTGGGCGCCGTTTAGTTCAACAAGGTTTTGGTACGCCTTTTGGCTACACCATGGACGTTCAGCCTAGTGGGGAGGTAACAGTTCGTGGCAGATAAAGCAATTGAAAGGGGGAGGACAGAGCGTTACCTCCCTGAGAAAGCCTGGGCCAAGCTGAGTAAAGAAGAGCGTCGTGAGACCGACGAAAAGAAGAAGGCAGCTAGTCGTGAAGGCAAACAGTTTGTTCCTAACACTGAGCGTGCAAAGAAAGCACGCAAGGCGGTTAGTAAGGCTGAGAAACGTAAAATGAATAGATGAGGTGAATATGATTCCGTTATTTATTGGCGACAGCATTGCTGAAGGTTATCGCAACCAGGGTGAGGGAACCACACTCGTCGGGGCTTCCCCTAGCAAAGTGCTTAATTTCCTGCAACAGGATTTAGCGCGTGATCCGGATGCTTACCGGGGGCGCTTAATCAATCTATCTACAGGTGTCAGTAATAATCCAACTGATTTGTCATCTATCCAAAAGCAATTTGAGTTGCTCTCTAAAACGGGAGCCGTTGTAAATGTGCTCGGTGCCGCCAAAGGAACCTACGACCCACAGAACCGGCAGTTACAGCAACTGTCTGATCAGTTTGGACTGCGATTTTTAGGCGGCTTTGATCCTGGTCAAGATCGTGTGCACCCTCTATCTTATAGTTCTTACAACGGCATTGATCTTTCTACGCCTTTTACTGCAACTTCAGACCAGCGAGATGATCAGCCAATTGGAGACAGCACGCAGCAAAAGGTTGAAAAAGTTCTAGCAAAGTACAAGGGCATTGCTGGAGAACTCAACAAGAGTACAGGTGAATTTACTGAGCGTGGGTGGACGCCTGAAGAGGCGAAGCGTTACGACTACTATAAAAAATTAAAAGAATCAAACAGGTAGTGTTGGTAAAGTAATTAAAGTAACGAGCTGTACATATGCTGTCGACAGAGTATCGTCTTCGTCTGGAGTTTATCTGCAATCGGATTGCAAAGGGAGAAGAGGTCAAGCTTGACGATATGATTTGGGCTGACAAGTTGGGGAAGGCGAATCGATCTGCTGGCGAGATGCTACGTAAAGCCCGTCGTCATGCAAACAACCCTGAGATGATCGAGGGTTCAATGGACGACTTCCTTAACCAACTTGACATTGGTGACCCGGATCCTACTCGGCATACGACTGGGTTCAAGAGTGCCGACGAAATTGTGGAATGGTTTCAGCAGGATAAGCCCAACGATTGGCGCCAACGTGACTGAAAAGCCGAAAATCAATCCAGTTATTGTTCTTTTCATCTACTTAATTATTCTCTTCTGTCTTAACAATTTTTAGCTGTAAATTTTCTTTAATATTATTTACATTGCATGTACGATTTGCCATGCTTTGCAAATAATATTAAAGAAAAACTTAGCTCACTATTTTATCAACTTTTCGATCTTGTCTAGGACCATGCCAAGGTCTTCGTAGTCGCGTGTGAATGAGTTATTCCAGGCGAGCTTGTCCTTTGCGCTTTGAACTGCTGTATAAATCACCTCAAGCTCATCTTCCGAGAGGCAGATGTCTTCGCATTTGAGTGCCATTGTTCTTGTTCCTGATTGATCCTTAACTATTATAGTTTTGTCAGCGTTTACAGACAGTAAAAATCGACACTAATTACAGAAATCTGTAATCAATGCCGATCTGATTTGGTGAGTTGATTAGGCGTCAGGGGCTTGCTGGCTTGCGATCATCTCCTGGTAGGAGTTAATGACATCACGGGTCCACAGTGCGTTTGCAACAGCTTGCATTTCAGCGCACTCACCAGTCATGTCAGAGCCAGGGGTCTTGACGTGGCGGTGGTAAGTACGACCCACCTCAACGCCGTCCTTTTCAACGATGTCAGCACGACGGCATTGAAGGATATTGTAAGGAGGGATAATTTCAATTTTGTGTTCGTGTCGTTCGGTAAAAGCCATTAAGGGAATCCTCCAGATTCAATAGGTTTAGGCTTAGTTTTGAGCCGTTGCGGGCTTAGTCAACATTATAAAAACCAGTGACGTAGAGGACGTTGTCATTAGCGGTAGTATCAAGGTCAGTTACCTTGCTGGGAAGAGTTGATCCACTTACTGATGTCCGGTAATACAATGTTGCCGCCGCCAAACCATCAGTCCTGACTAGAATAGCTGAGGGGATTTCGCCTGCCCACGCTGAAACAAAACCTACCGTTAAAGCGGCGCCTTGAGTAGTAGTAATCGGCGTAAATGGTAAACCACCAACATATAGATTACCTGATGCCGTACCAACGGTTATAGCATCAGTTCTCAGATAAATTCTGACATAACAAACATCCCCAATTTTTGTATACTTTCCAGAAGTTCCGGGGTCATAAGTTATAGATGTAAATGCACCGTCTGCTGGTTCATATATTGGCGTAAATGTACCCTCCTCATAATCATCCAGCAGCTCACTGGTTACATTGCCAGAGCCATCAGGAGTAGCACTAAAGTCAATACCGCTGTTGTTTGCAAGCACTAAGTTGCCTGCACTAATACTTAAATTACCGCTTCCATCTAACGTTGCATTGTTTGCACCGTTCTTTAATGCAGTTGGGCCTTCAACTGATACGTCAAATAGCTGACATTTAGTTTGACTCATCTTCTACTTAACCTTTAATACTTTTAATTTTAGATCAAAGAAGTATTATACGTAATCAACAGTTTCTTTCATGAACTCATTCAACCCTCTGGAGAAGCAGAGGCTTATGAAAGCTGCCTGTGTGGTCCCTTTTGGAAGCCTGCCGCTTTCACAGAGAGAATCGAGTGTCGATGCCAGCAAAAGCTTTTCACCACTGCTTTTAATCAATGGGAAATATTTTTGCATTGAGTCGTCCGCCATAGTTATTCTGCGACTTCAACATATTCTAAGTCGATGTGCCTAAGCCTCAGGAATCACCGTCAAACAATAGGAATTTTTTAACATCTTTATCCTTAGCCTCGATCAAGTTAGCGATCATCTTGAGCTTCTTTTCAGCGTTCAAAGCCCTGGTGCTCCAGTAGACAAGGTGCCGATTGGTTTTATCTAACTCTGTCTCTAAAGCGGTTTGGAATAAAGCGGAGGGACTGATCTGCACTTCAGACTCCTTCCACTTTGTATGTAATGCTTCAGGGACCGAGACACTGAGTACAACTGCCACTACACAAAAAAAATGCTATCCATAAGATAGCATGTCACATTTAATTTTATTCTGTTGTAGTCATCTACTGTTTTTCAAACCTGGCGCCATAAGCTCAGCGACTGGAGTCATTGGCATCGGTTCACTGACACAGAGAGTGCTCGCCATCCTGACAGTATTCGCAAAATCTTCCGCATGGTCTAGGGTCGGAAAATGTGCAGCGTGGGCATCGTGATCCACGTGGTAGATCAGGACGACCCAAGACGAGACTGGGAATGAAGACATCGGGTTAATCAGAACTCACGTAGGGTAGCTAAACCGTAAGGCTTGTCCTGACTTTTGAAACTATTTAATAGTTTTACCCTACGACGAATGGACCTGACTTATAGAACACGTCAGGGTTTCGGCGAACTAGATCGTCGGCTTCTTCGTGGTTCGTGACCTTAATCACTTCTGGACGACCTGCTGTCGCTCTAGTCAAAACCGCCCATCCGAGATTGATTGCGGTGCCTTGCTCGTCTACTCCAACCATGGTAGATATTTTTCTCGCGTATTTCATTATGCGGTGAATAAATCTGCACTGTGCATGGCGTTGTCCCAACAAAAAACCATTGCTACAACTGAAGTCTGAGCACTTCAGAGTAACAATGGCTTTGAGGTTGATCCTAGAAAAATTCTTAAGGATTTAGAAGAGGGGGTCGTCCAGGGTTATCGGGTCGATGGCTAGGGAATCGTCTACGATTCGGACAGGACTTCCGAGGAGCATTGATGCTGCCACAGCCTGTGCAAGGTACTGCTGTTGCTTTACAGGGTCAACAGGGCCGCCGCTGAGGAGTTGTCCTGCTGCAGCTTGCTGCATGTTGAGGAGCTGCTGACGAGGGGTAAACAAACCCATGACGAATAGGGTATGGAACACCACTACGATACATCAGCTGGGTCGAACCTGTCGCGATCGTGGTACTGCGGCAACAAATATTCAGGGACGAATGAGTATTTGATGCTGTCGATCAGCTCTAAGGATTGGTCCATGGCCAGCTCCTGCTCACCGTGGATAGTGTCGAGGAAGATTGGATCGTCCATCAAGTCTTCCAAGCAACGGTATGCCGTTTCCAACGTTTCGACAATGTGTTGATAGCGCTTATCGATATCGGTGGAGTCCATCATGGATTTGATGTATGCAGTGTGGAGGTTTGCCACAGATATTTTAATTTAGTTATCTTTGTCAGCATGCCAAGGAGCACTTATTTCCAGGGTATAACCTATGACAGTTCCTGTTTCGGGATCTTCTTCAATGAATTCACGTGTTATCGGGTCTGGCATCCCCTCATTTAGGTTTAAATCTCCGATCTGTGCATCAACTTTCGCCATGGTCCTTTCGGTACGCCATTCGACCCAATCAACAAACGAGTGACTTCGAATCATTTCCACGATGCGGTTGTACTCCCACCTTGGATCAGCGTGGATCATCCAGTCAGTCACTTCATAGGCAATAGCATTCCAAACGTTGTAGTCCATGGCACAAACTTCAGATACATATCCATTCTCGTACGGATATTCTGTATAGTAGATAAAAATTTCTTTTACCATGCCCTGGATCCACAAGAACGGTAAGTCTTCACCTGACAAACGCTTTAAAAATTTTAAATCTCAAGCTAAGACCAACGGCGCCAAGAAATCTGGACAGACACGCAAGAAAAAATAAACTGTATCGGCATGAACTCCCGGAAAATTTTATTAGATCCTATAATTTTTGTATAAACAACTACAAAATATACAAATGAAACCGGCATTCATTCAATACATCCAAGCTCAGAAGAAGCGCGAGGCTCGCAAAGCTCTTCAATACACCCATGCTGTCCGTCAGGATGCAATAGAAGGTCGCAAAATTGCATGTACCCTTGTCGAGTGCAAGTAATTTCACTCGCCTAAATGCGTGCAAAGATTGACTTTGAGCAGAAACTCAGAGAGAGGGCTGCAGTCATTGCGAACACTGTGATCAGTCAGCAGGATTTTTACAGTTCTCCTGACTGCAGCTACAACCAGAAACAATTACTTGAGACGATGGTAGGGGCCGCCCTGTGGTACTTACCCCAGTCAAATGAGCTGTGGACGGGCTGCATTTCTGTTGGTGCAGTGAAAGAGTTTGTCAATAGCAGTGAACCGAAGTCCGTCAAGCTGACAAAAGATCACCACTATCCTCGCAAGGTTTCTGCTGCTGAGCTGTTTTCTCTCGACTGGCGGAAGATCGAGGATCCTGTGGCGGAAGTTCATAACCGTTACGTTGAAAGATATGGGCAGTACAACTATGTTCTCCCTCTAGAGAATAAAAAGCTGGTCAAGTACCAGAAGACAAACACGTTTATTTCCCCAGAGGAATCCTATCGTCAAGCAGGGATAAAGCTTTTACCTTTGACTGCAGAGCAGCTATCGGATCTGCGCACTGGTAACAGATATTTTGCTGCAGAATTAATTGTTACGCACACTTCTTAAAACTTGTAGTACACTCAGGCTGCCTTTTACTTTTACCAATGGCAGCCCAGGTTAATTTTGAAGTTGTACGCGACGAAGACTTAGATCTTTACCGTGGTGAAATGACTGTGACAGTTCCTCCCATTTCCGTCGTCAGGTACAAAGCTGATCGGAGTGACTTTCAGTATGAGATGCGTAATGCTGTGACTGAAATTGTCGGCGAGGTCGTCGAGAAGGCTATGAAGAACTGGTGATCTGACGGATCACCTGTGAACAACAAGTGAGTTTGTGGATCAAGGACCGAGCTTCCTGATCCACACGCCCCCTTAAAACGAAAGTAAAACGGCAGATCAGAAATTAAATTCCGTCGTTCTTTAAGATAAGAATGATGAACCAGAGCGTAGCGGCGAGGATTATTGTTAAGCCGCCAATGATTCCGAGTGGGAGGTCTGACATTTTAGTCTGAAGTAAGAGCAGCCATCTGCATCCTCTGTGCCAAATTCAGGAAGTTCAAAGCTGCAATTTTCATTCACATTGTATTCGCAGTTGTGACAATTTCTGGAGGATTTGACAGGTATTCCAGACAATTTGTCCATGTAATCTTTAAGCTTGTTTAGTATCCTCTCGTTCTCAATAGCTTGCCTAAAGAATGCTTCGCTTACTTCATATCGTGTGAAACGGTGTGAGCATTTGCTGCATTCGTAACGCCTGCATGTCGAGTTTGACATTGTATTGCGTTGGCTTGAGAGTACTTTCAAACCACGACCACGACAACTAGGACAAGTTCCTGAGTTGAGATTCATTGGATTCATTTGAGTGAGCATTGAAGAGACGAGAGAATAGCTAAACTTAGGTCGTTGTTTATTTAAAGTATCGATCGTCCGCTAATGAGGGCTAAGCGGTAAGGTGGCGTCAGGTGCGCGAGCCGGTCATCAGCCCTCAACAACTATGTGATGTATGGCCAGGAGACTTGTACGTCTAGTTGCCATAGATCAGGATCAATGGGATTGAGAAGAATGTGGTCTCGCAGGCGTTCTTTCATTTCCTGAGTAGAAACACCAACGCTGCTAGCAGTGACAGCAACGTTGGCTTGACCTCTATAAAGCGTGTGGAGCGCTTCTTCTATGGACGAAGGCTTCATTGACCTTGAGGCTCGCAGAAGAAAGCTTCGTAGATACAAGGAAATTCATTTAGGAAAATATCTTTCACCGCATTGGCGACGATCCTATGTTCGTATTGTGTTTCCTTTGAAGCGCGAACATCGATGTAGAAAAGCCAGTCACGGAGTGTGCCGGACATATACATTGTTGTCGGAGAGCATAATGGCAAGATTGAACGCGCACATTCTTTAGCTATTCCTGCCTCTAACATGCTTTCATATAATTTATAACCTTCATCAAAATGTTTTTGAATCATATTCTGAAACTCTGTAACTAGATCTTCGTTAAGATCATCGAAAGAGTTTTGTCGGTTCTTAAAGTCAGCCCTCCTTAAGTTAGGCACTTTCGCTCTAGGTGCAACTGCATAGCGCTGGCTATATTCTTGATAATGGAAAGCCCTATGGCGTATTATTTGAGCGCTAATTTCGCGTGTTGTTTCTATCTTCACGCACATGTTGGCCATCTCAAAAGGAGACCAATGTCTGTGTTCAATCAGATAACGGGTTAACTTAGGCGCCGTTTTGTGATTGCCTTGATTCTTAGGGTTGCTCACTCTGGCCATGTCGACCAGCCTGAGCTCAGCCTCAGGAGTAACCCACTCCAATGTGACATTAAGTTCCTTCAATTTCATTCTCCTACGGCGAGACGGCTTGCCTTGGTGTGCTTATCGAGTTCATGCTCATGAATGATCCGGCTATCTTGAACCCATTCAGGAGCAGTTCTTCCATCCCACTTTACTTGAAAAAATGTGCGCAATGCATATCCTGCCTTTGCTCTACGGCTTAAGATTTTACGTTTCTCGACACCAATGAGTACACCGTGCTTCAGATTGTTGGGAGCTGCTCCTAAAGCAAGGGCACTCTTTACACCAGGGCGTTCGCAAACACGCTCACCGATCTCGAAAACTCGTGTTGATTTTGTCATGGGTTTGATAGTTTTGGTTTCTTCTAAAGGTTGAATGAAGTTTGTAAGTTCATGTTCGTGGATCAGCCTGGCGGAATGAATCCAGCGAGTTGATTGATGTCCGTCGAAACGAACTTCGTATTGGATTCTGATGGAGGTGCCTGAGGCGGTGCGTTTGTCACGTTGTTTGATGACGCGGTGCCCAAGCACAACCCCTTTGCGAATGCTCAGTGTTCTGGATTGATCACTATGAAGCGATGGCAACGCAGATGAATTGTTCATCGGGCGTTCACAGATGCGGTCACCTGGAACGTACTTGATGTTGAGAGGTGACATTGATCTGTGGCTTGCTTCTATGAAATGCTATTCATTGTTTGTGTCTTTGAGAAGATGTTCGTAACCTGGCGGTGGCTTGATGATGTAGTTAGCAGCTAGGTTGTCGAATTCAATTTTGAAGATCTGGGTTGGATCTCGTTTGAGCTTTAGAACCCACCGTGGTTGCCCCAGTAAACCACCTCCTTCCATTGGTGGGATCAAGGCGAGGATTGTGAATCGCTCGCCATCACACTGGCGTATTGCAGTGCAACCCATGAAGTCAGCTGTGGGGATCTCGAAGAGTTCAGCCATGTCAGAAAGGGATTCTTTGGTCAATACGTGAACTTTGACCAAGGGAATTGAAGGCTTGTTCCAGCCTCTCAGCTCTTTCCTCTTTGACAACGTGAGTCCTAGGAGGCGTGCCTGTCTGCCTGGCAGCAGCTTCCACGAATGCTTGCTCGAAGTCTCGCATCGGATCAATGTGCGCAATCTGTTTAAGGTGATTGACCATTGCCTTCGAGGCCCCAACTTGAGCAGAGATGTTTCCCGCTTCTTTAGCATCCATACGATCCTGCTGGAGACAAGCAAGAACTTGAGCAAACATGAACGCACGATCCTGTGGAGCAACAGACTCAACGAGAAGCTGCCGTCCTTCACGTACGTAGCTCCTGGCTTGTTGAGGCGACACTCCATATTTCTGAGCCAGAGTCTTGACAACGCTTCGCCCTGGCCACCCCTCCGATAGAAGATTGGCTGCTTCTTCTTGTCGTTCGAGAAGTTGTTCATTGGTTGAGCGGATAGTCATAGTTTTAAGGGCAGAGGTTGTAGGTCTTGAACTTCCCAATCAGTTTTACCAACTTGTTTGAGATAGCCTTTGTGAATTGAAATGCGCTTGGGGTCAGCTGAATTGCGAACGAGAGCGGTCAGCTTTGCTGTGGCTTCTGGCCAAGAGAAGGCACTGTCCACAAGGTTGTCGTCGTAGTGAAGTTGCCAGACGATGTGACGCCAGCTGGTGATCTCTCGGATTGGTTTCATTTAGCAGGGCGGCCTTCGATGTAGGCCTTGATGGTTGGTGTTGCAGAGCCGTCGAATTGCTCTGCCTTTTGATCCACCTTGAGGTGCTCCAGCTTGATCTTTAGATCGTTGCTGTACTCCCAGCTAGTCCGCATCCGCAGCTTGATGACATAAGAGCCATCAGTCGTAGCCATGCTGTCCAGTTCATGCACCTGGAGGTGTCGTGTAAGACGAGTCTTGATCGGATCCATCTGTTCAGACAGCGCTGCGATCTTCAACTGAAGAGTGCGGTAAGCCTCGATGTCTGCTTGGATTGGATCGACGGCGACTGGGCTTACTTCCTTCTCGGCTGTTGCTGCTGCTGCTTTAGCAGCGGCTGCCTTCTCCGCATTGCTGGGGCGGCCACGGCGACGCTTTGTCACTGTGGTTTGGATAGCTGTAGGAGGGAGGTTGTTCTTAGCTGTTCTAAGAGCAGTGGATTGAATGGTCATGGTGATGAAGGTTGAGAGAGTGGAGGGATACCTATATATGTGGTGGGTATATATAGGCTTGCGTAGTGGTGGAGTCTTCTCTTGAGTTGATTCTCTTTGAGAAGCTGGTTGCAAGACTAGGAAGTCTGGATAGTTTGATTAGGAAGTGTTCATAGGTTGTCACTTGTTTGGATTGAAAGGGTTTAGTTCTGTGGCGTCAGCATTCCTGTTGATGCTGGGCTGCTTTGCTGTTGCTGCTGGCAATGTGTTGACTGCTCAGACAGCATGCAAGGCACCTGATACCTATCAGGAAATGTGAGACACTTCTTCTTGCAAAAGGTTCTCAATAGCCGGGAGGAGGGTGTTCTCGATCACTTCCAGCTGTGCATCAGTTAGGTCTTTCGTCTCGTTGTGGTTCTGAAGGAGACGCTTGGTGCGCTTCTCGAAGAAGTACAGAAGCGTCATCATGTCCATCGTGTGGATGTTGTAAGAGCTGATCATGAGAGGAAAGGGTGAGTGGATTAGATGAGAGCTAAGAGTCTGAGCCAGCTGTCCGGGTGATCGTGTTCTACCTCGTCAAAGCATGGGGTGTAGCAAGGTTCGTTATCGAACAGCCACGCTTCACCTTCACCTTGGGTAGGAACTTCATACCAGCCTTCGAGTGCTGCTCGCTCAGGCTCTGAATAGTTGCCTCCCGTTGGCACCCAGTAGAGCCTCAGGAAGCCGTTGTCATCCTTGTAGACATCATTAGCCTTCTGGGTAACGCGAGGCATTACAGAGGGGTCGTAGGTCACAGGGACTTCGATTTGCTGGTCGGCCTCTTCCTGGCTGTTGAGGGGTATATAGGATATTTCTTCGGCAAGGAGTCGTTGTTCTGGAGTGAGCATGGTGAGAGTCTGTGAGTGGAGTGATGGAGTTGGTTCCTCTGTTGAGGTTGCATAGATTGTCTGTCTATATATGGGCTTGCGTGGTGGCGGTCACTTCTCCTGAGTGGATCTTTAGATTGTCTTTATGATTCCCAGGTGTACTTCATGTTCCCGATCGTATTCCCATTGCTGTCCTTGATTACTGTTGTTAAGTCATTGATCGATCGATACTCTCCCTGCGCTGTCTCCATCTGATCCTGGATAACAGCCTTCAAATAACTGAGGACGTTATCAATCTCCTGGAACACTTCGTAGTCTGAGTCACCGAAGGATGCGTTCTCTGTGTCGAATAAAATGCTGATCATGATAAAGAAAGTGACGAGTGAGTGAAACAGCCGGAAGAATTAATGTGAAGTGAAAGTTAACTTCTTCTCGATCTTCTCTTTCTCTGCCCGCAACCTCAGAACGGTGCCGCTGTCCAACTTCTTATCAGGGTTGAGCAGCTCCTCGATCAGTGCCAACTTCTCCTGGAGCTTCGAGTGCATTGATTTGGCCATGGGTTTCGAGCGGTGACGGTGGGACAGGGATAGACAGAACGTAGAAAGAGAAGGCGATGCTGGTGGTGGCCAGGAGTAAAGGAGCAACGCCCCTCAAGAGGCCAACCACATCCTTTCTTCGTCGCTTTCTGTAGCTTTGGGTCGGAAGCATGCTTGGAGATCCGTTGGTAGCTGTGATCGGGTGTTGCTGTAGCCATCCTTCTGTAACTCCAGAAGGTTGAGGTTGTTTCCCTCGCTATCAACTTGATTGGCGAGGGATCGGGCGAAAGCTCCTCTCTTCAAAGGCTTGTATGTCCTCTTCTTAGATGGATCTTTCTTGCGGCGGGCCATGTGTTGCGGTGTGGTCGCGTTGATGGTGGCCCAGGCTGTCCAGACGTGCAACGGCCAGGGTTGGGAGCCTTAACCGTTTGTCGCACTTAGCCTGATCTGCTCCAACTGGAAGTCAGGCAACGTCTCAGCCAGGTGGTTGAGGCAGTCATCCCTATCCACACACTCGGTGATGGTGGTGAATAGGAACTTGTCTGGGTTGTCTTTGCGGGACAGGATGCAATCGAATGTCATTGGTCTAAGGGTTGGGAGGATGAAGGGGATCGTTGAAACGGGAAGGTAGGGACTACGCGGAACTGGTGAACGTAAGCATCAATCGCTGCTCTCTTGTAGTCCTTGAGTGTTAGGAATGGGCCGATGCGTTTGTCTGTGTAGTTGACAAAGCGTTCGTACTTTCGTCTTGCGTCGTTGAAGATGCTGCAGGGGCTCCCACCCGTGGCTCTGAAGAGCTCGTGTGCATCGATGACTGACATCTTTGGAACTTTCATGGGTTGGTCAGGGTGTGTGTGGTTAGCCGCCTTCAGCGAATGTGATCAGGATCAGAACAGACATCAGGATCCCTGGCAGTAGCAAAAGGATCAGAAGTCCGAGGTCATGGAGAGTCATCGACCAGTGAGCTGTGGTGTGGAGCTGCGAGTCACCTGACGGTTGACTGAGGTGGAGCGGCCAGCGGCTTGACCAGCACGGGTGCCATTGCCTCCGAAGGTTTGACCGGAGCCAGAGCGAAGGCGTGGGTAGCGCTGCTTCACCAGGGCGTCGACTGCCTGTTGTTCGATGGTGTCCCGCTTCACCAGGGCCAGCCCACCTGTCACCCCTTGGGCTTGAGGTTGCTCTTTACGGCTTGCCATCTTCTGCTCCTGCAGCTTGTCTCGGATCGCGTTGGCGAATCCCTTGCGGAAGTTGAGACGGAAGGAGCGGGAGCTGTGACCCTCAGCAACTGACTTAGCTTTGGCCTCGTCAGCCAGACGCTCCATCACTTCCTTTAGATAGGTGAAGTACAGCTCGATCTGAATGCGGTTGCCCTTGGTGGCCTGGATCTCGATGACGCTGGAGTTGTATCGATAGCCATCCATGCCCAGCTTGAAGCCGTCCTCCCGGCGGATACCCCGCTGGACTGTGCGTCCGTTGAAGTGGCGGGCTACGGCATTGAGCAGGCTCCAGTCAGCATGATCGACACGGTTGAAAGGAGTGCCCATCACCCAGAAGGTGGCCTCGTCACGCTCCGGATCGAAGTCAGGGTTGATGTCCTCTGGAGCCAGTCCGTGCTCACGGCAGAGACGCTCAACAAAGGCGGCGGCGTTGGCAGCCTCCCCGGCGTTGTCAGACTGCTGCATGCGGAGCAGCTTGGCGATCTTGGCCTTGATGCTTGCGGTGTCGGTCATGAGAGTGAGAGCGAGTGGAGGTGGTGGGAGAGAGTCAGCACTGATGCCAGTCGTAGGGTGCGTCGATGTCATCAACACACCAGGCCCAGGTCTCTAGGCATTCCTTGTTCCTGTCGAACAGCCGCATCTCGTCGCAGCTGCTGGCCTCAACCTCGCGGTCAAGGTCGATGCACTTCTTGATGTAGGCCTGGGCGTCAGCCACCTGGGCGAAGTGCTCAGTGTGGACTGGCTGGTAGTGGTAGAAGCTGTGCTGGTTGTAGAGAGTGACGGTGTACATGGCGGAGTCAGACGGGTGAGTGTGTGGTGGAGGGGAGGCCCCTCACTTGGTGCGCTGGAGGTTGTGCACGTTGGCACCGCCCATAAAGCAGCCATCAGGGCCAGCGAAGTCCCATTGGATGGTGGCCAGCTCACCCGTCAGCTTGGTGATGACCCCTCGAGCTTGGGGAGTCCAGCCGGTGTGCGCACCGATAAGGCGGCAGAACTTGGAGCTGTAACGGACGCGGTCGCCTGCTTTGAAAGATGTCTGAGCCATGGTGCTGATCCTGCTAGGTGGATTGTTCTTCGGGTTCGCTTCCGATCCCGTTGGAACAACAATACACGATCGGCGAGCTTGTTTCGGGCTTTCCTGCCATTCTCGGCTGGATCGTTACACTCTGTTGTATTAAGTGCAGCGCTCTGTTCCCCATACAAGGCCTTGCACAGGCCCATCAGGCTGCCCTAGTGTCACCCCTGCATGCCTGAGCATCGGACCCCGCCCCTGGCCCCCTGACCCCCTCTCAAAGGCCAAATCAATTTCCACAGGTCACTTACGCGAGACCAGAAGGGCCCCAATTTTGACGGGGAACCTGGCCGCCCGGCCTTCCTTTCCCCAGAAAAAGCCCCCATTAAGGGGAAAAAAGGGCACAAAACGGGCAAAATGTCAATATTTCGTTACATTTCGGTGACAATTGACAAAATTACCCCGGTGTGATCCACTCCGGGACCTCCCTTCACCCCCTGGGCACCCCTTCCCCTGTCCAGAACGTGTCCAAACCCCTGGCCAACCCCCGAGATCGGGCATCCTGACTGGGTTCCTGGCCTTGCGTACCTGCTTTTGAGGCAGATACGCGGCAGATGGACACAAAAAAAGGGGCTCGAGGCCCCCTGAGACTAAGTTTGGACGGGTGAGACACCCCTAGAGGCGCTCGGTGAGCTCGAATTGATCTTTCCAAAGTGGCCCATGGTCTCCGAACGGTTGAGAATCAAAGACCCGGAGATCAAACCCACTATTTGATGCAAACTCGGCGAGAATCACGCTTAAGTTGTTGAGATCCTCCCGGCCTCCGGTAGTTTGAATCCTAATCTTTCGCGCTTTCAGGTTGCGGCGGGGGTCTGGCATGGTCTCAGCAGATAAAAAGAGCAAAAAAACGGGTGATCTCACCCCCTAGGGGAAAACGAGATCAGCTATGGCTTGAACAGTGGCGGCGCTTTCCTCAGCCTCGGCGATCTGATCCTCTAGGTCAGCGATGGCTGCCCGGAGCCTGTAGGTTTGCCAGCCGGTGGCCAGGTCCTCAGCCTCTTTCAGCCTGTCCAGCATGTCGCGGGCGTCTTCTAGGGTCTCGCCCTCCCACGTTTCGTAGGTTTGGTCAAATTCATCGCAGTCTGTCAGGGTGAAGCGTGCCATGGTGCTAGGTGTGGTGGTGGTTTGCAGTGGTGGGAGCCCCGAAGGGCTCAGGCGATACAGAAGGCGCGGCGTTGTTCTTCAGTCTGGCCAGGGGTGCGCTTGATACGAAGGAGAACCACGTGGGTGCGCCCTGCAGTATCACCGGGTCGCCAGTCGGTAACGTCGCCGTCGAGTGTAGGGAAGGTTTGGCCGTCGATTGTCACCGTTTCAGGCAGGGCCGCGCTACGTGGCAGGGTGATGGCGGCGGCGTAGTTCAGCCCCAGCTCGGAGGCCTTAGCTAGCGTGTCGAATTTGGAGCCGTGCGACAGGGTGAGATGGTATCCCTGACGGGCTGCCGCTTTCCAGTCCCGGTCAATCCGTTTGGTGTAGTCGTATGGCTTGAGAGACGGAACCACAGCCCGTAGAAGGCTGAACAAAGACCACGTGCCCACGGGCAGGGTGAAGCCAAAGGCCTGGCCAACGTACCCAGCAAGATCGCTGTCTACTTCTACGGTTTCACTCTCCCATGCGAAGTCTGACGTGCCGTTAAGGCGGAGACCCAGGGTGGGGGAGTCCTCATGCTTACCGGCGAAGCGCAGGACCTCGAGCAAGAGAAGCCGCTTGAATGCGCGGGGGTGATCGTAGAAAGCCAACGACCGCAGCTTGCGGCGCTGGAGCTTGCCCTTGAGATAGGCAGGGTTACCGGCCCGGTTCAGGCAGACCGCCTGGCAGGAGCCAGCGGCAACACAGGACCCCAGCCACATAGGGGTGAGATGTAGCACAGCCGTAGGGGCGATGCTTTCAGACTTCAGAACCTTAGGGTTGGTCAGCGTTAGAACGTTTGAACTGGTGAACCCGTACTGGGCCCGGAGCTCCCGGAGGTCGGCGGGAAGGGTGGCGCGTGGCATGGTGAGAACGTGCTAGGTGTTCAGATGAGAGGGGATCAGATCCGGCCCATGGCCAGATCATCCATGAATTCTTCCAACTTATCAGCCGGGAGAAAGGAGGCCATCCGGTCCAAGAGCCCCTGAGGGTCGTACCCGTGCTCAAAGCATAGGCCGCAGAAGTCCTCCCTGATGTCAGCGGATGGTAGCCCCTGGTCAGCATAGGGCTGGTCTGGTGTGAATGCCATTGATTGAACCGGCTTGCTAGGTGCCGGGTGAAACGACGAAAGCGGCGCAGTGCTGCCGCTGAATCCATCATGCACACAACATCGGGCAAACGTCAAGCGATTCGCCCATATAGATAGATATACCGTGCTTTGTAACTGATTGTTAAGCGCTTAATGAACGGATTGTTACAACGTTACGGATTGTTACATGAAGCTTCTTTTTTTCCTCTAACGTAAACTTTTGTGACAGGGGCGCCAGATGTCTCTCCAAATTATTACCCCAATTTGACCCCAATATAGGGCTTTTAGGGGTCGGCGGCAAGAGGGATGTTCACAGGAATTAAACTTGGTTATATCGTGATAAAGATGGAATAGTTATGCCTGTATCTCCGGCAGACTTTGAGTTTTACTCCCGCGTTACTGGGCAACCAATTCCGCGAGATCCGGCTGCTCGTATGCAGATGGCGCCACAGGTGTATGCGATGCGACGTGGCCCGCTAAGTGGAATTAAAGATCGCCTCGGCGGTGCTGTTCGTGGCGCAATCCTGGGTGGAGCTGCTGTTGGTGCTGCTTCTCTTTTATTGCGTGATTTGAATGACGGTCAGAGTGGCGAAGTCAATACACCTGGCGAAAACTACGGTCAAAAGAGCGTTCCTACGCAAACTAACGTTGCTAAAGATATTGCCGAGTCTGTAAAAACAGAAGAAATTGCTGCTGAGGGTGTTTCTGTTACCCAGGCGAACGAATTAGCTTCTCGTCAGTCAGTTACTCCTGATTATGACGATCCTTCAGGCATGGAGTTGGTCGGTGGCGCTGCTTCCCCAGCCGAAGTTGCTGCTTTTCGCGATTCTCTTTCTCACCAGACAGCAGCTGAGCCTGTTGTAATGGCTGAACCTGCGCCTTCGACTGTTCGTGAGAAAACAAGTGATTTGATCGGTCGTGTTTTTGGCACAGCAGAGCAGGCACCTAGTCAATTAGCTCAATACGGTGCATTGAATCCTCAAGAGCAAGAGATTCGTGATTTGATGACTGCTTATGAGTCAGCAGAAGGACAAGCACTTGCTGGACAGGACCAAAGCATCAGCCCTTTCCAAGTCGGTGGCGCAATGCCCTCTTTGATGGAGCAAAACAAGCCTGTGCGTGAACTTCAAAAGTCCATGCCTGGTGCATCTAAAGAAGAAATGATTAGTGCGATGAATGCGCCTGCTGGTCCTGGTGGTGTGCGCATGCAGCTGCCTAGCACAAGTGGTAATCCTGCTTCCGTGGAATTTTTTCCAGAGGCTCGTGGTGAAGGCGGGATCAGTGCTGCAAAAGTACAATTCCGCCCTGGTGGAGAGACTTACACATATGAAGCTTCTCCAGAAGGTGTTGCTCGCTTACAGGGTGTTCAATCAGGTGCCGAGAAAGTTAAGTCCGGTAAGAGTTTTCTGCACGATGCTATCAGTAAGGGCCAGCTGGTGAATCCAGTTGATGCATTGCTGAAATCTGAATCTGCCCCTGAGTCTGCCCCTGAGTCTGCTCCTCAGTCTGCCCCTGTCCAAACAGCTGCTCCTGAAAAGGTAACTCTTGGAGATGTGGGTAAGCAGTTTACTCGTGCTGTTGGTTCTACTGTCCAGGGCCTTCTTGGCAAAGCGTCGGCTCGTCGTAAAGAGCAAGAGGTTGATGCCCAGATTCGTCAAGCTCACGGTAATGTCACCGACCCAGAGCAGATTAGCCAGCTCCGTGATTATTACATGAATAAGTGAGGAGTAATATATTCATAGCAAACTAAACAGTCATGACTTTTCTGGAACCAATCATCGCCGCGATTCTCGGATCAGCTGCTACAGCCCTGGCGGTGTATTTGAAAGGTAACCTTACTGCAAGAGCTGTGTTGAAGTACGGTCCTTTGGTTCAAAAAGCGTATGACATTATCGACCCGGTTCTGGATAAAAACCTGCACAACTGGGACGGGTCGAAAGTAGATAAAGCGTTTGAACTTGCTGTCGAATCTGTTTCCGATGGCTCACTTACGCCAAATGAAATTAAGAAGCTGGCTATCCACATGGCTGCATCTTGGTTGCCTCAGGTTGCTGCCGACAAGGTCCGCAAACTTGAGATTGACGGCACACCTCTTGAGCAACGTATGCTCGCTGAAGAAATCACCGTTAAGGTGAATACCCAATCCGCTTGAAGATATGCCCTCCGCAAATTTTAGAAAGAATTTAAGGGACGAAAAGTTCGCAGAAGGGGTCAGCCCGTATTCCGGCACCCTTGGCCCCAACCCGACTGCAGACCGCTCTAAAGGTTTTGCTAAAGAACTGAATAGGACCAACGTTCATGCTGACACTTTTGATAGCGATGGACGTACATTTTGGCAGGAAGCTCCTTTCGCGCAACAGCGGCTTGATATGGCTTCGATGAATCCAAATCCTAATTTTGCCGATCCTTCGGATAACGGGTTTGCGTTTCAATTTTTACAAAGTTATCGTCAAGGTGTGCAGCGTGGGTTGATTGAACCTGAGCGTGAGGTTCGTCCGGATAACTTAGCTAGAATGACTACAGAGTATGCAAACCAGGCTTCAATGCAGAGTGATCCAAACACTGCTGGAGTTTTCCCTGGACAAAGTGGTACGAGGATCTCTTAATGAACACAGCAGTACGTTCAGCCGGAGCTGAATTAGCAAAGTATTTTTTACAAAATCCTCAAGGTCGTCAAGATCTTAAGAAAGGTGCCAGTTTTGCTGTTGAAGGCATGAAGAAAACTGGTCAAGCTCTCAGCGGATTAGGTCAAGCAGCTGGACGTGTTGCTGAAGAGGCTGTTCTTACTGGCGCACCCGCTGCACGTGAGTTTGCTGGTAAGTTTGCAGCTAATCGTGGCTTGCTTGGTGATGTCGCCCGAGCAGCTTCCAAAGTAACTGATGACCAGATCATTGGTGCTGCGATTGGCGCTGGAAAGATTGCAGAGCCTGTTTCTAAGGGTGTGGCTGTTCTGGGCACAAGTGCTTTAGTTGGTGGCGCACTTTCTAAGCCAGATTCTTACTACTCACTTCCGATGCAGGAGATGGCTGCACGTGAAGCTGCTGCATATGGTTTAGTTGATGCAAAGCTTGCGGCGGATACTGAACGTCAATTAGGAAACTCTCGTCTGGCCCAAGAGAAGTTTGAGCAATCTCTCTATCTGCAGAATCAGCGTCAACAACATGAGATGATGATGGCGTCCGCACGTCAAGAGGCGCGTACCCCACGGAATCAGCCTATGTACGGTTCGGGTTTATTTGATCCGATGGCCCTCGCACAGATGTCTTTTGGTGGCGACGTTCAACAATACCGCTAATCCATAGCACGTATAATTAATATCAAGATAGTTAACTAACATGGGCGCTTCTAAATCTACTAATAAATTTGCTGGTCTGGGCAATACAAACTATGGCCAACTTTCTGGACCCTCGCCTTCGTTCGGAAGTGCCCCCAGTTTAAACGTTGCGGAGAAAGTTTCCTCTCCAATGAACAATCCTTTTTCAGGAAAAGCAACTTCTGGCAATGTGGGTTTTCTGCAGGGTGCTAAGGCAAATATTGATTACGGTCAGATGGAAAATAAAAAGCCATCTTGGCAGGAGGGTGCAACATATCTCGGTAACCGTTTGCAGGATTTAGGCGGGGTCGGCGGTCAACTTGGCGCTGCTCAGCGTAGGGCTGGTGAGATTAACCAAGGGTACGGTAATTTCGGCGGGCGTTCTGAGCAAGTGGGTGACGGCATGTATATGTACACCCCTGATCGTATGGGACCAATGGTAATCGGTGGTGGGGCAGCTCCTCAAGAACGGAGCACTGGTCAACGTATTGCAGGTGCTGCTGGCGGTGCATTGTCAGGCGCTGCTGCAGGATCTACGTTTGGTCCCGTCGGGACCGCTGTTGGTGGCGCCATCGGCGGACTTGGTGGTCTCTTTGGTTGAGGAGTTTAGTTCATTTAAAATAATTACCATAAGAAGATAAAAAATTATGGCTGTCGGTCAGTTAGCAGTAGCCTTGCCAAGGGTTGGAAGAATGGCTATGCAGGCGCTTCCGTATGTTATTGGCGGTAGTGCAGCATATAGGCCTTTAATGGAAGGTCGCCCATTAGAAGCAGCTATTCAGGGCGGATTAGGTTTTATTGGTGGTAAAGGTGTTCAAGGACCTCTTACGGGTTTAACTCAGCGGGCGATGTCACAAGGTCCTCGCCTTGCAGGGCTTGCAGGACAACCGCAACTTGCTGGAGCTGTTACTAGAGGTCTTGGACTTGCAGTTCCTGCAGCCGCAATTGCATTAACCCCTAAAATTGCAGGTGCTTTAGTACCTGGTGCATCAGGTGCTGTACAACAAGGTCTAGGTGGTGCTGCACAACTTGGTGCAGGCGCTCTTGGTTACCAGGCTCCAGGTGCTCCTCAATACGGCGGCGCTCCGTATAACGCCACTGACATGTACGGCAATATCACTCCATCAGGCTTACCTACTGAAGTACTCGGTGCTCCTGGAATGGGTCGTCGTTTGGAGCAGCTTAAATCCGCTGAAACTGCGCGTGATGCGATGCGTTTGCTTAATCCCGAGATTTATGCGGCAGGTGAAGCTCGTGAAAAACAGAATTTCGCACGTCAAATGGCCGCAGCTGGTATCCGCCAGAACATCGCAACCCGCGCTGCAATGCTTCAAAATGCACAGGCAGCTGGTTTAAATATGGGTCTGACTGCAGCTCAACAAGCAGGTAATGCTTTGACGTCCCAATACCAATATCAGTGATATGGCAAATAATCCATATAACGTCCCCTTCTCTGCTGGTTTCTTAGATACCGGTTTTGGAGGTGGGCGTATCACCAAGAGTAACCCAAGTTTTGTGAAGGCTCTCCTTGACACTGATTTAGGGGCTTTTGAACCTAAGTCTTCGGATAGCGAGAAGTCTTACGAAACACCTGACACGCCTGATTACAAATCCGATCCTATTGGCGATTACATAGAGCGTCTTCCTGACATTTATGGAAAGATCGCTCCTATTCAAGCTGAGCTTCAACGTCAAGCAAGTGAATTAGCTCTTCAGCAAGGTATTCGCCAAACTGCAGCTCTCTATCCATATTTAAGTGCAGCTGGAGCTGAATCGACTGAGCGTGCTCTTGACGCTAGTAAGCGATTCTTGGCGCGTAAGATGCAAGAGCAACGCGGAATTGAAGCTTTCCGTCAAACGTTGCCGACTACTCAGCAAGACATCATGTCTGCCAAGCAACGGCAACAATCAGCTGCTTCTACTGATTTTTACAACGAGGCTGCTGCCATGGCGTTGGCTTCAAATGCAGCACAAAATTTTGCTGAGACAGGTTTAGGCAAGTATCGTTACATTGGTTCTTGATAAAGCCGAATTAAAATACTGAAATCAGGAGAAACTTTATGGGCGGCGGTCAAAAGAAGCAGAAAAAGACAAAAATTAAATACGTAAAAGCGCCTCCGCCGCCGAAGGTACAAAAGACTCCTACTCAGAGTCTGCGGACTCAGGTTGCTTTGGCAGAGACAGCTGGCATCCAGTCGCGTCTTAATATGACCACTCAGGCGAATCTGGACCGTACTAATAAAGAATTCTTCACGGGTCAGAACATTCGCCAGCTTCAGGCTGCGGGTGCTCAGGATCGTTTGACCATCGGAGCACAGTCTGATGCTGCTGTCCGGCAAACTCGTGTCGGCGGGCAGGAAGAGAGGGCAACGATTGGTGCTCGTGGGCTCCAAGAGCGTTTAACTATCGGTGAGTCTGGACGTCAGCAGCGTCTAGGTCTTGAAACCGCTGGTCAGCAGGAGCGACTTAATATTGGTACTCGTGGGGTTGAAGAGCGGCTGACTCAGGCCCAAGGGGGGCAGATCGAAACTGGTTTGATCCAGACCCGTGGTCAAGAACAACGTGCAGGCATTCGCACGACCGGCGAAGAAGAACGCGCCACTGTTTCTCGTACAGCGCAAGAACAACGTGCAACCCAGTTGCAATCAGAGATGTTCCGGCGCTATAAAGAGAACAGAGATTACGAGCAGGCTCAGAGCCAGTACAGGGTATGACGGATTGGATTTGCGAACTGACCGACAAAGAACGTGAATCCTTTCTAACCTTCGCAAAACAATCCTCAAGCCCGATTCAGATCTACCTGTATTCCCGTTTCATGGGATATACGGGTAGCATCGTCGATTGCGATGAGTGGGTCAAAAGCAAGTTCAAGAAAAGAAATTTCGTAGCTTTGCTTGAGATGGAGATCGACTCCATGCAACAAGATATTGCGAAACTGCGAGATGCCATTGATATGGGCATTGTCAAGCAAGACATGGGTGCTTCTCGCATCGCGATGATGCAAAAAGAACTTCGAGGTTCGATTAAACAATTAAATGATGAAAAAGTTCTTCTTGACAAGCAAGGCTTGATTCTTGCTGGTGCCGATCGCGCTATTCGAGAGATGCTTTTGATTTTCCGCGATGACCCGATTGAAGGCCCACTGCAAGAAGCGTCGATGGGCGTCTGGACAAAGATTTTCCAAGAAGAATCTTAGTGATTGTTACGCTATGCTTTGAGCATGGCAGGAACAAGTCTTCATAGCGTATATCGTCGATCTGCACGTGCAGCAGCACAACAAAGAATTGTCAAAAAGACAACTTCTGTAGATGTAGCACGCGCACGAACTGATTTTGCATATTTTTGTGATGTGGTTGGAGATAAACCTCCTGCTACGCACCATAAAGAATGGCATCAATACCTGTGCACAGGGGATGATTCAGAATGTCTTGTTGGTATCGGTGGACCCAATATTGATATTCTTGCTCCACGAGGTAGTGCTAAATCAACTATTCTTGGTTTATACACGGCTTGGGCTGTTGGTGTTCACGCGGTACACAAGAAACCGCTGAAAGTTCTCTATATTTCATATACGGTTGACGTTGCTCGTCCGAAGAGCGCAGCGATTAAGCGCATTATTGAGGAGAGTAAAACGTATCGAGAGATCTTTCCAATGGTGAAGATTGCTAAGGGAATTAACTCTAACGAGTACTGGAGCATTGACTGGAAATTTGCAGGGATTAAATCGACTGGTGAAGAAGAATTCACTGTTTGTTGTGCTGGTCTCAAAGGTGCTGTGACCTCTAAACGTTCCCATCTCTGTATTATTGATGACGCCATCAAATCTGCGGACGACATTAAGAACAGGGATATCCGCCAGGCGATGGAGGACAACTGGAACTCAGTTATTGTTCCCACTATGTTTGAAGGTGGGCGTGCCATTTGCTTGGGAACCCGTTTCCGTCACGACGATATTCACAACAGCACGTTCACTCCGGCCAACAGTTGGGTCCAGATCGTTCAGTCAGCGATCACAGTGGATGAGCATGGGGACGAGATTTCTTACTGGCCAGAAATGTGGTCTTTGGATTACTTGCGTGATCGGCGTCGTCAAGCCCCTGTCGCGTTTAGCTTCCAGTATCAGAACCAGATTGTTCAGACGAGTGAGTTGTCCCTATCACCTGAGCTAATTGTCAAAGGAAATATTGCCACAGAATTCGACACCTTAGGGGTGGGAGTGGACCTTTCGGCTGGTGTTCGGGAAAAGAACGATTACACCGTTTTCGTGATGGGTGGTCGTATTGGCGGCAAGATTCATATTATCGATTGCAAGCGTCTCCGCATTATGGGCAATTTGGAAAAACTCGAGGCTCTGATGGAGATGATGGATGAATGGGGCGTTTGCTACAAAGATGGCGATAAGTATTTCCCTTCTGGTACAGGCATTGAGATTTGGTCAGAAGCCGTGGCGTATCAGGCGTCCTTGGAGGCAGACTTCAAACGTATTTGTCTTGGGGAGCACGGCCTCTATAACATGCATTGGCATCCCATCAAAGGATTTCGCGGGGACAAAGTTGCCCGGTTCAGGGGAATTATGGGTCTTTTTGAGCAGCATAAAATCACGTTTAATAAGTATCGAAAAATGAAAGAGCTTACAGATGAGATCGTGAACTTTGGTGTAAGCTCTCACGATGACTGTGTCGACGCTCTTGTCTGGCTCTGCAATGGTTTGATGACCCGAGGGAAACTAGAGTTAGAGTATTGACGATTTAAACTAAAGGTATCCACATACGATGTCACCTAGTTATTTCGTGGTAGAGCTTGAGCAAGATGCTTACGGTTCTGCTATCCTCCCGCTCCCTGATGAGCTCTGTCATGACATGGCTCTTCAACCTAATGAACGCTTCGATGTTGAAGTCGAAGAGGGCACGATCGTTTTCAAACGCCTGGAGGCTGGGTACGATATTGATCAGTAAACTACTTAATCAGAATGGGCGATAGTGCGAAATCCCAAATTGAGGATATGCTCAAGGCGGTAGTCACCCGCAGTAGTGACGGTCCAGCGGACACGATGCTGATTAACGCGCATCTGTCCCAGATGAAGATGTTCGGTATCCGCCAGGGTGTTGAGTTTTATCCCGCGCAAGACAACTTAGGGACACAGCGATACGACTTCATTCAACAAGTAATCCGTTTTAATAAGCTCGATGCACGCCTGGATTCCATTTGGGATCGATTTTTGGCATACGGCAAAGGGTTGTTTTATATCCGACCCACGCAGAAAACGTATCGTCTGTACTGGTTTGACAAAGATGCGTATCGGACTTATTACTCTCCAGAAGGTGACCTTGAAGAAGTCCTGATCATCTACCCGTATAAGGTAAAGTCCTCTAAGGGTTTCCAAGGCGTCGGCTTAAATACGGATAAGCGTTACATGCGTCTGCGCATTACCGCTAGTGAGATTGAGGAATACCATAGCGAAAAAGAGATTGGGTTCGATGACGTGTCAATGGACATGCCATTCACTCAAAAGAAAGTGGTTGCCAACAGTATGGAGTTCATTCCATGCGTGGAGGTGCTGAACAACCCTGACGCCTTTGGCACTGAAGGCAGTGGTGAGTTTGAGTGGGTTGCTAACCAGATCATTGCTCACGATGAGATGGTAAAGAACATTCGTGCCAACCTTTCGTTCTTTGGCAATCCAACCCTCCTGTCATCCCGTCCTAAACAGGACATCGTGGAGACAAACCAAGATGAGACCAGCCAGCGGCCAAGTATTTCGAGTCAATCTGGTTTCCAATCCGACTTCTTCCTGTCTAGCTCAACCTTTAAGCAGGACAACGTAACTCGTGCTCCTGCTGGGTATAACGGTCGCCCTGGTCAGGGGATGCGCGTTCCAAGGGTGATTGCAAACCTTGAGCCTACAGATCGTGTTGGCTTTATTACGCCTAATGCGGTTAGTACTGACCAGGCCCGTTACGCAGAACAGCTTCGCAGTGAGATACGCCTTGCTCTGGGCGGTATTGATGACCTGAGTATTACCAACGTCACTGCAACCGAATATAAATCTGCATACGGTCGAGTTAGCGCCACTGCCAAGAAAAAGTGTTTACAGCTTTATACATATGGCATCTGCCGTTGTTTTGAGCTGATGATCTTCCAGGAGGAGCAAATCTTCCGTAAGTCGATGGCTTATGAAGCTGGAATTAAAACTCCTGCTGTTCCTGAGGATCTCGAAGACGAGAAAGCATTAGCTAAATACGAAAAACAGAAAGCAAAGTACGAAGAGAAACTGCAAGCTGCAGTTGATGCGGCTATCGAAACCCAGGAGATTCCGCCAGGAGTTCTTGGTTTGGCGCCAGACGGTGATAGAACTGTCGATTGGCGTTGGTTGGGTCCTGTGTATGAAGATACAACGCAGGATAAACTCAACCAGTCTATCTTCACCAGGAACTTGCAAGAGTTAGGTGTTGATAGCATTGAAGCACTGAAGTATTTATTCCCTTCTAAAACGGATGACGAAATCGCGAGCATGCTCTCTGGTTTCCCATTCCGTGTGGTAGGGGAAGTACAGAGGGCTTATTCCGCGTTTATTGATCTAATCAATCAAGAAATGCGGACTCCACACCCGCAGCAACCGAATCTTCCGATGGCTGCGGATCCGAGACTTGATCTCACTCCCTTCCTTTACCGCACACTAGAAAGCCTACAAAAAGAGGTAACCTATGCAGGCCGATACCGCAATGCCGACCCAATCGGCACCCCAAGTATCCCAGACCCCACAGAGCAGCTACGCGGCTCCAACGCAAACAGCAGCGGCAGCTCCTTCGGTGGCAACGACCAATCAGTGGGTGGCGCCGTACCAGCAGGCAGCGGCCCCAGCCCCGCAAATGCAGGCCCAGATGGGGATTCCCCAAGCGCCGGTCTCAACCCCTACTCAGTACGCACCCCAGACATCGCAGGCAGCCCCACAACAGGAGAATCCTTATCGGGACGCATTCAACAAGGTGGTCGGGCTCCTGAGTTCGCCCGTCCAATTCCCGTCCCTGGGTCAACAGTCGAGTCAGACTCAAACAATCGACCCGGCCAGTTACAGTTCCCAACAGGCTCCCCAATTCAGCAACCTGGGGATGCAGACTTCTTCGCCTTCGATCAACAACAACCAGGCATTCTCCAACGACTATTCCCAAACTTCTCTGGAGATAACTCCGGAGCAGATGCTGGCAAACGGAGTAAGTCACGAGGGTCTTGAGATTCACGACCACTTCGGTCCTGATGCTGCAAAAGTCCTTAACGACTATTCATGCAACCTCGAAGATGCTCTGATTCAAACCAACGCGCAGTTGGTTGAAGCTTGCAACCTGCTTCAGGAACTGTCTGGTGAGCATAAAGCTTACGAGCAGATCCTGACTGATCCTGACACTCTGGCTGACTACACCTGCGAATTCTTCGGTGAGAACGGTCCTTATCCGATCCCCGAAGAGCAAGTGCAGCCTCAGGGCATGGCTGTTGGTCAGCAGTTCCAACAGCAGCAGTTCCAGCAGCCCGCTGCACCTCAGCAGGTGGCTCCTCAGCGCCCTCAGATGCCTGTTCCTCCCCAGCCTCAGGCCCAAGCCAACCCCAGTGACTTCTGGAACAGCTTCGGCAACCTGGCTGACCGCGACCCCGCTAATGCTTGGCGTTATCTGAACTCCGCCCAGCAGACACCTGATGTGTTCCGCAACAAGCTCCTGGTCATGGAGTGATCTAGGAACATAAGTAGTTCTAGAATAGGGGGTAGGAAACTGCCCCCGAATTTTTTATAAAGTCATGAAGAAAAAGAAGGCAGGCGCTAGAGAACGGGCTGATCAATTTTTAAATGAGATTGGTACTGCCGGTGGCGCTATTGGAGCTCCCGGTTTAGTCACATTTGGCGCTGGAGATACAGCTAACCAAGTGATGGCTGGCAATGTCGACCAGTACGCAATGCAACGTTCCGCTCCAGGGGCTCTGGGTATCGGTGCTCAAGATCAGCAACCCCCAGCTATGCCTATGGACTTGGACGCCTCTTATTTAAAGCTGAATCTCCCTGGATCTCCACTGCCGACTAACGGTCTCTTGACGCCTCAGTACCTCAGCAATGCTGAGATGGTGCAGAACCAGATCATGGCGGAGAATCAAATGTTATTGATGCAGCAAACTCCGTACCAAGGTCAACTGCCTATGGGTTATCCGGAGAGCCCTAAGAAAAAAGGACGCTAATTATGGATTCCACTAAAGCAAAAAAGGCCGTTGGTAAAGCGAAGCAGGCTAAAGAAATGGCTGCATTGATGACTGCACAAGCAATTGCAGACGCTCCCATCAACCCAGAGATTCAAGCTCCAATCGCAACAATGCAGCCTGAAGACGGCTACATTAATCCTTATCGTCCACTGGGCACTGTTGCCTCTGTTCCTTACAGTGTTGGCAATATGCTTGGCGGTGGTAACTCCCCTATGTTTGTAAACCCAGAGGCTTAAATAAGCGGGGTTGATAAACCCTTGTTATAATTTTTTGTAATGGAATCCCCATTTCCATACTTAAAGGCTTAAAAGCCCTCAGGTATCAGCTAAACCTGTGCTGAGAAACCAACATGTTTATTGATAACGATTTTCCAAAACTGTTGGGTGCTGAGCTGTATCGCCCTCACCCCGCATACGTGGTGGAAATGGCCTGCGAACCCGTCGTGGTCCATGACTTCACCAAACAACCCGGTCAAACTGTTCAGTTAGATCGTTACCGTTTCTTCGGGAACCCCGGCACCAAGACCAGCCGTGAGCGTACCCAAGATCAAACCATCGGTACTGCTAACAGCCGTTCGATCGTCAAGGACAAGGTGCTTGTGTCTCTGCGTGAGTACACCGGCCCTGCAGACCCGAACAACACCAACCTCCCGAGCACTTTCAAGATTGCTCGTGAGACCCTGATGACTGCTCAGCGTCTGCTGCTTGACACCGGCAACCTGAACATGTTCCACCAGAGCATCGGTTCTTTGACCCTGCTCGACGACTATCGCCGTTGGCGCGATCGCGTCTTCCTGGACGAACTGTTCAAGGCTGAGTCTCGTGGTCAGTCTGGCGACACCCAAGGCGGTTACTACTACCCCAACGACCACACCAAGACCGGTGTGACCGTTTCTGCTTACTCTGCTACTGAGTATGCTTCCGAGCGTTTCAAGTTCAACGTTAAGACCGACCTTCTGAACGTTGTTAAGAGCCTCCGTAAGCGCAACGTGCCTGTCTTCCAGGACGGCTACTACCGTTGTATTGCTGATCCCTCCTTCATGAAGGATCTGCGTGCTGATCAAGGCTTCCGTGAAGTGGCCCGTTACCCTGGCATGGGTCAGCCTAACCCTCTGATGGGTATTGGCGCTCCTAACGCCGCTATCTACGCTGGTGGTCAGTATGGCCAAGCCCAGTTCGTGGGTGGTGAGCCTGTGATGCCTTCCGGTTTCGTGTTTGAAGGTGTCCGCTTCTTCGAGTCCACCAACTTCCCCGACAAGACTGCTACCGTTGACATCGGCGATGGCTCTGGTGCTGTTGCTAACCGCACCACCCCTGCTGGCTTGTTCTTCGGTCCTCAGGCTGTTGGTGTTGGTATCGGTGGTCCTAACGCTCAGGTCCTGATCAATAACAACGACGACTTCTCTCGTTTTATCATCCTGATCTGGCAACTGTACGCTGGTTTCGCGAACCTGAATAAGGACTTCGTGACCACTGCCTTTACCATTTCTGAGTGATAAGGGAGGTACTAACTAATGGCAACTTACAAATCTGAAGCCGGTGCTATTCTGCAGCCCGGTAATCAAATCAACCGCCTGTCCTCCTACAACACCGAAGGTGTTTATGCCTGGCCAGGTCTTGAGTTCTATGAGCTCATCGGCTACTTCAAGGTCGATTCCACCACTGGTGTTACTAGCGGTGATCTGATCGTTCCTTCCCCTGACCGTCGTCCCGACGATCGTGTGCGCGATGACCGCACTTCCCTGGTGGTTCAGGCTGACGCTGCGCGTCCTGCTTACGTCTACCAGACTTCGATCGCTCTTGGTCAGGACATCCCTGCTGGTGGTGAGCCTTCTTTCCCTGCTTCTCCTGTTACTGCCGACCTCGTTGGTACTAACACCGAGATCGTCACACTGAAGCCTGCCAATGGCGCCAACCCTGTCCCCACCCCTGCTTCCGTCCTTAACGGTATCAAGGCAGCTACCTCGCAGCTGACTGCTTTCGCTAGCGGCTCGATTGCTCAGGGCGACTCTGGCGTTTCTACCGCCAAGGTTCCTTTCATCGACGCTGTCACCGCCACCATCGCCGCTGGCGACTTCGTCGATTCCATGATGTATGAAGTCACCGCTGATACCACCTTCAAGGTGTTCAACGTGACCGCTCTGACCGCCACCACTCCTGATGGCGCTGGCATCTCTATCAGCTCCGCTGACGTGGACGCTGGTAAGGCTGCTTACATCATCGGTCGTGTTAACTACGTCCGTCCTGCTGCTGCTTCTACCTTCGCAGACATCCAGGGCTTCATCGATTTCGCCTCACAAGTGGGCGGTTCCGATAGCTGATAAGCGGATCGTAAAATCCAACTTTTCGCGGGCCGCCACAGGCCCGCTTTTTTTATGGCTAAATGGTATTAATCTTGATATGCTTATCTAGTGATTTATTGAAATTATGTTGTATCAAAACCGTGTGACTGGTGGTCTTGTTGAAGTTATCTCCCAGCACGGTGCAGGTATCCTCATGTGCGTTGACGCCAATGAAGAAGTTCTTTATCTGAATGAGGAGGACCTGACTCCACACCTGGAGGCGACTACGGAGAAGATGAAAAATGAGGAACGTCTGACGGAAGATTTAAAGTCAGATGGCGCTAATCCAGCCAAGCCGACAAAAAAAGAAACATTTCCTAACGACACTCGTATCAATATCAACCTTGCATCAGCTCGTCAGATTGCCGATGCTTTGCCCGGTGTCGGATTAAAAACTGCACGTGATATTAAAGATCTGCAGATGTCCCTCCCTGGCGAGCGCTTCCAACGGTTGGAGCAACTTAAGTCTGTTAAGCGTGTTGACTGGGAGGAAATTTTCAAAGAGAATTTAGTGCGTGTTGAGTGATAATTGGCGCGTGCTAATGTGTTATTGGAGCATCTAAAGCGTTGCCCAGTAATGCATTGGTGATGGTTAATGCAGCTTGATAATTTTCTAAAGTCCAAAGTTCGTTGGCACTTGGGTTATAACTTAACCTCGGTGCCAGCGGGTGATATAGCTCGCCTAGAGGAGGCTTTAAGCAACATCCAGGATTCCTACTGGTATGGCAAGATTGTCGAGCAGTTGAGTCGCTGTGATGAAGCAGAAAAGCGTACAGACATGACCGGCTCAGTCAATAACGACACTGTGCCGCGTAGCCGGATCGAATCGATCGCCGGTGACGTTGATCGTACGATTGCAACGTCTGATTTCAGGGATACGTTGAAGACGTGGACGCAGATTTATATTTACGAAACAGATAGGTTAGCATTACATTTATATGTCCCTAACTACAGAAATCCAGAACAAGCGCGGTATAGATTTAATCGGGAGGGTGCGGAGTTTATTCAGGCTCTTCCTGGTCCTGCTGATACTGCTGTTGGCACCCGCCTTTTACTTGAAAACAATTTCCGGTGAGAATATTTCAGTTGAAATGGAACGCAAATTACTAGAAAAATTTTACCAAACTCCTGAAGCTAAAAGGCTGTTAGATACGATCAGTTTTGCTGAGGGGACGTATCGTGACAACCCAGAAGAGTCGTACCGTGTGATGTTTGGCGGTGGTCTATTTAATGACCTCAGTAGGCATCCCGATAAGGTCATTCATGGCGGTAGATATAGCAGTGCAGCAGCTGGCCGCTATCAATTCATGCCTGGTACATGGGAGAATACTTCGGGTCGTTTAGGTCTCCAAACTTTTCAGCCTAGGGAGCAAGATTTAGCTGCTTTAAAACTGGCTAGGGATCGTCTTTTACCTATAGGCGGACTGTCTATTTTACAGAAAGAAGGGTTTTCTCCACGTGTTTCAAACGCTTTAGCACCAGAGTGGGCCTCATTCCCTACTTTTGAGGGTGTCAGCTACTACGGCCAGCCAGTCAGATCCTATTCAGAGCTTGATAAGTTCTATCGGAATGTAAAAGCTCCTGGATCAGTGCCAGTCTCAACTCCCTCAGCGCCAGTTTCAACCCCCTCAGAGTCAGTTAAACCCGAGGTGAAGGAAGATACCAAGCCAAAAGAGCAAAGAGGTATGCAGTTTTTACGTAATTATCTGCATTTTCTTCCTGGATTTGGTAGTTCCATGATGCCAAAAGAAACTTCATCTATCGATGCTCCTAAAATTCTGGCCCAGGCCTTCAAACCACCTCAATTTATGGAGTGATGAGCGTGCAACAGTACGGAATAGCTGATATTGGCCGAGAGTTTCAGAAATATGGCCTGACTGTCAAGGAACACCCTGAATTCGGCGGTGTTGGCGGCCATGCGCCTGACTCGTATCACTATTATGGTGAGGCTATTGACGTTACTGATTGGCGTCCTGACCTTGCACCAGAGCATAAAGGCGGCGAGCCGAAGGATTGGCGCGTCAGAACTGCTAATCTCATTCAGAGAGCACGTCAATCACGTCTTTTTAACGAAACATTAGGCCCTGGTGATAAAGGTCACGACACGCATGCTCATTTGGCACTAAAGGATACCGTTCAAGCCACCCCTCAGCTTCTTCAATGGGTAGCTACAGGTAGTTACGAGACCCCAGACGGTAGCACCACTACCCAAATGCCTCTCCAACAGAAAGATTCTCCTTTGGTTGGCTCTAAGGTCTCAGAATTAGATGCAAAAATTAAAAATACAGCAAAAGAAGAAAAAACTAATGCTGATCGGTTCCTCAGCTCTTTTGTTTTAGATAATTTGATGCCTAAAGCGCCTTCTTTCAAGCCACAGTCAAGCAGTGCAGCAGAAATGCTTCAATCTGCCTTCAAAGCACCTAAATTCATGACGTGATGAGATTTGCTGCTGTACCTGGTTACTATCCTGGGTTCCCTGTGACGTATAACAATATGTATAACGACTACCAGCTGACTACGGCTGGTTATGGTGACCCTTTTAGTCCGGCAAAGACTGAAAAGCACACACCTTGTAACCTTGTCGTGTCATATACAGGTCAAAATGACCCACGCTACCAGTTGAACAATCCTGCTTACATGCGAGAGGTAATGCGTTCGCACAGTGACAACATACCAATGGTAATTAACAACAGAAATCCTATTCAAAACCTATGAGCATTAAGCCGACTACAAAGCTGGGGTATATGTTTGGTCTCGGCGGTAGGGAACGGGTTCCCTATGAATCTAGTGCCTCTACAGGAGCTGTTTTTAGGGGTAGCGGACGTCGGATGGCCGGGGATGTCTACCCGTTAGGATTGTTAGAGCCTGGGTACATTCCAGAGCCTTATGTACCAGAACTTCTAGTACGCGATTTTGATTTTTCTATATCTGACGATTCAGATTTTTAACAATGGCTAAGAACAAAATGCCTCCTGAGCTTTTGGCTCACTTTAAGTCAAAGAATGAAGGCAAAGATTCAAAAGACGAGTCCAATAAAGATGATAAGGCAAAACGCAAAGAAGCGCTTTCTAAAGCACGGACTCGTTTAGAGAAGAAAGACAAGGGCGACGGCAAAAAATAATCAACTCCGTTATAATTAAATTAGTGCAATCCGCTGAATAAACGTGTCTAGTACCAGCTCTAATAAACAGCCGTTGATGGTAGATCGTCCAGCATCTACCTCTACTTTGCTGACAGTTGCATCAGGACAAGCTTTTACCACGAGTTTGATTCCAAGTGCGGTTGGTAACGTGACACGTATTTTTGATGTTGATAGTAGCCTGACGGATACATCAATTTCTGGTGCTTATATTGACGAGATCTATCTTCAATACACTAAACGGCCTATTGAATTTATTGACGCAAAAGCCGCTGTAACTGGCACATATACGGTAGATGGCGCAGGTACAGGCATTGAGATTGATTTTGGCACAGGTCATAATGCACGTGTTGGACAGCAAGTTTGGGCTGACTTTACATCTTGGAGTGCGGGTTCAGTCCCTATTGATCAGGCTTTAACAATTACAGCCATCACTGATCAAACAATCACAGCGACGATACCTTCTCAGACTGCAGGTATCACTGGTAACGTCAGTGTGTATCTTCCGATTGATATTGTTTTTTACGCTGTAAATGTCGGGACTATTACAAATGTCAACCAAATCTTCCCTTTGTTTGTAACAAGCATTGAGGCTGTAGCGGCTAACTCTTATCACAGCCTTACTGACGCAAACGTTCTGCCTTATATCAATCACCCTGTCGTTCAAGCTGGCGCAAACTTTGGATCTGCTAATAGCACCACGGCACCTAAAATGCGGGGCCTAATGCTCAAGCGTGGGCAAGCCTTATATGCTGCTGCAAGTGGGGCCACAGCCTTGACTAACGGTTTCTATGTGAACGTTCAGGCAGGTTTCTATTGATCTAAGGTAATGCCATTTGGAGTCGGCGGTTTCGGTGGTTCTTCGAGCCAAAGCTTCGATGGGAAGTTTGCCAAGAAGTTTGACAAGTTAACAGATTTTAGCCCTAAGAGAGAAAAGCGTCAGGCTCCTAATCCTTTTGATTTCGAGCCTAGCAATAGAGAAGCTGATAGTGAGATTATCTTTTATAACAACGACTCTTTGTGGTCTCGGTGGCGAAGAGGCTATGACCTGTACAGCCTGACTCAGACTTATTTCGGCACTTCTTCGTCTGATCGTAATACCCGAGGTGACTTCAGGATGTACTGCGCTTTCCAGCAGTTCCCTGGTGTGTTCATTCCTGCGCGGATGTTCATGTTCCCCAGCTCTAATCCGGAGATTGGAGAACATATGGTTGGCGTGCGAGATACTAATAGTTTTAGTTTTTATAACTTCGGTCTTCCTATTGACGAGGTAAGGTATCTCACTGCACCTCAAGATGGGACCTATTCCCAGGTAGGGACTACAATAACTGTGACATTGCAGAATCATGGTTTATTTCCCGGACAATCTGCTTATTTAGTATTTACAAGTGGTGCCGCTCTAGACGCCACCTTGACAATTGATTCCATTACAGACGGTACTTTTACATGCACTGCGGCGGCGGCGGTAACAACATCAGGAGATGTAAAGGTACGGAGAAGCACTGATTTTGATAGTCCCGCATGGACTGAGATGCGAGTCAAAATACGATTCCTCCCTACGCCTGTCACTTTCTTTGCTGGTGAACGTCTCGCTGATCGCGTTATAGAGCGTGATCCCGGAATTAATTTTAGTTATACACAGTCTGCTAATACAATTACTGTTAACTGCTTTGGCGTGCATGGTCTTTCGACTGGCAATACTGTTTTACTTGTCTTCTTTAGCGGGGTTTCTATCCCTGGACTATATGAAGTTACTGTCACAAGTCCGACTCAATTTACGGTCCAGTCGGTAGCACCCGCAACGACAGCTGGTGCTGGATTATTGAGCCGAAGAATTAGAGGATATGATTACAACAACTATGTCGGTTATACAGTCACAGGGGTTGACGACAATACAAATGAGATTCTTTTCCAGCGTGCTGATAGTTATGGTAACTCTTTAGTGGATCCGGCAACTGGGCTACCTGCAGCGCAAGGTGTCTCTAGAACTCTAGTCCCGGCGCATCGCGGTTTCGAAGTTGGAAGATACCTCACCACTGAGATACGACATCAGTGCAGTTGTCCTGATTTCATGCGTCGACAGACTTACAACCTTTATAAGGATGCAAGGAAAAAACGCATTCCGATTACTCCCATCACAAGTGTTAAGCCTGGCCAACGCTTAGGTCGGGACGTGGATCCAACCACTGGCGAAGAAACAGAAAATACTTTTACTACCTATAACGAACGAGCGCAGGAAGGTGTCTACAGTGACATTGGGTACGTTGCTGTAAACAATTTTTATCAGTTACCCACCTATGAGGACGGCGCGGAATATTCTCAACCAAGTCTTCTTTACTACCAAACCCGCTGGTGCAAGCACGTGTATGCTGCAATGTGGTCAATTGTTCATGACGAAGGTAATCTGAGTATTGATTTGAGGGGTACGTATAGTCAATCAGGCGGTCCAAATATCACAATCAATGCTCCGGGGCATGGCCTAGGCGTGAATACTCGGATCAATCTTGAGTTCACCAGTGGAAATGCTTTGTCGGGTGAGTTTACGGTAACCGAAGTCATTGATGAGAATAATTTTGCAACAATTTATCCTTTTAACCAGACGACGTCAGGGTATGTACAAGTCAAAAATCTTAGAAACCATGAGTACGTAGGGAACTGGTTGTTGGAGCCCAACGATCCCCCAATTGGCGCGGCTCTGGACAAGTTTTATGAGCGCCTCCATAAAGATAACGATCGAACAAGACGTCAAGCAGAGCGTATGGCGATGATGGGTTACGGTATGCCTTGGACGGGGGCTAAAGATATTACAGGTGCGCGAAACCAACCTGAACAGACCGGTAATTTTGATCCCAATCTTATCAGTTTGATGGCCACTGACAATATAGAAAGGACCTTGGACACCGATCCAACAAGCCCTACTTACAATCAGTCAGTCTTAACGCATAGTGGCGGCATCAAGCAGAACAAGACGACAGTGATGCTAATGATGATGCAAAAGCTTTTCAATATTGATCCTGATCTTATCCAGTCAACTAAGATTGGCATGTTGGATCAACCACTTACTGATTACACCGGCGACTTTCAGTTTGGAGAGATTAATGGTGGCATATATCTTAACGGTGCTCCTGTGCCAACTGCTGTAAGTAGTGAATTGAACTGTCAGACTTATAATCCATTTGTGGCCCAGCCCATTCTTGTGGACGCTGGTACTTATATCAACAACTAACTATGACAATTCAGATCCTCAGCCGACGTTCAGAGCTCCTGCATGACCGGCCTACGCCAATTCGAATCGGCACTGGGGAACTGTGCCTTAACCTCAATCCTGGTGACCCTGGTTTGTATTTTGCAGACCGTACTCCAGCTCCTAGCACAGGTTTGATTAAGGCTGGACCGACGTTTATTGGGTCGACAGCGCCGAACACTCCTGCTTCAGGTTTTGCTTCTTTTTCAAAAGGGGAGTCTTGGTTAGACACATCGAGCACTCATATTATGAAGCTTTGGGACGGCAGCACTTGGCAAACACCTAAAGCAGTTGTGTCTCGATCTGCTGGTAAACCTACAGCCCCTGTGGATGGTCAGTTGCATTACGATACCGCTGCTGCCGGACTTTTTATGTGGGATGCAGGCGGTTCGTCTTGGGTGGCAGTTTAACTCTTGATGAGGTGGTCCAGGATGCGATCAAGTTTGTTATGCACTGCTTCCATCTCTCTCACAAAGTCGTCTTTGAGAACGTAGTTGCGCATGACATCTGTTTCTAATGCGTTAATATTTCGTTCAATACGGTCAAACTTTCTTTCTAGTTTGGCGTTAAAGTTAGATAAAGCCCTAGATAAACCTGTGAACGCACCGACAGCACCAGTAAGCATCGCGGCTATCATCTCAGTTGACATAACATGTAGCCTCTGATATGTCTATTCTAAAGGATTTAACAACTTAGAATTGAAAAAAGTATGTAAGCACATATGTCATCTTATGAGCCTAATGTAGAAGGCGCCATAGCCGTCCTTGTTGACATTATGGTTGCTAACTCTTTTACGATGATTCGGCAGCCATACGAGCCAAATTATCGTGGGCTTGTTGATGCATTAATTGATTTAAAAGAAGGCTTCCCTACATTTACTCCGGAACGTATTGGTTTTAATACCACTGCATTTGAAGCCCTTAGTAGCGGTGATGCAGTCTACATGCGTGATACTGATGGCCACGTAGGTAAAGCAGTTGCAAATGATACGCAAGAAAAAGCTATTGTTGTTGGGTTTGCTGATGATGATGCAATCTTAGGTGGAACTGTTCGTGTTGTTGTTGCTGGTTTATTAGATCATCCAGGTACTTTAACTGTTAGTGACATTCACTTTTTAAGTACTACAACTGCTGGAGAGATTACAAATGTTGTGCCCTCCACTCCAGGTCACTATGTAACACGTGTTGGGGAAGCTTCTTCTGCTACAGAATTAGCAATTCAAATTGAACCTCCAATTCAGCTACATTAATAATGACAATACCTGACGTAAAAGCTTACGAACCTTACGGTCCTAACAGTCAAAGTTTGACTGAGGTATTAATTGATTTAAAAGAAACTATTGCAACGATTCCGGCTTACCCTGCAGTAGCACAATTTAACGCAATAGCAGCAGCTACTGTTACACAAGGAGCTGCATTATGCATGTATCCAGGTGGTCTTGTTCAAAATGCAAGAAATAGTGGAGACTTTCAAGAAGCTAATGTTATTGGTTTTGCTTTAAATTCAGCTCTGGCAGGAGAAGAGGTTGATGTTGCAATGGCAGGTATTTTTCCTACCTCTGGTTTATCTCCCGGTCGAATTTATTACTTAGGCAACGCAGGAGGTTCTATCACTGCTACACCTCCAACAGTTGCAGGTGGTGCAGATTATCTTGTGCGTGTAGGAGAAGCAGTATCAACTGGAGAACTTGCAGTACAGATTGAACCACCAATACGTATTGATCCTCCTACATTAATTGGACAATCTGAGTTTACTACTCCCGGCTTACAGTCTTGGACTGTTCCATTGGGCGTGACCAGTGTTTCTGTTGTCTGTGTTGGCGGCGGTGGCGGCGGCGGTAATTGGACTCTTGGACTTCAAGGTGGTGCAGGTGGTGGATTAGGTTATATCAATAATTATGCAGTGACTCCTGGGGATGTAATTACGATTAGAGTCGGCGGTGGAGGAAATGGAGGTGGCCAAGGAACCAATGGTCAAGATGGCGGCACCAGTTATTTTGTAAATAATGTAACTTGTCGAGGTGTAGGAGGAGAAGGAGGTGAACAAAGAAACCCTAGAAGTATAGGAGGAGGTTTTATTGGAGATGGAGGCGGTAATGGAGGCGGCGGCACTATTGCATTTAGCGGCGGCGGTTCTGGAGGAGGCGGCGGTGCTGGTGGTTACTCAGGTGATGGTGGGAACGGTGCAAATAATGTAGGTAATGGAGGTAGTGCAGGCGCAGGCGGAGCAGGCGGCGGCGGCGGTGGAGCTTCTACAAGTGGAGATAATGGAGCTGGCGGCGGCGGCGGCGTTGGTATTTATGGCGAAGGTGCAAGTGGTGCCAGAGGTGCATCAGGCACCAATGTTGGTACAGGTGGTGGAGGAGGTTCTGGTGGAA
>Ga0222719_10000126_pt1 | contig 76858 bp, 47 predicted proteins | sample C33_34DmetaG_FD_165039 | JGI IMG/M metagenome (GOLD analysis project Ga0222719, IMG submission 165039) | Estuarine water microbial communities from San Francisco Bay, California, United States - C33_34D | ecosystem: Environmental > Aquatic > Marine > Unclassified | place: USA: California...
CAAATTTGATGCAAAAGCTCAAGCTAAAAAGTCAGCTAAAAATAAAAGATCTAAGTGGTATGGTATGACTGAAAAAGAAATACTAGGTGCTTGGGAATCTGAAACAGAAAGAGCAATTGGATTAGGAAACTGGTATCACAATCAGAGAGAAGCAGATATGCTAGACTTTAAGACTATTGAAAGACATGGTGTTGAAGTACCTATTATTAAGCCTTTAGTTAATGAAGATGGTGTTAAAACAGCACCTGAGCAGAAATTAAAAGATGGTGTATATCCTGAGCATTTTGTTTATTTAAAGTCAGCTGCTTTATGTGGTCAAGCTGATTTAGTTGAGATTGTGAATGGATATATTAATATTACAGATTACAAAACAAATAAAGAAATAAAAGAGAAAGGTTTTACTAATTGGGAAGGTATAACATCAAAATTATATAATCCCGTAAGTCACTTGGATGATTGTAATTTGAAACATTATAACTTACAACTCAGTATTTATGCGTATATTATTAAAAAGCACAACCCTAAATTAAAGATAGGAGATTTAGTTGTACAACATGTTAAATTTAAGCAAGTAGGTACAGATAAGAATGGATATCCAATTAATGAATTGATAAATGGGGAACCTGTAATTGAAGAAATAAAAATGTATAACCTACCATATTTAAAAGATGAAGTCAGAAGTCTTATGATGTGGCGTAAAGATAATATATAATGGAAACACCACAAATATTTCAAAGCATTCAAGTAATATCAATACAAGAGGAATCTTCTGATGGTATCCCAATTACTATCAGACGTAACGTTAATACTGATATTGTAATTGATTTAAACAAAGTTGTAGCTTTTCAGCATTATGTAAATCCTAACACAGGTAATATAGACGGTTCAATAACACAAGTAAATGTTGCAGGTTTACTTGATGCAAAATTAATAAAATTACCTTTTAGTGCATTTAAACAATTTATAGACGCTTTATGATAGTAAGACTTTTTGATATACAGAATGGTAAAGTAATACCAACAGAACATTGCTACACATTAAAGTTTTTAAAAGATTTAATGGAGGAATATCCAGATACATATATGACTGTATATCAGTATTTATTTTATATGTCTTGCCCTAATCCAGATTTAAATCCTTTTTTTAATTTGCCTGAGCATGAAAAAGAAGATATTATAATTGAAGAGATTGGTCTTGAGGAGTCTACTGAAGATTCTAAAATAAGATATTCTTTAGAGATGGCAAGAAAACTTTATGAAACACCAACGTACAGAGCTTATGTTGGTATTAAGTCAATGCTTGACAGATTGGCTAGATATATGGAAACAACAGCAATTGAACACGGTAGAGATGGAAATATAAATTCTATGGTAAATGCAGCTGCTAAGTTTGAGCAAATTAGAAACTCTTATAAGGGAGCCTTTAGTGATATGAAAGATGAACAAGAAAGTTCAGTTAGAGGTGGTGCAGGATTAGCTTATGATCAATTATGATAAATGATATTAAAAAAGAAAAGTGGGTATTCTGTTATTGGGATGAACCTGTAAAATTAAAATCAAATAAAAACAACAATGCAAAAAGTAAAGATTATCCCAGTGGGGAAAAAAGTTCTAATAAGAGCAAAAGAGCAATCTAGAATGGTGCCTGGTACTAATATTATTATACCAGATTCAGCATTACAAAAAGAATATAAAGGGTATGTTATTGGTGTAGGTGCAGAAGTTTCTGATATTAATGTAGGTGACTTAATACAATATGCTGAATATTGTGTACCAACTGAAATGGAACATGAAGGTAAAGAACATTTACTAATTAATGTTGGGGATATTCATGCAATTATACAAGAAGTAGAATAATGTATATATCCATTCCAACATATGAATCTGGTAAATGGACTAATACTGAGTTTGAAACAAGAGACAGTTTTAAAGAGTTTGTTTTATCAATCTTTAAAGAACCTGGATTATATGAATTTAATAAAACAGCTTTAGTTTTTAATGAAGAAGCTGTTAAATTTAACAAAGAAGGTTTCTATTGTTCTGCTCCTTTTAGATCTTCAGATTTTACTTCTTATTGGAATGATCAAAAGAATAAATGCCGTGTGGGGGTTATCTATAAAGATGGTTCCCACTCTTGGTATTTAACCCGTGACTATTATATGTGGTTAAACTTTCTTCCAATATATGATAAAGAAGAAAAGAAGTACGGTTTTGCTAAAGTACGTGATGCACAATATCATATGGCATTATATGAAATGTTGGCAGAACTAAGTTATAAGCACTCTGCTATTTTAAAGAAACGTCAGATTGCATCTTCTTATTTTCATATGGGTAAGATAATTAATACGTACTGGTTTGAAGAAGGTAGTACATGTAAGATAGGAGCATCTCTTAAAGATTATATTAATGATAAAGGTTCATGGAAGTTTCTTGATGAGTATAAAACTTTTTTAAATGAACACACTGCTTGGTACAGACCAAGTAATCCAGAAAAAGTATTACTATGGCAACAGCAGATTGAAGTTAAAGTAGGTAATAGAAAAACATCAAGAGGACTTAAATCTAAAATACAAGGTGCTTCTTTTGAAAAGAATGCAACAACAGGTGTAGGGGGGCCTACAACTATCTTCTTTCATGAGGAGGCTGGTATTGCACCTAAGATGGATAAGACCTATGAGTACCTAAGACCTGCAATGTCTTCTGGTATGGTAACAACGGGTATGTTTATAGCAGCTGGTTCTGTAGGGGATTTAGATCAATGTGAACCATTAAAGCAAATGGTACTTAATCCTACAGCAAATGATATATACGCTGTAGAAACAGATCTAATGGACAAAGATGGTACTATTGGACTAGCAGGGTTATTCATTCCAGAACAGTGGTCTATGCCACCTTATATTGATGATTACGGCAACTCTAAGATAGAAGAAGCATTGGAAGCTATAAACAATGAAAGAGTTCAATGGAAAGCAGATTTAAGTCCAGAACAATATCAATTGCGTATATCTCAAAAGCCAACTAATATTGCAGAAGCATTTGCTTATAGAAAAGAATCTGTATTTCCTCAAGGTATTTTATCACAACAACAAAAAAGAATTGAGGAAAAAGAATATGCATATGAGCATATAGAACTTGAAAGAGTCAGTGATGGCATTCTTGCTAAAAGATCAAACAAACTACCTATATCAGAATTTCCATTAAGCAAGAAAGCCCAAGATAAAACAGGTTGTTTAGTTGTATGGGAAAGACCTGTGTCTAATCCAGAGTTCGGAGCATACTATGCTTCTATTGACCCTGTGTCTGAAGGTAAGACAACTACTTCAGATTCATTGTGTAGTATTATTGTATATAAAAACTCTGTTGAAATAACAAGAGAAGGCCCACAAGGATTAGAACGTTTCATAGAAGCAGGAAAGATTGTTGCATCTTGGTGTGGTAGATATGATGATATTAATAAAACACATAGTCAGTTAGAAATTATTGTAGAGTGGTATAATGCATGGACTATTGTTGAAAATAATATATCATTATTCATACAACATATGATAGGTAAAAAGAAACAAAAATATCTTGTACCAAAACAACAGATTATGTTCTTAAAAGACCTTGGTTCAAACAGAACTGTTTATCAAGAATATGGATGGAAGAATACAGGTACTTTATTTAAAAATCACTTAATATCTTATGCTATAGAATTCTTAAGAGAAGAGATAGATCAAGAAACAGATGATGATGGTAATATACTTAGTACAACTTTAGGTATAGAAAGAATACCAGATCCAATGTTATTAAAAGAAATGTTAGCCTACTATCCTGGACTTAACGTGGATAGGCTTGTAACTTTTGCAGCATTAGTTGCTTTTGTTAGAATTCAAGAGTCAAATAGAGGTTATTTGAGAAGAACTGAATCTGAATTAGATGATTCTTTGGTAAATTCAAATAAATTCCATAAATTAAAGTATAGTCCGTTCAAAAATATTGGAAGGAATAAAACTGCTAACGGTGGTCAAAAATTAAAAAGATCAGCATATAAAAATTTTAGATAAGTATGAAAGTATTTAATGCAATGCAATTGAAGAATGGTGCCAAGGCTGATAGCGGGTATCCGTCAACTTCTAGTCTTACCCAGCCTATACAGTTTTTACCTTCAAAGAAAAAAAATGAAGACTGGGCTGCATGGAATTTAGATTGGCTTGAATTGCAGGGTATGCAATTTCTTAAACAAAATGCTAGAAAACTATTAAAGAATTATAAGTTAGCAAAAGGAATAATTGATAAAACAGATTACATAGTTGAAGAAGACAATGATTATAAAGACCTTGTTGATGTATTGACTAAGGAAGATGAATCAGCTTTAGAACTTAAGTTTTATCCAATTATACCAAATGTTGTAAACGTTTTATCTGGAGAATTTTCTAAAAGATATTCTAAAGTTCAGTTTAGAGCAGTGGATGATTTATCTTATAATGAGATGCTTGAACAAAAAAGAGCACTTGTAGAAGAAAATCTATTAGCTGATGCACAAGAAAAACTTCTATTTAGAATGATAGAAATGGGTGCTAATCCAGAAGACCCAGAATTTCAACAAAAACTTTCTCCTGAAAATCTTAAGACTTTACCTGAAATAGAAGACTTCTTTTCTAAAGATTATAGAAGCATGGTGGAAGAATGGGCAAGTCATCAGTTAAATGTTGATGAAGAAAGATTTAAAATGCAAGAGCTTGAGGAAAGAGCCTTCCGTGATATGCTTATTACGGATAGAGAGTTTTGGCATTTTAGAATGCTTGAAGATGACTATGAGTTAGAATTGTGGAATCCTGTTTTAACTTTTTATCAGAAATCACCAGATGCCAGATATATATCTCAATCTAATTATGCTGGCAAAATGGACCTTATGACAATTGCTGATGTAATTGACAAGTATGGATACTTAATGAATCAAAAGCAATTAGAGTCTTTACAAGAAATATATCCAGCAAAATCAGGTGCATATCAGGTATCAGGTTACCAAAATGATGGTGCTTATTATGATGCTACTAAATCACATGAATGGAATACAGGTTCTCCAAGTTTAGGTTATAGACAATTTGTATCTAATTGGAATACTTCACCTGAATATGGTGGGGACGTAATTACTTCTATATTAAATGAAGGGGATGATGTTACTAATTGGGGAGAAGGATCTTTAATGAGGGTAACAACTGTATATTGGAAGACACAACGTAAGGTTGGACATCTAACTAAGATAACAGAAGAAGGTGAAGTCATTCAAGAAATTATTGATGAAACTTTTAAAGTAACAGAAAAACCTATATATGATGATTCATTGTTTAAGAATAAAAACAAAGAAACATTACTACAGGGAGAACATATAGATTGGATTTGGATTAATGAAACTTGGGGTGGTATTAAAATAGGACCAAACTTACCAGCGTTTTGGAAATCAAATGCAAGTGATAATATAAATCCTATTTACTTAGGGATCAACAGAAAAAAACCAGGTAGAATACCTTTTCAATTTAAAGGAGATAACTCACTTTATGGATGTAAATTACCTGTTGAAGGTAGAGTATTTTCAGATAGAAATACAAGATCAACATCATTAGTTGATTTAATGAAAGCATATCAAGTTGGTTATAATATGGTCAATAATCAAATTGCAGATATTTTAGTAGATGAACTAGGTACTGTAATTATGTTTGATCAAAATGCTTTACCACGTCACTCAATGGGAGAGGATTGGGGTAAAGGTAATTATGCTAAAGCATACACAGCTATGAAAGATTTTAGCATGTTACCTTTAGATACATCAATTAGTAACACTGAAAACGCTACAAACTTTAATCATTACCAAACTCTTAATATGGAGCAGACTGGTAGATTAATGTCACGTATTCAATTAGCAAATTATTTTAAGCAACAAGCATTTGATGCAATTGGAGTTAATCCACAAAGGCTTGGAGCACCTATTGGTCAACAAACAGCAACTGGTGTTACTCAAGCATTGAATCAATCTTATGCACAGACAGAAGTTTATTTTACACAACACTCAGATCATTTAATGCCTAGAGTTCATCAAATGAGAACTGATGTGGCTCAATACTATTATAGCAATAATCCAAGTGTAAGATTGTCTTATATAAGCTCTGAAGCTGAAAAAGTAAACTTTACTATTAATGGAACTGATCTTTTATTAAGAGACTTTAATGTATTTGCAACAACTAAAACAAATCATAGAGCTGTCTTAGATCAATTAAAACAGTTAGCAATTACAAACAATACATCAGGAGCTAGTATTTATGATCTTGGTAATATAATTAAAGCTGATTCTATTGCTGAAGTAACTGATATTCTTAAAGATGCTGAAGGGAAGCAAGAATCTCAAAGACAACAAGAAATGCAACAACAGCGTCAAATGCAAGAAGAGCAGCTTAAAGCAAATGCAGAAGAGCAAAAGCTTAAACGTGAATATGAAGCAATGGAAGCTGATAAAGAACGTCAGAATGATTTAGAAGTTGCACAAATAAGAGCTGCTGGTTATGGTTCAATGTCAGATATAAATGAAAATAAAGTAAATGACTTCCAGGATGAAATGAAAAACATTAGAGCTGATAGGAAAGACAGAGAGAAAATGGATTTTCAAAGACAACAAGCTACTCTAAAAAATTCTAATGATCAGACAAAGCTTCAGATAGAAAGAGAGAAAATAGCAGCTCAAAAAGATATAGCAGACAAACAGCTTCAGATAGCTAGAGAGAATAAAAACAAGTATGATTTTAAAGATTCTAAAAAAGAAAAATAAACTTTTTAAATAATTTTAGAAGAAGAAAAACATAGATAGCTATATACTGCAAAAAATGATAATATTTATATGCATTTTATAAGTTTATTTTTAAAATTGTTTGTATATTATATATGTAAGAAATAACAATTACAAAAACCAACAATATTATGGCAACAGAAAGTAAAACAGTTGAGAGCAATGTAGCTCAAGTTGATATTGATTTAGATAGCTTATTTGATGGAGCAGCCGGAGCAGGAAGCGTTACGGTACCAGAAGAAGATAAACCTAAATCTATATTTAGTAAACCAGAGAAAGTTGACATGTCATTTGCAGATCCTGAGTATAAAGAAGAGGATGCTGAAGATGATAAGGAAGCAGAAAAAGAGGATGACACTAAAGAAGAGTCAGAATCTAAAGAGTTAAATAATGATGATAAAAAAGATGCAGAAGATATTTTAAATGCATTTAATGATGATTCATTAGAAGAAGAAAAAGAAGAAAAAGAAACAAGAGGAAGAAAAAAGATTTCTGGAATAAGTGATGTATTTAACAAGCTTATTAAAGATGAAAAAATTGTTCCTTTTGATGATGATAAAGATTTAGCAGATTATTCTGCTAAAGATTGGCAGGAGCTTATTGAAGCTAACTTGGAGGAAAGAGCAAATCAAGTTAGAAGAGAAACTCCTAAACAGTTCTTTGAAAGTTTACCACAAGAACTCCAAATTGCTGCACGTTATGTAGCTGATGGTGGTCAAGATTTAAAAGGTTTATTTTCTACGTTAGCAGAAGCTGAGACAAAGAAAAGCTTAGATGTTAGCAAAGAAAAAGATCAAGAAACTATAATCAGTGACTATCTACAAGCAACAGGATACGGCAATGCTGAAGAGATTGCTGAAGAGATTGAAATCTGGAAAGACTTAGGAAAGCTTGAACAACAAGCTATGAAGTTCAAACCTAAGTTGGACAAGATGCAAGAAAAGGTTTTAGCTAAAAAGCTAGAAGAGCAAGAAATGCGTAAAGCACAACAGCAAAAAGCATCTCAGCAGTATATGGAGAATGTGTATAACACACTAAAAGAAGGAGCCCTAGGTGACTTAAAAGTTGATAGAAAGACACAGTCTATGCTATACAACGGATTAGTACAACCTAATTACCCTTCAGTTAGTGGAAAGAACACAAACTTGTTAGGTCATTTGCTTGAGAAGTATCAGTTTGTAGAACCAAACTATACATTAATTTCTGAAGCACTATGGTTGTTATCTGATCCAAATGGTTATAAAAACAAAATAATGGAGAAGGGTGCACAAAGTAGTGTAGAAAAAACAGTAAGAAAGCTAAAGACTGAACAAGCTAATGCTGGAGGTTCCTCTCTTGGAGTAGATCAACGTGAAGAAGAAACAAAATCACGTTCTACAAAAAGAAAGATACCAAGAAGCAATAACATATTTAAAAGGTTTTAATGAGTAAAACAATAATAAACAATAATAATTAACTAAATAACAATTAACAATTATGGCAACTCCGGTATTAAACAATGGAATTTTCCTTAGAGATACAGCCTACAAGGCTAGTTCTCACGTTGATTCTTATCACCTAACCCAAATGCTTGGATCTTCTGAGCCTATGGATATGGGACCAGTTGATCTTTGGGCAATGACCCAAAAGGTAGAAATGCCTTTGTATCAAATGGCTTCTTTTGGTGGAAAGAACACAATCTTAGTAGACAACGCTCGTGGTGAGTACAAATGGCAAACGCCAATTGCACAAGACCTACCTTTTGTAGTGGCAGACATTGAGCCTACACTTACAGAAAAAGGTATTGACGGTACTACTTTTAAAATCAAAATATCTAAAAGATCTTTTGGACATGGTGATATCATTACTTATGATAAGTACAATGGTTTAGAATTATACATTACAGCAGATGATATTATCCCTGCAGGTGATGGATTTATCTACACTGTACAACTTGTAAATAATAATAGTGCTGTTTCATTAGACAATGCTTACTTAGCACCAGGAACTAAATTCTTTAGAAAAGGTTCTGCACGTGGTGAGTATGGTGAAAGATTCTCAGACATTGAAACTGGATCTGGATTCCGTGAGTTCTACAACTTTGTTGGTGGAGCTGAAGCACACGTACACTATTCTATTTCTAGCCGTGCTGATCTTATGATCAAAGGTGGTTTGAATGCTGATGGTACTGTGCCTGTAACAGAAATCTGGAGAAACTTTGATGAGTCTGGAGATCCTTCTGTATCTTCTATTGAAAGCTTAGTAGCATCTATGGGTAAAGCAGGTGCACGTGAAGCAATGGAAGATGGACGTTTATCAAGAACGTTTGTTACTAACATGGAAGCTGCTCACTTGAGTAAGATTGCAAATGATATTGAAACTTACCTAATGTGGGGTAAAGGTGGTAAAGTAAAACAAGACGGACCAGATGACATCAGATTGTCTGTAGGTTTATGGTCTCAGTTGGATAACTCTTTCAAAAGAGTATACAACAAGTCTTCATTTACTTTGGATATGTTTAAGTCTGAATTATACAACTTCTACCAAGGTAAAGTTGAATTTAAAGGACCAGACCCACAAAGACAATTGGTTGTACAAACTGGTATTGGTGGTATGCAACTAATCAACAAAGCTATTGCTGATGAAGTATATGGTTCTGGGTTAGTTCAAAATGCATCTGATATTGGTGCTGTGAAAGGATCAGGAATGGATCTTGACTTTGGTTTTGCTTACACAAGCTTTACTATTCCTTTCTTAGCTAACGTTAAGTTTGTATTGAATCCAGCATTTGATAACTTACATACTAATGATGTAGAGAATCCATTAATTGATGGAAGACCTTTGAGCTCTTACAGCTTTATCATCTTTGACGTAAGTGAAAATGGAAATGATAACATTCACTTGTTGAAATTGTCATGGGATAATCAACTTAAGTGGTTCTACCAAAATGGTACTATGGACTATATGGGAAGAACTCAAGGATTTGCATCTACAGGTAACTTCAATGGTTATAGAGTATATATGACTCAAACCATGCCAGCTATTTGGGTTAAAGATCCAACTAAAGTTCTTAAGATTGTAATGAGAAACCCTGTAACAGGAGGATCATTCTAAGAATATTAATAGTTAAAGGGGAGGTTGGTAAAACTTCCTCCCTTTTTTTTTATTTAAAAAGTGTTATTTAATTCAAATAACTTTTGCTAGTTTATCTAGCATTAGAAATATTAATAATAAATGTACAAATTATTGTACTTTTGAGTTAAACATAAACATTATTAATTTTTAAAAACCAAAGAAAATGAGTGATTACACTATTGTAGAAAAGTATCAGCAGAATAAAAACACTGCTATTGCAATCAGACCTTTTTTTAATCCTAATAAAGATAATATGGGATTACAAAATTATGGAATGGCTTTGCATGAAGGTGTTTGGCATGAAGAATCTTTAGCTTGTCTAGAGATGAACGGAGTAAAAAGATATCTTACGGGATTGAATGAATTTGCTCCTGAAGTAAAAAGATTATCTCCTGGAGAGAGAGAAATTAAAATTAAAGAAATAAGAACTACTGTAGCACAATTGGAAGCAGAATTAGCAGCTAATGTTATAGAGGTTGAAGATAAAGACTTCTGGAATAAAGTAACATTACTTAAGCCTGATAATGATTCATTTTGGTCACGTATTAGTTTAAGATGTGGTAATGATCCAGTTTATTTAGATCCTACAAAAGATTCTTATGATTTAATTAAAATTCATGCTATTAATGCAGGTGGTTTTGCTATGGTTGGTAGATCTTTAAAAGAAGCAAAGAAAGCAGTAAATGCACCTAAGTTTTATTTAGATCAATTGGAAGAAACCATTAGTGAAAGAACTGTATATACTAAACTTAGAAACAGAGCATTGTCAGAGTTACAAAAACTTTATGATACTGACATTACTAAGTTGATGTATGTTGCAAAAAGTGTTGACATGGAAAGTGTACAATACACTAAATCAACACCAAATGATATCATGTATGAAAATATGGATATGTATATAAATGGTGAAGGAACTGAATCAAATAGCAAAAGAGCTGCACAACAGTTTTTAGATGCTTCTAAAGATTCAATGGAAAATCTTAAAATTAGAGCTCTTGTTAAAGATGCTTTATTTTATAGATTTATACTTCCTAAATCTTCAGGTTGGATTGAAACAATGGATAGTTCAGAAAAGCTAGGTAAAAGATCTGGTGAAGTAATTGAATATCTAAAGAATCCTGCAAATGAAGATACACTATTAAGTTTACTATCCAAGGTTGAACCTTACTGGAACTCGTAAACTATAAATAATGAATAATCAGACTCTACAAATTAAATTAAAGCAAAGACTTAACAAGCTTGCCAGTAATGACTATGATAATATAGAATGCTGGCAAGTTGTAGAGACTTTTAATAAAGCTCAGGTGGAATGGGTGAGACGTCAATTGCATGGTAACAATATGTTCCGTGAAGGAGATGAGATGTCAAAAAGAAGAATAGATGATTTACAGATTCTATTAGAAGAAACAAATCTACCTGGTATACAACTTGATAACTTTTTTGAATCTACTGCCATTCCTGCTAACTATATGGAATTCAAAAGGATATCTGCATTTGCTACAAGTGAATGTTGTCCTGAGCCTAGATCAATGACAGTTTATCTTGCTGAAGAAGCTAATGTAGATTTGCTTATGAGAGATCCTTTGAAGAGACCTGATTATGAATGGGGTGAAACATATTGCACATGGATTGGTAATGATGTTAGAGTATACAGAAGAGATTTTAATATTACTGATGTTAATTTAACATATTACAGACAACCAACTCTTATTGAAATAGCAGGTTGTCAAAATCCTTATGATGGCACTACTACAGTTACAGATGTAGAAGCTGATTTTAAAGATGATATAATGGAATTATTATTGGATGAAACAGCAGCTGTAATTGCAGGAGATATAGAAAACTTTAATCAGTATACAACTAATCAGCAAGATGCTGAGAGAAATAATTAATCATGGATTATAAAAGACCTTTAAAACCAAAAGACAATTCTAAAACAAGTTTATCTAGACCATCTGTAAAAAAAGCTTCAATGGAAAGATCTGATGAAATGAAAAAGGTTGATGCAATTACTTCTGATCTTGTTGTTGAAATAATGAATGCTAGAACTAGTTTTCACAAATTGCATTTACAAGTTACAGGAGATGGATCATTTGCACAACATAAAGCATTAAATGAAATATATGATGCTTTACCAGATCTTATAGATACAGTAGCAGAAGGATACCAAGGAGCATGTGAAGTAATATTAGCATATCCTGATAAAGCACCTGTTACTTTAACTAACGTTGAAGGTGCTATTGAATATCTTAGATTTTTATCTTCTCAGGTTACCAACGCTCAAGCAGTAATACCACATACTGAAGTTGTAAATAATTTAGATCTTATTAAAGATGAAATTAACGCAGCTAAATACAAATTATTATTTCTTAGTTAATTGGTAAATTAAAAGAAAAATTGTATATTATATATGTGCAATGACGCACAATTATATATTTGTTAAATTTAAATTAGAAAAAAATGGCTTATTTTAATCATGCTTTTTATAAAAGCTTTTTAGCATCAGACGCAAGTGCTGCTGATGGAACAAAAACTTCTGCATTGGCTCCTGGTCAATTGGCATTAGTTGACGGTAAAGACTGGACTGCTCATGCAGGTGGTGCTTTCCCTACACCTGGACTTGCTTATTTAGTTCAAGGTTCTTTACATGCAAGTGACACTATTGGTGGTAACAAACATCATGGTGGTTACGCTGAATCTGTAAAATCAAAAGGAATTAACCCAAAATACTTAACAAGAGTATGGGAATCTTCTTGTATTGATGCTGCTCCAGCAACAGTAGAAATTGAAGTTGGTCCTAAGTGTGCACCATGTGGTTCATCACTTTTCATGAGACTTGACGTTAAAGGTGCTCCTGCATTACGTTTTTTAAATCACAATGCTTACGCTGTTGGTGATTCTGCTGGTGTATGTTGTATTGATGGTCAAGAATTTGTTGATCCTGCATTAGCACTTGCTGAAGCTGCAAGAATGTTGCTAGCTGATCCAATCATTGAACCTTTTGTTAAAGAAGCTGTAGGTGGTGGTGTATCAATTACTACTAGTGCTTCAGGTGCTCCTGTAACTACTGTATACACAATTGAAGATGCATTGAATGGAACTTACGTACCATCTACTGATCCAGTAGCTGATGCTGTTTCTGCTAAAGTTGCTTTTGTTGGTGCTTATGTAGATACTAAGTTTGGAGATTGTTCTTTTGATACACGTGATTACTTTGGTAAAGAGCCAATTCAATTGGTAGCTTCTATCATGGATGAAACTGGTAACCCATGTAATGATTGTGGTACTGTAGTAACTACTCCAGGTACTATGCAACAAAAGACTGGTGAGAGTGTTTTAAGAAACATTTTATTGACAGAGTCTTATGGGCAAGCTCCTTTCCATCAAGGAAACACGGATGCACAACGTATGCGTGAGATTGAAGGATCTGAGGAAGTAATTGCTGCTGTTGATCGTTCTGCTTTATACAAAGCTTACTATGTACAACACAGTATTCCACGTTTAAACAATGCTACAAGCGTATTTGATAATGATCAGTATGTTTATGAAATCTTTGTTAAATGTGATGATGCTGCAACTCAAGGTGAAGTTGAAGCATTATTGGATGTATTGATTGCTGCAGCTGTAGCTTCAGGAAACCCAATTGTAAGAGAAGATTCTATTGATCAATAAATATTAGATAACTCTAAATAATGAAGGGTGAGGGAGAAATCTCTCACCCTTTTTATTTTATAATTAGATCTTTTTTTGTATATTATTACTGTAGCATAATAGTTTTATTTAATCAAAATAATCATGGCAGATAAGCACATACTAAGTTTAGAAGTTCCAACAGTAGCAAACTGTGAGATACTATCTATAAAAGATACAAGCCAATATTCATCTAAGCTTAATGTAGATTGCGGTGAAATATTCATTACTCCTCCTGGGTATAATGCACCTGCTATTATAAAAGTAGACCCAAATTTTGATGTTACTTTAAATGGGTGCCTTTTAGGAACTCAAGTTGATAATTGCGGTACAATGAGAACACAATTACCTGATGGAATATATATAATTAAGTATGTTGTTTCTCCAGGATTAAAAGTTTTTGTAGAGTACAATCATTTAAGAATAACAAATTTACTTACTTTATACTATGAAACTCTTTGTCATATTGATGTAAAGGATTGTGAACCCCATAGTGAAAGAAAAGATTTAATTGATGAAATGAAATATATTAGAACTTTGATAGACGCAGCTGTAGCTAAAGTAGAATATTGCAATAGTCCATCAGAAGGTATGTCTTTATATGATTATGCTAAGAAAAGATTACAAAAGATATCTTGCAAAGTTGTAGGATGTTAAATTAAAAAACCAATAAATTATGTGTAAGCACTGTAATAAATCATTTAGTTGTGGATGTCAAAAAACAAAAGCTTCAAATGGAGTTATTGTTCACAAGACATGTCTTAAACAATATGAAGAAGCTTTAAAAAATAGCAAATAAACAACATGGATTCTGCATTAGAAAAAACAATACACACTCAGCAAAAATTTGCAACAGCAGTGTATAAAAATTTTATGTCATTAAGATATGGAATGGAACCTTGTTGCATTGTTGATATGGAAGCAGCTGTAATAGATAAAGAACTTTGTGATTGGCAATCCTTAAAAAGTAAAAATGAAATGGGTTTAAGAAAAAGAAATATAAAACAATGTGAAACAGCTTCAGAAAAAGATGCTGTTATATGGACAAGTGTTGATGTAGATGCTTTAATAAAAAGATTAGACATATTAGAAACAACAACATTAGAAGATGAAAAAGATTTAAACTTTATATATGAACAACCTGTAGGATCACTTAAATGGGTTATAAATCACAATTTAGGTAAGAAGCCATCTGTAAGATTAGAAGATCTTGCTGGTAATGATCTTATGGCTGAAATAGATTATATAAATAATAATACATTAGAAATAGTATTTGCAATACCTGTTGCTGGTAGTGCTTATTTAAATTAATAGCAACAAATAAATAACAATTAATAACAACTAAAAAACAATTATGGCTTTTAAGTATTTGTCTCATTTAGAGACGTTAAACATTGACATGCAAGGGTATGAGTTACAGAATGCTGTAGTACACTCTCTTACCACTGCAACAAGACCCGCCAGTCCAACTGAAGGGCAAATTATTTACAATCAGACATCATCTTCTTTAGAAGTTTATGATGGTTCTAGTTGGGTATCTGCAGCTGGTGATATTACTGCTGTAACTGCCGGTGCTGGTTTATCAGGCGGTGGTGCTTCAGGTTCTGTCACACTTGCTTTAGATTATGCTGGTGCTGATAACTTTATCTTAGCTGCTGGTGCAGGTTCAGGTGATGTTACAACATCAATGAAGATTGCAGTTAGTAATGCTTCAGATAATGTAGATTACTTTACAGTAGCTGCTTTACCATTTACAAATAACACTGGTACTGTAACTTCTGTTGGTGGTACTGGTACAGTAAGTGGTCTTACTCTTACAGGAACTGTAACTAGTTCTGGTAACTTAACACTTGGTGGTGCATTAACATTAACTTCAGCACAAATAGTAGCTGGTTTAGGTTATACACCTTATGATGAGACAAATCCAGACGGATTTACAGATTTTGCTGAACCAGGTATTTTCTCTGGTGGAGGTACTCCTACATTAGCTGCTGGCGTTACTGCTGCAGAAATCAGAACATTAATTGGTGCTGGTACTTCAAGTACTTCAGGTACGGTTACTTCTGTTGCTGCTGCTGGTAATGACGGAATTACAGTTTCTGGTTCTCCAATTACTGGTGCTGGTACTATTACGTTAGGTTTATCAGACGGTGGGGTTAGTAATGCTAAATTAGCTAATTCTTCTGTAACGTTTGGTTCTACTACAGTTGCATTAGGTGCTACTTCAACTTCTATTGCTGGTTTAACTGCATTAGATTTTGTAGCAGGTGATAGATCAATTGGTGCTTCTATTGGTGCTAATGATTTAACTCTTGGTGCTGCTGCATCTACAGTTGTAATTCCTGGTAACTTAACTGTTAACGGAACAACAACAACTGTTAATTCTAACACTGTAAATATTGGTGATGCAATTATCACATTGAATTCTGATGAAGCAGGTGCTCCTTCTCAAAACGCAGGTTTTGAAGTAGAAAGAGGTACATCAGCTAATGTTCAGTTTGTATGGGATGAATCAGCTGATAGATGGGACTTTGGTGCTGCCTATGATGTACGTGCTAATGCCTTTGTTGGTGATCTAGAAGGTAATGCTGACACAGCATCTGCTTGGGCAACTGGAAGAACTATTACTCTTGGTGGTGATGCTGCTGGTTCTGTATCAATTGATGGTACTGCCAACGTAACTCTTACTGTTTCTGGTGTTGAAGCATCTAGCGTTAAAGCTAACTCTGTTGCTCTTGGAACTGATACTACTGGTAACTATGTGAAATCTATTGTTGCTGGTGAAGGTATTGATGTTACTGCAGCTGGTGAAGGTGCAGACGTAACAATTTCTGCTGAAGATGCTTCTACAAGTAATAAAGGTATTGTTGAATTAGCAACATCTGCTGAAGCAGTAGCAGGAACTGATACTTCACGTGCTGTAACACCAGCAGGAGCCAATGCATTAGTTACAGACAGAATAAATGCACATAAGTTTGCTGATACGATGCCAGCAGGGCTAGTAGTTTATCCAGCTCCGCATGGTTTTGGTAGTACTTTTGGTGTTGTTACTGTTCTTCCTATAGTTGCTACTCTTTTTGATGCAGTAACAGGTGAGCAAGTTATGGCTGAAATGGTTCAAGTAGATCCAGATAACCTTGAAATTAGATTGGTAGCACCACATGCTAACGATATAATTATAGCATTACAATACGTTGGGTAATAATTAAATAATCAATTAGATTTGTAAAATCTAAAAAAAGAAATATGGCAATTAAAATTTTATCTTCATTAGAACTTGGCAATTATCAGTTTTCATCAGAAGATGGTAGCAATGGTCAAGTGTTAACAACAGATGGTAGTGGAAATGTGAGTTTTCAATCAATCCCACAATCTTCTAACTTTTATTTGAACGGTGCATCTTTTAATACAGGCTCAGGGGTATTAACTTTGACTGTTAATGGTGCAACTAATCAAACTGTTGATTTAGATGGCAGATATGCTTTAAGCAGTCATGTTCATGATTATGACAATTATGGTTCTTGGTCACTTAAAACAAATAGTGTTCAAAGAACTACTGTACAGTCTGGGGGCACATTAGATCTTATTGCAGGATCTAATGTAGCCCTCAGCTACAGTGCTGGAGGAAAAGTCACAATTTCTTCCACAGATACAAATGATAATACAAATCATTATGTGACAGGTGCATCTTTTAGTACCAGCAATGGTATACTAACATTAAGTAGACTTGGTTTAGGTGATCTAACGGTAGACCTAGATGGTAGGTTTACAGATAATGGTTACGCAGATGCAATGAATCAACATGTAAGAGTTGCTGATTCACCTACATTTAGAAATTTAACTCTTGGGGGAACAGCTAATCCTAGATTAGATTTTAATGGATCAAGTGATACTGGTGTTGATATGTCAATTGTAGCTACTCCGGAAGGTCTTGATTTTATTGAGCCAGAACAATCTGATAAAATACAGTTTCAAATATTTGATGATGGTGGTGTAAATTCTCCATTTGGTTATCAGTGGAACGGTCAATCATTAGATTCAAGGTATGCAGCGGCTTCTCATGAACATCCTATTTCAGAAGTAGCAGGTTTACAAGAACAATTAGATGGTTTACAACCAGCTGGTTCTTATTTAACAAATGAGACTTTAACAGAATTATCTATAAGTGCTAATGTTCTTACATATAAAGATGAAGCAGGAGTTACCCATGATATAGATTTATCATTATATTTAGATGATAGTAATCTTGCTAGATTGACAAGTGGTACTCTTAATGGTAGTACAGGTGTTGCAACTTTTACGCGAAGTGATAGCTCTACATTTACTGTAGATTTTAGTGCATTTCTTGCAGACGCTAATAACTATGCTGATGCACTTTCTTTTAGTACTAGCAATGGTGTTCTTACTTTAGGAAGAAACGGATCTTTAGCTGATTTAACTGTAGATTTAGATGGTAGATATTTAACCTCATTACCAAGTCATAACCACAATTCATTATATGATACAATTGGTTCTGCCAATGAAGTAAACACAAGAATTGATCAAGAAGTATTACCTGCTATTGATGCTAAATTAGATAGTTCTGTAAATCCAATTAAAGCTGCTACAGTGTCTAATGATACTATTACATTTACAAGAGCAGATAATACAACATTTAATGTAACAACTTCTGATGCAAATACATGGAGAGGAATTCATGATACACCAGTTGATGGTGCTACTGCAATTTCAATTAGTTCTAACTGGGCTTTTGATAATGTTAAAAAAGCAGTTCCTTCTAATGCGGTATTTACAGATACTAATACACAGCTTACAGATGCGCAGGTTAGAAGTAAATTTAGTGCTGGTTCAAATGTTTCTATAAGTTCATCTGGTGTAATATCATCAACTGATACAAATACTGATACAAATAATTATTTAAGTTCTGCTTCTTTTAATACAACTAATGGAGTACTTACACTTAATAGAAGTGGATTGGGTGCAGTAACCGTTGACTTAGATGGGCGTTATGCTTATAGTTCACATAACCACACTTCTTTAACAGGAGTTACTTCCATAGGCTTTGCTGCACAATCATCAGATGCTGCTTCAATTTCAACAACCATTAGTAGTACATCAACATTTTTTGATTTTAACTTAACTGATGACAATAGTAATGATTGGTGGAGATGGAGGTTTACACCTTCAGGTAGTACGGTTTATGATGCAATGACATTAAAACCTATAAGCAATGGTAGATCAGATTTAACTCTTTCTGGTGTTATGTATGCTTCTGGTGGTAATAGTGGTCAATGGAATCAAGCAGTTGCTTGGGGTAATCATGCTCTTGCCGGATACACAAGTAATGTAGGTACTTTAACAGGTATATCTACAGGTACTGGTTTGGATGGAACTTGGAGTTCTGGTTCTGGTACTATTACTTTGGATTTATCTGAGTTAGCTGATAAAACTGATGCTATTGATGCTTCAGTTGATGAAATAATAATGTTAGATAATGGAGCAGAAAGAAGAAAAAGGTTTGCTGAAATCTTTGGTTCTGCTGCATATGTGAATACAGGATCTTTTGATGCTGCTGGTTCAGCTGCTGCTGTAGCTGATGAACTCAATCTAAGAATTGATAATGAAGTTTTTTCTGCAATCCCAACAAATAACAATCAATTAACAAATGGGGCTGGTTATATCACGGATGGTAATACTGGGTGGAATAACACTTACGGTTTTATTACAGATGGTAATACTAATTGGAATAATACTTATGGGTTTATTACTGCTAGTTCTACCGACACCCTAACTAATAAGTCAGGTAATATCTCTCAATGGACTAATGATTCTGGATATATTACATCTATACCATCATCATATGCAACTGATTCTGAAGTTGACACTAAAATAACTACAGCAATTAATAATCTTATTGATGGTGCACCTGGTGCGCTTAATACATTAAATGAATTAGCTGCAGCAATTGGTGATAATTCTAGCTATGCAGCTAGTATCACTACAGCATTGGCTGGAAAGCAAGCAGCAGGTAATTACTTTACAGATGGTGATACTGTTATTAACATGGCTAATAATGATGGTTTTGTTTATAATGACTCAACCAACAGAATGTATGTTAAACTTGATGGTAGTGACAAGGAGATTTATCATACAGGTAATTTTAATCCTGCAAGTTATCAAGCTGCAGGTACATACAATACTATTATTGGTACAGACTCAGATATAAATACTTCTGGAGCTACTATTATAGATAACATCTACGTTACTGATGGTGTAATTACAAGCATGGGAACAAGAGTATTGACCTTAGCAAATTTAGGTTATACCGGTGCTACTAATGCAAACTACATAACAAATAACAATCAGTTAACAAACGGTGCAGGATACCTAACTTCTACAAACGACAGAAACTATATTACAGATAGTAGAGGTGGTTATAGACTTCCTTCTTATTATAATGACAGATATGCTCAATGGGATTTCCAAAGTAGTACAGATACTGCAGCCGGAGGTGATGAATGGCATGGTATTTTAACTGTATCCAAATGGTCAGCTTTTGATATAACCCATAGACAAGAACAATTATTATTTACTGGGGATAATTTAAAAAGAAGAACTGCATTAAGTGATAGTGAGTGGGGTGAAGTTAAAACTATTTGGGACTCTGGTAATATTAATCCAATTGTTTCTGCTACTGTATCAAATGATACTACAACCTACACAAAGGCTGATGGTAGTACGTTTGCACTAACTACTTCAGATGCTAATAGCAATGTTTATGTAACAGGTGCTTCATTTAATACAGGTAATGGTGTACTAACATTAACTAGAAATTCAGGATCTGTTACAGTTGATCTTGATGGGCGCTACTTACAAAGTATTAGTTCATCAAATGTTACAACTGCTTTAGGTTATACTCCTTTGAGTACATCAGGTAAAGCTGCAGATTCAAACCTTTTAGATGGATTAGACTTAGCAACAGGTAGAAATAATGTAGCAAATCAAGTTGTAAGAACCAATTCAAGTGGTTACGCTGACTTTGGTTGGATTAACACAACATCTGGAAACACAACAGGTACTCTTACAGATATATATGTAAACACTAATGATGGATACATAAGAAAAGCAACACCTGCTCATTTTAGAAGTCAGATTACTGATGGTGCTTATGACTCTATAGGTTCAGCAGATGCTGTTAACGCTCGTATTGATAATGAAGTGTTACCAGCTATACCTATAAATAATAATCAGTTGACTAACGGGGCTGGATATATAACATCTTATGTAGATACAAACTACTACTTAAACGGAATTACTAAGAGTGGTAATACTTTAACATTCTCTGTAAACGGAACTACTAATCAGACCTACACATTTGGCGATGCTGCATTCCAAAACGCTGCGGCTATGACTGTAGCAGAAGCAGGTTATGCTTCAAGTGCAGGTGAAGCAAATTATGCTGAGAGTGCAGGTGCTGTAGATTGGGCGGCAGTGACAAGTAAGCCTACAATACCTACAAATAATAACCAATTAACAAACGGTGCAGGATATATTACATCTTATGTAAACACCACATACTCAGCTGATGGTAATTATGGTATGACTTTATCTGGCACTACATTCAGATTAGAAGATGATAGAAGAAGAAACTCAACATCTACTGATATATATACAGGTAATACACATGATTTTACTTGGTATGATGCATCTGTAGGTATTAGATGGTATACTGCTGGTGCTGAAGATATGCGTTTGCAAGATAACGGTACACTTCATGTAGATGGTGATGTTATTGCTTATTCTAGTACAATATCTGATAAAAGACTTAAAGATGATGTTGTTACAATAACAAATGCTGTAGACAAAATTAAAGCATTAAGGGGAGTTGAATACACATGGAATGCAGGTACAAGAAAAGATAAAAGAGATCTTGGTCTTATAGCTCAGGAAGTTGAAGAAGTTTTACCAGAGATTGTGCATGAGCATGAAATGCCTCTTATGGAAGATGCTGAAGAAGGTACAGTTTACAAAACAGTTGATTATGAAAAAATTGTAGGTGTATTAATTGAAGGTATGAAAGAACAACAAGCGGAGATTGACTTATTGAAAGCAGAAGTAAAATTATTAAAAAGTAACTAATATGCCACTTCAAGGATCAGGTCAAATAAGTATAAGTGATATTAATGCAGAGCTTGGATTATCAAATTCAAATTCAAGTTTAAGAACTTTATCTGCTGATGCTGGATTTTCTACTCCAGATGCAATGTCTGAGTTTTATGATTATAGTTCTAGTCCACCAGAAGTAAATGAATATTTTTGGGATTTTGTTGAAGATCAAAACGGTACTCGTTATTTAGCTAATTTTCCCAGCATTAGCCATACAGATAATTTTTCATTTAGTATGTGGGTACGGCCTTCATGGACGGCTACAGATATTAATGTTGTTTTGTTTGACTTCGTACAGGATACCAGTAATAGGTTTTTCCTAATTTATGACTACGGATTAAATAGATTTGTTTGGAGGTACAGGTCTGCCGGAGCTAATTTTGATAGACAGTGGAACCTAACAGGAGCTAACAGTGCAGCTACAGGCTTGGGTACTAACTGGAGCGCAATAAATAGAGGACTCCGTAACGGATTTGATTTTGTACATCTTGCAGGGTCTTATGATGCTTCTCAAACTAATGCTTCTAATGCTTATAAGATATATTGGAACGGTGTAGAAATGCCTGTACAAGCAGTAGCAAACAGTAACGCAAAAAACGACTTTATTAAAGAGTCTTTATACATAGATGTTAACGGAACAAACAGTACTGCTGATAGAGATGCTGAATTTGATAATATTGCCTTCTGGAAAGGTAGGGTACTTTCTGCTGCTGATATCACAGCATTATACAATAACGGAACACCGGCTACAGCAGCATTTGTCAATCAAGAAAACAGTCTAGACTTTGAAGCCACCTTTGAAGAAGGAATACCAGAGGATACTACTGGTAACTGGCAATTAGAGTACGCTGGAGGAAACCCAGAACCGTATTAAAATTAACAAATATTTTTTTATTTAAATTTCTTTTGATATATTTGTAGAAATTAATTTTATAATACCATGGCAAAAGCAAAAAAATCAACACCAGCAGTAGAAAAGATTTCTGCTGAAGAATTAGAACAATTACAAGGTTTGCAAAAATCAATTGGATCAGCTTTAAACAGCTTATCAAATATTGAGATTGCAAAGTTTGAACTACTTAATGATCATTCTAGAATGAAAGCAGCAATGCAAGAACTTTCTGCTCAACTACAAGAAAAATATGGGGAAGTAAATATTTCTCTTATTGATGGAGTTATTTCAGAAGTACCTGCTCAAGAAGCTGAAATGGAAGTTGCTAAATAGCATCACTTACATTTTTTAAATCCTATTTTATAACTTAAGTAATCATCTTCTTGTTTGATTACAAAAACTTTTGTATATTATATATATATACAAGTAGGTTTTCTAAGTTGTAAAATAGGATTTTATGTTACCAATAAAAAACGGAAGCACTTCACCGTGCTCAAATATATCTTCAAACTGTGTTGTTTGGCAAGGTCCAGACATTCCTTGCATAGGTTTGTGTAGTGGAGACACGGTTAGTGATGTTATTGCTAAGCTTGCAGAAAAATTATGTAATCTATTAGAAGCAGGTTCTCCTGATATAGATCTTTCAGGTTTAGATCTTGCTTGTGTATTACCGGAAGGTTCTAAGGCACCAGATGCATCACAAGATATTATACAACTTATTATTGATTATGTGTGTGATATTGAAACAGGTACCATAGCTGGAGAGGTGTCACCAATAGAACTTTGTGATGAGTTAATTTATGAAGATCCTGCAACTGGATTAGACGTAACTGAGCTACCACTAGCTGATTATGCAGCACTTCTTGGTGCTAAAATTTGTGATATAATTGAGAGTATTGATGTTATTAAGTTAACTCTTTTAGATTATGAATCAAGAATTACAATATTAGAAGAGTGTGTTGGTTTACCTTGTACAGAGACTGTAGATGAAGTAAATGTTGTTTCATCTTGTATTATACCATCTGCTACAGTTCCTCACTCTACATTAACTTTAGCTTTAGAAACAAGATTTTGTAATTTAGAAGAAGCTATAGGTAGCCCTGCAATTATAGTAAATGCTGTCAATACAGCAGGTTGTATCACAGGCTCTGATTCTACGCTATCTCAAACAAGTACATATGGTAGTAATCCTGATTGGATTAATACACCAACAACTTTAACACATTCTGTTCAAAATGCTTGGGTTGTACTATGTGATATGTATGCAGCTATACAAGATATACAACTGAACTGTTGTCCAGGTGGATGTGATTCTATTATGTTTGATTATTCAGCATCTGTCAATAATGATGGTGCTGGTGTAGCAACTAGTATTTCTTTATTATTTACAGGTACATCACTAAGCTCTGGTTTTAGTGATTGTGGTGGTTCTACCACAGTTACTTTGACTGATGTTAATGGTGCAACAAAAAGTTCTGTAGTAAGTGTAGCTGCTTTAGCAGGAACTACTACAGCTTCTGTAATACCAATTAGTCCTTTAAGTCCTTATGGGGATATAACAATTGAAGTTCCTTTTTGTGTAGAAGATGAAACAGATCAATGTAATGAAACTAAAATAATTACATTACCAATCGGAGTTGTATGTCCAACAGATATAGCAGCAGAAAATGTTACAGCAACTGATGTAACTGTAACATTTACAAATGTACTTGGTTCTGGAGCATCCTATGTAATAGAAATATTGAAAGATGGTTTAGTTGTTCAGACAAGAACTGTAAACTCTCCAGCAGGTTCTGTGGCGGAAGTCTTTACAAGCTTAGATCCTAATGATGGATACACTATTAGAGTAACAGCATCTATAAGTGGACAATCAAGTACTTGTACAACTGTTTATTTTGTAACATTGACAGATGAACCTCCATGTGACTCTGGTATAGACCTGGCAATTATTATGGATTATACGGCTTCAATGTCATTACAAATAACTAATGCAAAAAGTGGAGCTGCGTCTTTAGTATCAACAGTAGCTCTAGAATCAGGATCAAATGCTTATAGAATGGGTCTTGTAATTACTGATGAAGTCCCTAATGGTGGTAATGTAACCTATTCAACTAATACAGAATATACATCATTACCAACTGCTCAAAAATATGTTAATACTGCAGGGACTCCTAATTCAGATATTTATATTACTGCAATGGAAATGTTTGGATCAAATAATGGATTTCAGTTCCAAACTCAATTAAGCAAATTAGATAATACACTACCTTTGGGTCTCGGTGTTAATGGAGCAGAACCAATGGATATAGCATTAGATTTAGTTATAAATAATAATTTCCTTGGTTCATTTAGAAATAATATTGCTAAATATATTGTGATAATTACAGATGCCGAACCTAGTGGTACAGATGATGCCTATAATTCTCCAGGAGGAGATAATGATGATGCATTTATTGCAACTTTGGAAACATCTTGTATTGCTCAAGGTATAAAAGTATTTGTATTGGGTACAGGTGCTAATAATCAAGTATATAAAGATCTTGCAACAAATACAGGTGGATCATGGAATACTTCATTTGGAAGTGATTCAATTCAATCTGCTATTGAAAATGCATGTGATTAAGATAAAAAAATAAAAAAATGAGTTGTAATTGTAATACATGTAAATCAAGTCCGTGTGGTTGTAAAGATCATAGTTTAACTACACCTTGTGGTTATACTGACTGTAGTCCAGGTAATGAAAGATGTGATGATGTACAGTGTACTGAATGTGTTTCATATTGTGGATCTACATTTCAAGTTGAAACACCAGGTGGTATTTTAAAAATAAATACCGGTGAAAGGCTTGATATGATTATACAAAAATTTAGTTTAATGATAGCTAATGGTTTAGGTGTTTGTACTGCAGATAATGTACATCATGCACCTTATAACGTTTATGCTGAAGATATTACAGATACAAGCATAACTGCAGTTTGGGGTGGTATATCTTCTTTAAGTACAGCATTTAATGTTTATTATGATACTGTGGTTAGTCCATCTGGTTGGGTTTTAGCTAACGCAACTCCATTGGCAACAGCAATAGATGATTTTAACATTACTTTATTAGCACCAAGTACAGAATATAAAATTAAAATAGTATCCGTTTTAGGATCAACAACTTGTGATTCAGTTGAGATTTTGGTTACTACAACAGCATAACAACAAGAAGTGGTGGTTTGTTGGTTTTCTACTACTAACGTTGGAGAGGGTCCCTACGGGGACCTTCTTTTTTTTATACAATAAATTTTAATATATTTGGTAAACTTTTAAATATTTCTTATGAGTAACTTAAAACAAAAAGTAAAAGATAGTTTAAGATGGAAAAAGCATCCAGCCATTAGTAGTGAAAGACTTGGTATAAGTGAAGAAGAATATATTAAGATAAAAAAACAAATTTTGCAAGAAAGAAAAAAAGATAAAAAGCAAAATAATTTTTTTAACAAACTATCTAAAAATTCAGAAATAACAGAGGCCATAAATCTAGATAAAGGTGAAGGTAAGATATCAGGAACCTTCAACCATGAACCAAAGAGCGCAGAAGAGATAATTAAGTTATTGAAGATAGATATAAACAAATGGAAACTATCTCAGTACTGGAATAAACAAATGGGTGATCATTGGAGAGTATCTGCTTTAGTATCTCAAGTTAAAAACTCTGAACAAAAGCTATTTGAAGATTTACTAAAAAACTGGGAACCTAAAACGTATAGAATACCTTCATCTAAAATTAGCAAAGGAAATAAAGAAACTGTATGTGGTGTTATGTCACTTCAAGATATTCATTTTGGTAAAGAAGGTAATGATACAATTGATAAAGATTTTGAAGATACTATTATAAATTTAATGGAAAGAGCAACACCAGCTCATTACATTGAAAAAATGTATTTTGTTGTAGGAGGTGATTTAATCAACATGGATACTTTTGAGGGTACAACTACAAGCGGTACAGGTTTAGATAACTGTATGCCTGCCACAGAGGCTTATATGCAAGCGTTTGATGCAATGCATTGGGCAATTAATTATATTAGTGCTTTTTGTAAAGAATTGGTTGTTGTCTATGTACCAGGAAATCATGATAGGCTTTCTTCATTTCATTTAGTTCATGCTTTATCTAAGTCCATAAAGTCAAGTAAAATAACCTGGGATGTTAAATATGAAGAAAGAAAAGTGCATGTATATGGTAACAACTTTAATGCATTTGAACATGGTGATAAGAGAAGTAAAAATAATCCTTTAATATATGCCAGTGAGTACCCAAAGCAATGGGGAACTACAACTAACAGAACATTATTTAAGGGTCATATTCATACTGATAGACGAGTGGAATATATGACATCAAATGAAACAGCTGGATTTATAGAAAAAACATTACCAAGTTTAGGTAAAACAGATTACTACCATTACTCAAATAAATATGTTTGTAATAGAAGATCAGGAAAATTAGAACTTCAACACCCGTTAATGGGTAATATCTGTGAATTAACATATCAGGCAATATAAAGAACAGCAACTTATACTTTCATAAGTGCTGTTTTTTTTGTAAATTAATAATATAAGTATGATTAATAATTTTAATAAGCCTGACTTAAATGCCCCTAGATATAGGAGTAAAACGTTAGGTATACTAAATAAAGAAACATTTAAAGAATTTAAAGACAAGAGACCATTATACTCAAACATAGATGATGATAAGTTAAAAAATATTATTAAGCTATATAACAGAGCATTATGGAAAGGAGTAATAGAACATAGAGACGGTGTAGAGTTACCAGATTCATTAGGTTATATATTTATAGGAACATGTCCTCCGGCTAAGACTGTGAATATAGATTATTCTAAATCTAATGAATATGGTAAAGTTTTAAGAAATAAAAATTGGGATACGGACGGAAACATAGGAAAGATATTTTATACAAATTGGTCAACTAAATACAGATTTAAAAACAGAGAACTTTGGTCTTTTGTTGCCTGTAGAGATTTTAAAAGATCAGTGGCTAAAGAATATCCTAAAAGTTGGACTAAGTATGTAAAGATGCAGAGCAAAATGAAAGTCTCTCATTTATATGATCCTAATTCAAATGATACTAAAGAAGCACTAAAGAACTATGATGAATTTGAAACATAAACATCATGACAACTATAGGATCAGTAATATCAAGAATAAGAGGTCAAGTAAAAGCAGAAGTACAAGATGCTTTTGTAACTGACAGATATGTATATAGCTTAATACAAAAATTTGCACAACTGTTAATTAGAAGGCAGGATAATGCAAATAAGCTTATGAAATTTAATGCTATATGGAAGACTCTTCCTTTTATAGAATTAATTGAAGTAGATAAAGTAGAAGCAGCTTGTACTGGAATCCAATCAGGTTGTACAATTAAAAGAACTAAAAATAAGCTTCCTAATATGATGGAAGGTTATTGGGGTCCATTAATTAGAACTGTTAGCTCTATAGATGGCTCTAGAGAACTTAAAGCTACCCATCCGGGTACTTATACCTCCTTAACAAAAACAACTTCTTTTAGATACAATAATCAAAAATATTTTTGGTATATGAATGGCTATTTATATTTACCAGATTTAGAATGGGATGCTGTAAAATTAGAAGGTGTTTTTGATGATGATATATCAGATTGGCTGTGTGAAACCAAAGATGAATGTACGCCAAGATACAAGCAAGAAATAAATATTCCAGAATCATTATTTGCAGAGATAGAGCAGCAAGTTATGCAAGTTATGTCTAATACATTAAGAATACCATCTGAAGATTCTGATAACAAAATTAATTTACATAGATAATGGCAATATCACACAAATACAGAACCTTTGATAGTTTAATGGAAGACGTTTCTATTGACTTTTCTTCTTATGCTTTAGAAGGCATGATTGACGCTGCACAACTTATTAAAGTAGCAACAAGAGTTAACTATGATTTAGGTATAAGAATACATAGAACAAAACAAGTAGTTTTGGATGTAGAACACAATAAAGCTAGACTACCTCATGACTTTGCATATTTAAACTATGCATTTATTTGTGGTGATTACAATGTTGAAGTAAGCATGCCATCAGGAACTCATATTGAAGATGTTGCTGTAGATTATGTACCTGATCCAGGTTTTACAGATTCATGCAGTGATGGTACTTGCAATGATGTTTGTGTAATTCAGAATTGTCCTGACGGTAAAGAATATAAATTAATACATAAAGTAGCACCAAGTCAATATAGATCTTACACTGCTTTTTCACCGTTACGTATAACAAATGTCAATGATGCTACTTGTGACTGCCCTAATATAAATGTTAAATCAGAAATGATTGCTGAAATTAAAGATGGATTTTTAAAAACAAACTTTAAGACAGGAAAAGTATATCTAAATTTTCAAGGAGCAATGGAAGATAATGAAGGTAACTTATTAGTACTGGATCATCCTTATTGTAATGAGTATTATGAATACGCTTTAAAACAAAGAATACTTGAAAATATGATATTTGCAGGAGAACCTGTAGGTAATCAAATGGGGTTAATAGAACAAAGGCTTAGAGCTGCAAGAAATAACGCTTTATCATTTGTTAATACTCCTGACTTTGCTGAATTAAAAAAGATGTGGTTGGTTAATAGAAAAGCTCAATATCATAACTACTACAATATGTTTAAAAGTGGACCTACATTAAGATAATATTATGGCAAAGAAAAGAAATACAAAAAAAGCCAGCAAACCTAATTTACAAAATACATCTAGTGTAGACATTAGAATATTTTTAAAAGGTATGGTTAAAGATCCTAATGCTTCTTTTCAACAAAAAGATACTTGGTCTCACGCACGTAATGCAATAAATAATTCTGTAGACGGAGATGTAGGTTTGTTAGGTAATGAACCAGCAAACGTAGCTTGTGGTAGAGCGCCTTATACTATTATAGGAGCAGTGCATACTTATTCAGATCAATGGATTATTTATTCCACTGATAATGTTAATTCAGAAATTGGACTATTTGATGATAGCAAATGTGAATATACTACTTTAGTTAATGATCCATGTTTAGCATTCAATCAACATCATTTAATAACAGGTGCAGCAAAAGAAAATTTTGATTGTACTTGGCAAGTATATTGGGATGATGGAAATAATCCATCCAGGACACTTAACATAGATGATATACCTTGGAAACAAATTGTTGTATCTAATCCAGGAGATCCTTGTGTTATATATGAAGATACCAATGATTTAGATTGTGAAAAAATAAGACTTGCTCCTTTGTTAGATACGCCTTGCGTTAAGATAAAAAAGTCTGAAAGTGGTGGTCAGTTAAGAAATGGATCATACCAAGTCTTTATAGCTTATACTGTAAATGAACAAAAGGTAACTGATTATATTGGAGTATCTAATATTCAATCATTATTTGATCATGCAGGTACTTCTGGTTCATTAGCTATAAACGTTACTAATCTTGATAAAGAATTTGATTATTATGAGTTAGTAATACTAAGTAATAATCAAGAAAATACTGTTGCAAAAAAAATAGGATTATATAGCACTGAGCAATCAGATATAGAAATAGATTATATTGATCAATCTTTAGTTACTGTACCTCTAGAATTTATACCTCTGCGTACACCTGCTTATGAAAAATCAGATGCAATGTATGTTGTAAATGATTATTTAATAAGACAAGGACCTACAGAACAATTTGATTTTAACTACCAACCTCTTGCTAATAAAATAAAAACAAGATGGACTGTAGCTGAATACCCTGCTGACTACTATTATAAAAGTGGTAATAAAACAGGATTCATGCGTGATGAGCAATACGCTTTTTTTATAAGGTGGATTTACAACACAGGTGAAAGATCAAGTTCATATCACATACCAGGTAGAGCACCAAGAACAAATGGAGTTAATCAATTTGGACAGACTGTTGATGAGACAGCAATTAATGTTACACAAAATGCATTAAACGGTACAGAACAAAATTATCAAGTTTATAATACTGCTACTATAACTCAGCCTAGTTTAAGTATACCCACTGGTGATGGAGGTACTATTATTGCAAAAGGGGATATGGCTTATTGGGAGTCAACTGAAAAATATCCAGCAACTAGACCAGATCTATGGAATACTTCTTCAAATCCTATATGGGGAGGTGGTAATCCAGATTATGATTTATGTGGCTTACCCATAAGACATCATAAAATGCCAACAGAAGAAATTGGATCTCAGTTAATGCTTTCTGGTCTAAATGCTGGTGGTGCTAATACAATAAGAATCCTTGGTGTTGAATTTTATGATATACAACCTCCTTTAGATAATGATGGTAATTTGATTACTAACATAGTTGGTTATGAAATACTAAGAGGTTCAAGAGAAGGTCATAGATCTATTCTTGCAAAAGGTATATTTAGAAACATGAGAGTTTATGATATACCAGACGGTGGACAAACTCTTGGTAATGATAAAGGATTATATCCAAATTATCCATACAATGATTTAAGACCTGATATATTTTTTCATGATGGTAAGAAAAATGATCAACACAGAACAGATGGTTGTGATAATTTTACTCAGTCTAAAAATAATTACAAGCCCTTAACAGGTTATAAAAAAGATTACTTTACATTTCATTCACCTGAATTAATGTTTAGAAAGCCTTTTTTAAATGCTTATGAAACTAGAATATATGGTGAGTTAAATGGTGAGTCTGTTGGTAAATTTATAAAATCAGAAAATCACCCTCAAAATAAATTATTAAGAAATGGTGCTGCAATTGTTGCCGGGCTTTTTGGTATTGGTTATGCAGTCAGACAAGTTCAAGGAGAAACAACAAAAGAACAACAAGCACTTCAAGGTTTTAATCCAATATATGCACCATGGTTTGTTGGTGGTCCAGGTTCTACAGGTGGTACTTTTACAGGTGGTTTTACTGCAGCAAGTGGTACGATACCACTAATGGCAGGTGGAAGTGCTATAGCTAATATCCTTGTTAATGAGCTTTTAAAAAATGCCGTAGATGTTAGTGATATATATACGGGTGGTCTTGTATCTGATTTAGTATTGGAAGGTAGAGGAGCAACTAGCTTTTTAGCTACTGCTGCTCCTGGTACAATGGGTGGTGGAGTGAATAGAGGTGTTACCTATACTAGCCCTGACTCTGCAATACCTAGTTTATTAGGTGTAGCTATGGGTCTTGTTATTGCTCAGAAAAATATTACAATAGGAGCTCAAGAACTTATTGATTTAATGTATAACCTTGTTGCTGAAGATGATTTTGCATTTAAATATAATTCACATGGATTTTATAATTTTTTTAGAAAAAGATTATCTAATCAACTTTATAGAACCAAAAATAAAAATGCTAATTATGTAAAAAGTTCATTTCAAGAATTTGAAGGTTTTAAAATAAATAATTTATTTAGACCAATGACAGTTGCAATTGCAACAGAAGATGAATTTGATAATCCTATTAAACTTGATAATTCTAGATATGCAATTGGTGGTGATGCTACTTCTGACTACTTAGATAATTTTTTAGAAAATCCAGAGCAAGAACAAACAAGAAATATATCTGCCTTATATGGTGGTTTGAAATTTGAGTTTGAAAATCAGTATGGTCAATTGGATGGTATTAAACAAGTTCAAATGAAAGGGTGTGTTGAATTAATTACTGCAGAAAACACATATGACACTTTTCAATCAGAACCTATTTTTTCAGGTGATATTTATGTAAATAGATACACAGAAAAAACAATCATGCCTATCTTTGCTGATTTTTTAAATGGACAACCTGATCAATTTACTTATGATTATTTACAAAGAATAAATATTCCTTACCCAAGATTTTGGATGGACACAAGGAAATTTGACACTTCTGCTTTAGCAATGGAAATTGTTACGCTTGGTTTTGCAGACACAAAAAATCAAGCTTTACCAAATGATTTATTTTATTTAGATAGAGGGATAAATAGTTGTGGAACTGGTTTTTCAGATGTATTTAAAGGTAATGATCCTAATCAAGCTTTCAATATGACAACAGCATATATGTATACTCATGTAAATGGTGTACAAGATTTTTATGTTGAGTCTGAATATAATTTAGCTTATAGAGATTGGGATGATCAAGATGATAAAAGACATTATGATTCATATGAGTTTGCAGAAGTTGATGCTTTATTTCATGCTGATCACATTAAAAAAGGTAACTTTTATAAATATGATTTATCATTAAGTGTAAGCAAGATGATAACTCAGGTTACTTCTTTTGGTAATGTTCAACCTAGAGATTATGATCCTACAATAGCTGAAAATTGTTATCAGCATTATCCTAAAAGATTAATTTATTCTTTGCAGGCTAAACAAGAAGCTAAGAAAGATTTTTGGCGTGTGTTTTTAGCAAACAACTATAAAGATTTTAAAACTAAGGTTAATGTAATAAAACCAATTAATAAAAGTGGTGCTATTATATTTTTTCCATATCAGTCACCTCAGATGTTCCAGGGTGTAGATCAACTACAAACAGACTTAGGAGTTAAGGTAACAATAGGAGATGGTGGTTTATTTAATCAACCTTTTCAAAATATTGTTAACTCTGATTTGTCAAATGAACATGGCTCATCTGAAAGTGCAAGATCTGTTGTTAATACACCAATGGGTTTATTTTATATATCACAAGCCCAAGGTAAAATATTTCATTATACCGGAAGGTTAGATAACATATCAAATGTTGGTATGAAGCAATGGTTTAATAAATACTTACCATCTCAATTAATAAAACAGTTTCCAGAATTAGAGTTTAGTAAACTATCAGATAACCCTGTTGTTGGTATAGGTTGTCAGTCTATATTTGACCCTAACTATAATATTGTATATTTTACTAAAAAAGATTATAGAGTAAAAGAAAGATACTTAGATCAGAATTCAAGATTAGGTTTTGTTGTTTTTGAAAATGGTAATTTCTTATTCAAAAGAAGTGCAACATCTGCTGGTTTTTTAATTAGCATAGGTGATCCTACTTTCTTTGAAGATGCATCTTGGACTGTGTCTTATGACCCAAAAATAAAAGCATGGATATCATTTCACGATTGGCATCCTGAACTTGTACTACCTAGTATAAATAACTTTTTAACTACTAAGACAGATACTAATCCAGCTGCTAGAAATAAAGGTAGTATATGGAGACATAACAGCAGATGTGATTTATATAGTAATTACTATGATGTTGATTATCCTTGGGAGGTTGAAATAATAGAAAATACAGGCTCTAATGTTAATACATTAAGAAGTGTAGAATATCAGTTAGAATCTTATGTTTATAAAGGTGATTTAGAAAATGGTTGTGCTGATGATAGATGGCATGATTTAGATTACAATTTTAATGAAGCTATAATTCATAATTCAGAACAAGTATCTGGTTTACTAAGATTAAATTTAAATCCTAAAGAAGATCCTTATGGTGCACTACAATATCCAATAGTTGGTTTAAATGATATTAATATTCTTTATTCAAAGGAAGAACAAAAATATAGATTTAATCAATTTTGGGATATTACAGATGACCGTGGTGAATTTACTGGTGTACAACGTAGTGCTTTTATAACTCAAATAAATGGATATATAAAAGATTTAAATTTTGCAAATCTTAACTATTCTAAAGAAGAGGTTCAACGTAAGAAATTTAGACATTATTATAATAAAGTTTTATTAAGAAGAAGAGTATCTGGTAATAGAAAAATGTTAATAAAACTAGCAAGTACAAAACTTAATAATTCTTTTAGATAATGAAGAAGAAATTTGAATACACGGAAACAAAAGGATTACCGGGAGGACCTAATGAATACATAACTCATGTATCAGGTATGTTTAGTACTGAAGGGTATAAAAGAAACTCACCTGATGTAAACAATCCTTACAATATAATTCCTTCTGGGTCTATAACAATGAAAGGTGTAGACTTCCCTGTTATGGGAACAGATAATCTGGGTAATAGCAAAGCAATGATACCGGGTAATGATTATCAATTTCCTGGAGATATGGTATTTGAAACTCCTATGTATAAAAGAGGGGGTGGTTTATTAACTAAGACTATGAAGTGTAATAACTGCAGTTGGGAATGGAAAGCTGCAGATGGAGGTAATGATGTAACAACGTGTCACAAATGTGGAGGAGAAGCTTTACCTAAAGCTCAAGATGGAAATGGAGAATATATAGTTAAATCAGGAAATACTTTTGATGGGATTGCTAATAAATTAGGTATTGATAAACAAGCTCTTAGAGAAGCTAATCCTGGAATAGATTATAATAAACTTAAAATAAATCAATTAATTAAATTACCTACACAAGTTGTACAGAAACCTGTACAACAACCTGAAGAAACATCAAAAGCAGTTGTTAAAAAAGAACCATTTAATAATTATACAATTACTCCAGATTTACTTTATAAACAAGCTTATGTAGAATCAAGGCTTGAACCTAAAGCAAAAAATAGTTTAGGGTATATGGGTTTAGGGCAGATAGGGGAAGGTGTTATAACTGATTATAAAAGAGCAACAGGGGTTAAAGAAGTAGATCCATATGATCCAAAACAAAATCATGATGTACAAGAGTGGTCAATGAATGAATTATATAATGCTTCATTTATAGATAAACCAGGTGCCACTGCAGAAAATAGATTGATTAAGGCTTTAGCTTCTTATAATTATGGACGAGGTAAAGTAAAAGATATATTAGAAGCAGAAAAAGCTAAAGGTAATGATATTTACAAAAGTAATGATTGGACAAAACAATTACCTAAAGAAACAAGAGAGTATATAGATATGATTGTTTATAATGGTAAAACTGAAAAGAGACCCAATGTGCAAGAAAATTATCTTAATGCTACAACAGATGATTCTTATAAAGATTTAAGAAGTATATATAAGTTTCAACTTAAAGGTGAAGTAAATTCTAAATCTGCAGCTGTATTTGATATACCATCTTACTATGGTGATTTGGGTAGAAGATTTGTGCAAGAACAAAGAATTGTTGCTCAAGATAATACAAGGGTTAGTATACCTGCCGTAAATAAAGAACTGGCTTTCTTTAATAAAATAGAAAAACAAGATTTAAGTAATTTTAAATATGATGTAAGACCAATAGAAATTGCAAGAGATAATACAAATGTTGTATTACCCGGTAGACCGGAATTAAATACATCTTCTCCTGAACAATTAGATATTGCAGGTAGACAATTAGAACGGCCTAATTTAGCACGTCAATTTACAGAAGCAGTAAATGAGTATACTCCAAAAAATAAGTATGAAAAGGATTATGCAAATGCTTCATCAGATGAAATAAAAAATCTTCAAAGAACTTTAATTAAAGAAGGTTATGGTAGTTTATTGGGTGAATTTGGTGAAGAAGGAAATGGTGTAGATGGTAAATTTGGACCTAAAACAAAAGCTGCTTATAACAGTTTGATTTCTGACGGAAATTTAGGTTTAAATAATATTGATAAATATTATAAAAAATATTCTAACAATAATAAAGCAGATGTAATAAAAATTCAAAATACTCTTGTAGAACAAGGTTATTTACCAGAAAAAACAAAAGATGGTAAAAGTAATATAGATGGTAAATTTGGAGACAGAACTAAACTTGCACTTCAAGAATATAACTCATCCACCAAAGATGAAGATCCTAATGCTTTTATATTTAATAATATACCAAATAAATTAGAAGATCCAAGATGTGCTGCTGGTATGTGTTCTATACTTGAAGATAACAATATAATAACAGAAGCTCTTGGTATAAAGTATAAGAATGCTTGGGACATACATGAAAATATGAGGAATGCAGGTAATAGTCAAAGTATATACAATATATATGATGAACCTGAATTTGCTAATTTGGGTCCAGGTACATCTGCTGAAGAACTTAAATCAATAACAAAGGAAGTTAAACAACGCTCACAAACAAAAGAATCAGATTATGAAGTTGGAGATATTGTTGGTTTGTATTGGCCTAATTCACAGTATCATGAAGAAACTTTGAAAAATTCAAAAACGTTTAATACACACGTTGGTTTTGTTTCTGATTTTGATAAGAATGGTAAACCCATTATAACCCATAACGTTAGTGGTAATGTCTTACAGCAACCGTATGATCAGCTTCAAACAACTTGGATATCAAGACCAGAAAAAAATGTAAAACTTAACAAAAAGTATGATGCTTCTGAATATCAAAAAATAGAAGTAGATGAAAATCTTATTTCTAATTTTGAAGCAAAAAAGGAAAGACCTTTAACAACTAATGAAAGAGATGTTGTTGGTAATATAATGAAGAGGTCAAGATATAATGCACAAGCTATTCCTGAAATGCTTAATTCATCAGTTGACAGAAATTGGTTAGAAGCAGCAACATTTGCAATAACAGGTGTTGAAAGTTCTGCGGGAATTTCACCAAATACACCAAGAACTGTAGAAGAAGCAGCTAGTCAAAATTATGGTTTGCAGGGGTTAGCATATACTATTAAAGATAAAACATCAGAAGATATATCATTAGGTGTGGCCAAAACAAAGTTTAATTCTTTAGATAATTTTGCAAAAGAGTATTTTAATATTAATAGCCCAGAAGATCTGGCCAATGATAATAAAGCAACAGATGCAGTAAGTTATTTATTAGTTAAGCATTATGAATTATTTAAAAATTATTCTCAACAATATCCAGAGTTAGGGCTAACAGATCAAGACATTAAAAACATGTCTATTTTAGCACATAATCAAGGTACAAATATGCTATTAAAAACAGGAAGAAATTTATCTGGACCTGGAGATAATAGATCAATAGAAGAACAAATTGAAAGTTTAAGAAAACTATATCAAGGAAAGATAAAAGATGTATCATCTACAAAACTTAAGTATCTTGGTGACGTTGGTGAATTTATTTATAATCTTACTAAAGATGAAGGTGATGAAACTTACGTGTCTAAATCAAATAGATACATAGATGAAGTTTACAATAAAAATAAAAAACAATATGTAAATGTTGATAGCCGTAAACCTAAGCCATCAATAATGGCAAAAGGCGGTGAGTATCAAGTATTTAGCAATTATGTAAATGGAATGTACGATAATACACCTAATGATAAAGAAGCTAAAAAAATATATGACAAATTAAATAGAGTACACTACAAAGATGCAAAGAAAGCTGGCACAACAGTTCCTAATTACATTTTAAGTGTGTTAATGAATACAGCTAATGATTAGGCATTCTCACCAATATTTTGTATATTAATTATATATATTATTATCAATGAAAGCAAATAAAAAAAGTTTATACCAAGAAGGTGGTTCAGTAGATAAAGAGTCTATTAATCCTGTAGTTAATGAACTTTCTGCAGTTATAAAAAGTAATATAGAAAATGGAGGTTCCCCGGAAGAAGTATTAAAAACTTTTTTATTACAAGGTATACCTGTTGATCAGCTTACAATAGCCTTTGAATCAGCTGGTTATGATCCAGGAGCATTTGGTGAATTATTGCAAAATGTTGAAATAATGATGGCTCAAGAAGAACAAGCTCAACAACCAGAGCAGCAAGTTCAAGAGCAAATGCCTCCATCAATGATGCAACCAGAAAACATAGAACAACCTCAAATGCAATTTGGTGGTGGTACAAATGTATCATCTGGTTTTTTATCACAAAGCCCTCAAGACAAACGTCCTATTTATATGCCTCCAGTTCCTGCAAAAGGAAATTTATTGGGTGCTGCTTTTTTATTAGATGACGCAGCTGGAAGATTATTTTCAGGAGAAGATGCCAACAATGATGGTGTTATGGATGGAACATTTAGAGACTGGAGTGCAAAACGAGCAAGATATAAAAAGAAGCAGTTAGGTAATAGAAGTTACACTGTAGATTACAAAGGTTTAGATCCTGCTGATTATGCACCTAATTGGGAAGATTTAGCAGATTTAACAGAGACAAAATTTTCAAAGTTTTTTAAAGGTAAAAAAGAAAGAGAAAGAATAAACCAAGTACAGAATACAGGTTTGCAAACAAAAGAAGAGTTTGCTGAAAATATTTTTAAAAATAGTTTGGTAAACTTTGATCCAGAAACAAATAATTATACTGGTGTATTAGCATCAGATGAAGAAGACTATGATGTATTAGGTAAAAAAACTAAAATAGATCTTGGTTTACTTGGACCAAAAAAAGAAAGAAAATTTAAAGATCCATCCTCTTGGTTTGGAAGAGAAGAAGCCCCTTTAAGTCAAAATGCTAATTCATTTCAGAATGTTGTAGAAAGATTAAACCAAGTAAATGATATAGATTCAGAAATGATGATTGAGGCTGCTACAAATTATGAATCAGGTCAAGGCTTAAATGCAAATAGAAGTTCTTATGATAAAAGTTTATTAAGTCCTGAAGAATATGTAAAGGCACAAGCTGATTACAGAAATATAATGCTTGGTAATATACCAATGGAATCAACAAATCCAGCTAATTTTATTACAAATACACCTAGTAAAGTAACAAAAACAGAACCGGTAGAACCAGAGCAACAACAAAGATCTGTTGTAGAATTACCACGAGAAGAAGTAACATCTACACCGGAAGTTGATTCTTACAAGGATTGGGCTAAAAAAAATCAGGTTAGACTTCAATTAAAAGGGTTAACTACAGAGGCTCAACAACGAGCTGTTTATGAAGCTGAATCTGAATTTGAATTTAAATATGGAGGTGATTATTTACCTAAAGCTCAGATGCTTGGTGAATTTGATCCTAACAATCCATTTGGTTTACCTGACTTTTCTCAGATGGGTCAAACATCATACATAAATCCAGCAACTGGACAACCTTGGACTGCTGGTACACCTAGTACTACACCTAGTACTACACCTAGTACTACACCTTTACAAGATCAACAACCTGTTTATGCCAGTGGCCCAGGTTCTGGTATGGGAAGTATGTTCTTAGATCAACAAGCATTTCAGCAAGAGTTAGATGCATTAAATACATCTTTAGGGGATGCAGAAGAATCTACTGCAACAGCTTTAGGGGATGCACAAGAACCTACTGTAAAAAGAAAAAGAACAGTGGGTAATGCTCTTAAGCAAGCTAAAACTTTTATAAAAGAAAATCCATCAATGAGGGCTTTTGGTGATGTTTCAGATTTTGTTGTTAAAGGTGCTAATATGGCCAATGAGCTTTTTACTCAGGCTAAATTTTATGACTATAAAAATGAATTAAGAAATTCAACAATGGCTGACAAAGTCTATTTAGCTACAGAAAATCCCGTAAATAAAAGAGGTACCTTTGATGCTAATTTAGGTTTGGCAGAACCAGACAATCTTGTTGATTATTATGCTCAAGCAATGTACGGAAAAGAAACGTACAAATCAGGTGGTGAGTTTGAACCACATATGATGTTTGATCCTGTATCAGGAAAAGGTTATAAAGCTAATGTAGAATCTGATCATAATAGATATGCTAAGTTAGGTTTCTTACATCAAGATGAAATGCAAAAAGGTGGAGAAGTAGAAATAGATAATGATACGCTAGCAGCATTAATAGCTGCAGGTGCAGATATAGAAATATTATAATCATGGCAAAAATTAAAATAAATAAATTACCTGAAGGTTTTGAATTAAAAGATGGTAAGGTTACAAAGTCTATGCAGCAAGGTGGTGCCACCACAGGTGATCAATCTGGATATGGTCTTGTAACAGATAACTTAACACCAAATCAATTCAATGATGATGAAAGTAAGTCAATAAGATATTCACTTTCTTCAGTGCCTAGAGATATGGCTAATTTAGAAGCAGAGGGTGGTGAAACTGTATTAACTGATTTAAATGACAGTGGTCAGTTTGGTTTATATAATATAACTGGTCCTAGACATGGTAGCGGTGGAGTTCCTATGTTTTTACCAGAACAGTCATTTGTATTTTCTGATACACAAAAAATGAAGCTTAGTAGAAAAGAGTTAGCAGAATTTGGTGTAGAATCTAAAAAGAAAATGACTCCTGCACAAGTATCAAAAAGATATCAACTTAATGAATTTATAGGAGCAATGGAATCAGAAGATACTGATCCTATAAAATTTAAAAGTGCAGAATTAATGGTTGATAAAAATCAAAATAAATTATCTAAGTTGGCATTTGCACAGGAATCAAAGAAAAATTTTGAGGATGGTGTACCTCTTGCTTCACATCCTTACTTAGTAAGTATGGGGATTGATCCTATGGAGTTTACTCAAAAAGTGGAAAATATAACTAGGGAACAAGCGGCACAAAGAATGCTACAATCTCTACCTCCAGAAGAACAAGCAAAAATGGCAGCTCTTCAACAGATGATGGCTCAAGCTGGACAACAGCAACAAATGCCAATGGCTAAATATGGTAATGAATTACCAAAAGCTCAAGATGGTAACAAGGAGTATAAAAGTTTTTTATATGATTATCAACCACCTATAGTTGCCCAGGATAATACATATGTTAACAATCCATATATAAATGTTGAAAGGAATCTTGATTATATGAATAATCAGCTAAAGCAAGCAAAAGAAGAAGACGATGCGCTTGAGAATAAATATTTTAGCACTGACTTAGGAGATACTCCGGAAGGTTCAATTGATTTTGGAGTAACTTCAGTTAATGATGATGTTGTAAAAGAAGAAACTGCAGTAACACAACCGGCTAACAATAATCAATCTAACCCTTCTACTGAACGTAGAACAGCCGGTAGACAGATTGGTGGTAGAAGAATTGACCTTCAAGGTTTTAAAGGTGGTAAAGCTTTAGGTTCTGGTTATAAGCAATATCAAGAATTAGAGCGTTTGTTTACATCTGATTCACCTGAGTGGGTTGCAACTACTGATAAAGCATATGCTGCATTTAGAGCTAATGCTATAGCACAAGGGATACCAGAAGCTGATATTCCAACAAAAGATGTTGCTATGCAAAATTTCTTGAAGTATCAAGAAAATAACTATAAGATACAAGACTTGGTTCCTGATGAATATAGATATGCTACTCAATTAGATAAGGGTAGTGATAATGCAAAGGATGTAAAGAAAAATGAAAATACACAGAAGCTTTTTAATAAAACTGCTGAGTTATATCCTGATCAATATGAAGCTTATCAAATAGATGATGCAACAACTAAAATGAATCAGTTGTTTTTCCAAGCTGTTACTTTAGCAGATGAGCAAAGTGATAATCCTAATTTAAATTATTTAGCTAGCGGGCCTACCCAAAAGGGCAACTGGGCTGACAACAAAACAATATCTAAGGCAGAAGGCTTTTATGGTAACAATACTTTAAATCAAACATTACAAGTAAGAGAACCAGAGAAACCAGAACCACCAGAAACACCACCACCACCAGACACACCAGAACCACCTCCTGTTAAAACCTATACTCAACCTGATCCAGAATTTTGGACGCAAGATTTAAATAATCTAGCTGCAATTGCCATGAGGGATAGAGAGTTATTTTTACCATGGCAACCTGCTGTGGAAATACCAAAAGCTGATTATGTACTTGAAGAACCCACAAGACAGTTGGCTGATGTTAATGAGCAACTAAATATAATTACTCAAGGTGCAGGAGCATTTGGAAATCCTCAAGCATTTAATGCTAGAGCATCACAAGCTCAGGGTAAAGCATTTGCACAAAACGCAAATACTTTTGCTCAAGTTCATCAAAGAAATATAGGAACTGTTAATAGAGGTTTGGCACTGAATGCTCAATTAGAAGCGGGTGCAAAAAGGGAACAGAGAGATAGAGATGTTAAGTTATATGATGATACACAACTTACTCTTCAAAACTATATGGATGAAAAGAATTTAGATAGAGAACAATACACAGGTTTAATGAACACAGCTCTTACTAATAGAGCTAATACAGCAAACCTAAATACATTGTATCCTTACTATAACATAGATCCAACACAAGGTGGTATAATTGAAATGACAGGTGATTTACCAAGTATAGTTGCTAATAAATCAGCAGGAAATCAATTGAATAAATATGATGAAATGTCACAAAGAGCTTTAGATTTAGAGGCTAAAGGTTTAGATGGTAGCACAATAAACACAATATTGCAAAACACATATGGACAAGCACCTAAAGTAGCACCTAATACAGGAGCAGATCCGTATGCTGATGCTTTAAGAATGATACGTGAATCAGGTATGCCTGCTGGCTATCCAGGTGGACGTAAAGCAAACAAAGGTAAAGAGATTAAAGAATACGCTATTCCTTTTTATGCAGGTAAGACAGGTTTTTAAACCTAAAGAGTGTATTAATAAAGTTTTTAAAACTTATAAAATTTTAGTAATTTAGTATTATGGCAACATACGTACCAGGAAGTAAGACATATTCAAGAGAGATTCAACCATTTACACCAGACTATAAGTTTTTGTCTAGTGTATTAGGTACCAGACAGGATCGCTATGATACCAACTATAAACAATTAAGTGATTTATATGGTAAAGTTGTGTATGCAGATTTATCAAGAGAAGACACAATTGGAATGAGAGATCAGTATGCAAATAAACTTGCACCAAAAATTCAACAAATTTCAGGTATGGATCTTTCTCTACGTCAAAATGTTGATTCAGCAAAGAGTGTATTCAAACCTTTTTATGAAGATGATCTTATTGTTAAAGATCTTGTTTATACAAAACAGTTTAAACAAAACGCCCAATTAGCACAAGCATTTAAAAACTCTGATAATGTAGAACAAAGAAAAAAGTATTGGTCTACGGGCATGCAATATTTAAACTATCAAATGGAAGATTTTAAAACTGCTGATAGAGATGCAGCTTTAAAGCAAGGTCTACCAACATATATAGAAAACGTTGATTTATATTCAATGTCTACTAAGCTTTTAAAGGATGCTGGATTTGGAGATGTAGAAATTGATATTCCAGATCCAACAGGTCATTGGATTATCAGAGAAAAAAATGGTAAACAACAAGTACCAGGAGCTTATAACTTTTTACAAAAAACTTTATTAGAAGACCCAAGGGTGATGGATGCTTATAGAGCAAGTGGTTATGTTGATTCTAGAAACTTTGCACAAAAAGGATTAGACTCTGGTTTATATTCTACTGTGTTAGAGGGACAGACTGCATGGGCTAAAGACAAGCTAAGTGATCTTGCTCAAAGAAATGCTACGGCTAATGAAATAATTAAACAGCAGTTTGATGAAGCTTTATCAGCTAAAAATAATTGGGAGGAGTATGAAAGAACATCTGGTGTAATACCCAATAGTCCAGAAGCAAAAGCAATGATGGAAGCTCTTGAGCAATATGAAAAGAGTAGAGGTGCATTAGAGAGAAATGAAGAAACATTACAAAGGGTAGACAATCTAAATATTGATGAAGATCCTGATCTTTTAAACAAAGCATTTAATCTTTTGATGAACTATAATCTTAGCACTGACATATTAGGTGCAGCTAAGGCACATAGCATGAAAGATTATTCTAGAACTATTACTGCTAACCCATACAAAAAGTTGGAAGTTCAACATAAGTACAGTATGGCTAGAATTGAACAGCAGCATATTAATAGAAAAAAAGAAATTGCTCTTAAAGCACAATTAGATCCAAGTGTTGCTCCAACTGCTTCTAGTAGTTTAGTAGATGCATTATTTGGTGGAACTATAACAGGTATAACAAAAAACTCAACTGAAGTTAGAGAAGTGGAAGATGCAATGGCAGACAATACTGAAAGAGCTGCTGAATATGCACAAGAAACTAATAAAGGTAAAGCTGATTTTATTCTAAAAATGGATCAACTTAGCAAAGTAGGAGGCGGTCTTCAAAATACTGAATATAACAGTATGGAGATTAAGCTAAATGATGGCACTAAGTTTAAAGGTACATATGATGAAATAAAAGCAAAACTTAATGAAGAAGGTAATGAAAATCTAGTTGATTTAAATTATGATAATGCTGTTAAGATACTTACAAATAAATTACCAACTAATAACCCTAAAGCTTTAGAAAGTCCAGAACTTATACAAGCATATAGCATGTATAATACTATACAAGGACGACAGAATAAATCAATTGCTTATGAAAAAAGTTTAAACACTGTATTAGCTAAGAACTATGATTTATTAAAAGTTGGAACTACAAAACAAGGTCAACAATTAAAAAAACAAATTGACGCTAATATTCCAGAGCTCGTTATTACAAGTCAACTTGATGATACAAAAAGAGCAGTTCTTTCTAAAGATGATTTTGTAGAATTATATCTAAAAAGAGCTAAGGCTGGTCAGATTGAAGGTAAAAATTATAAAGAAGGTAGAGGAAGAAGAAATGATAAAGGTGAATATGAATATATTTCTGCTACAATTTTTCCAGAAGTTGCTGATTGGATAGATGAAAAAATTGATGAAAAAATATTTGGTGATATAATTTTTCTTGAAAAAGATGCAAGAAAAGATGCAGAAGCGGCTTATAAAGTTCAATATGATTTACTTAATCAGAGTATAGATGGTACCTTAAATGTTAATGAAATGGGAGGGTCAAGAACTTTCCAACCATTTTCAGCAGAAGCTGTATTTAGAGGAATTCCTTTAGATGAAATGAATGAAAGCAATCTGTTTACTTATCAAGGTTACGGAGCTACATTTAATGTCAACACAATAGCTTCTGATAAAAAAGCACAGGAAATGATTTTCAACTTTAAGAGACAGTATGATATGAGCTCAGAAAAAGTTGTTATGACTGCAGGTGCAACTGAATTAGTAAATGATACAAGAGCTCAATTTATTGTTGATGAAGTGATAAGAGACAGTAGACAAGCAATGCTTGATCCCAAAGCTGCAGCCTCTAAGAAGTTTTCTTATCAGTTAGAGTATAATCCTGTTGAAACAATAGACGGTAAAACATATGCATCATACACAATAAAAAATGACTATGACTATGTTAAAGGTTTTTCAGGAGCAACAAAAGGCGCTGGTGGTGGAAAAAATACAGCAATGTTAAATCCTACGGAAATACCACAGTACACAGAAATTAAAGTAATAGTTCCTTCAGAGCAAGACATGAATCCTAGAAAAGCAGGTCAGTACAATGTATCTTCAGTTGATACAAGTATTGATTTAGCAGATGATAAAGTTTATAATTATAATGCATTTTCTGAAAAAGCTGGATCTTTTAAAGTATTTAAAAATAATGATAATTATTATGTTGCTATGGAAATGATGCAACTAGATCCAAAAACAGGTTTGTTTAATTCAGCTGGTGTTCAATCACCAATGTTGATTGAAGATAAAAATGGTCCTGCTGGTAAGCATAATATTGATAACTTTGTAAATCATTATCAAATGATAATGATGGAAGAGTTTAGAAGAAATATTGAAGCAGAGCAGGCTTGGAAGAAAAAAAACATGCCTAAATAATAATACATTTTAAGATAAAATAATCAACATGCAAGATTCAAATATACAGACTGATCCTATCTATCAACCAGATGACTTTCAGTTTCAACCAATTGATGAAATGTTTGACTTAGACTTTGATGCAGAAAGCGTTCAAGGTATGGGAGATTACATGAAAAATTTAGAAGCATTGGCACCAGCAATGAATCAATATGCAATGCCTCTTGATCTACCTATTTCAAAACACAATTCACCTAAACCTGGTTTTGATAATTTTGAATCATTTAAAAAAGTATTTAATTCACCAACTCCTTTTTTAGGTGGTGAACAACAAATGAAATTACAAGATCCTATAATTTCTGGAATTAAGTCTTCTAGTTATGACAGGTATGCAAGAATGGATGCTTTTGATAAATTGGGTTGGAGACCTGATATGGATATGGAGTCTTACTATAATGCAAATACTACAGGATGGGATGATTTTAAAAGGTCATGGGGTCCGTGGTGGACTAACTTTTCAAGTGGTTTTACAAGTGCTGCTAGATCTTGGGGTGATTTGTTTAGTGGTGATGAAAGCTACTGGACATCAGCAGATTTAGAAGGTGCTACTGCTATGTCAGAAGCAAACAGATTAGGAGCAAGTACAAGAGGTGGTACCACTGGTTTCTTAGTTAATCTTAATCTAAATGCAGCTCAAACATTAGGAACAATTAGTGAAATTGCTGCAGAAGAATTAGCACTTGCCGCTGCTGGTGCTGCTTTAACTTCAACTGGTGCTGGAGCTCCAGCCGGTATAGGTGCATTTGTTGCTGGTACGGGTAAAAATTTTGTAAAAGGGATTAAGAGTATAGGTAATATATTTGATATTACAAGAACAGTAAGGCTTGGTAAAGATGTATTATCAACTCTTAGAACTGCCGATAAAGCAAAAGATTTTTGGAGTGTAGCTAAAGCAGGAGGAAGATTAGCTGGTGACTTTTTTACACCAGAATTAAGAGCCACTTTAAAGTCTTTTAAATCTTCTGAAAGTGCCGCGAGAGGTTTAAGTAATTTAGCTAAGACATCAAAATCATTTGGTGCATTTTACAGAGATGCTAGAGCAATAAACCTTACAATGAGTGAATCTAAACTTGAAGCAGGTTTTGCTTATCAAGATATGTTTGCTGAAAATGTTGAAAGAGTAATGCGTGAAAACGGTGGTGCTCAATTAACACCAGAACAATTAAATGATATAAATATTGAAGCATTAAAGGCAGCTACAAATTCTGTTTTATTTAATGCTCCAGCAATTTTTATAACTAATAAAATTGTTTTAGGTAAAGCCCTTGGCGGATTTTCTCCGCAACTAAGAAGAATTTTTAATAAAGTAGGAAATTCTAAAAACATAGTAAGAAAAACTACAGTACAAAATTTTATAAAGAATAGAGCTGCTGGTAAGACAGCAGGTAAATTATTTCAAGAAACATCTAATAAATCAGTTATTGGTAAATTATTTGGTTGGAATAAATTAAAAGCTTTAGGTGTTAAGGGTAGTCTTAAATATACAGCTGGAGGAATACTTAGATATTCTGCCGGTGGTTTAAGTGAAGGTTTGCAAGAAGTCTATCAAGAAGGTGTTGCTGTAGGTCTTGTTGATTATCATTCAGCATTATTAGATACACCAAATGCTAATAGACATGATCTTCAAAAAGCAGCAATGATGGCTGGTATTGATAGTCAAACAACCGGTCAAGGGTTTGAAACTTTCTTGTCTGGATTTTTAATGGGTGGATTAGTCCAAGGTCCTCAAAGACTAATGTTTGAGGTATTGCCTAGTTACATTCAGGAAAAAAGAAATCCTAAAGACTATGCAGAATATAAAAAACAAAGAGATGAATTTGTAGATAAGGTTAATGACATAGCAGAAGAAGTTGCTAAAGATCCTGCAAATTTTATGAGTTCTTCAAAACTAAACTTTTTTAGCCAAAAACAATCTGAAGATGATGGTGATAAACACATGTTTGAAGATAGTGAATTAGGCTTAAGAGATAGCAATGATGATTCTTTTATTATGAATGCTCATCATATGGTTGCTAATGGAACAGAAGGTTTATATATAGAACAACTGGAAGATATTCAGAAATTATCTGATGAAGCATTAATAGAAGCTTATCCTAATCAAAAAGAAGATATAGAGTCTGGTAAGTTTAAAGAACGTGTTGATAAATCAATTGAAAGAATTAAAAACTTCAAAAAAGACTATGATGCAAGTTTTAACATTATAGAAAACCCTTATGCGTTTAAACAATTTGAACAAGGTTCAAAAGAATATAATATTGCATTAGCAAAATACAGTGCTGTAGAACATGGACGTTTGCTTTATCTACTCAGTAAAGAATCTTTTAAATCTGCTGCTAATAGAAGAGATGCAATTGAACAAGCTCTTAAGCTTACAACAGCAGAAGGTAGCGCTGACGTTAATGATCTTACACCTTTATTGGCTGTTGATTCTATACAAAGAGAAGTTGCTTTATTAAGTAGTGAAATAGAAGCTTTAGAAAATGCAGAAAATATAGATAAAACCATTCTTGATTCTAAGAAAGATAAACTTGTTGCTCTTACCGGATACTTAGTTACTCTTCAAAGCATAGAAGATAAAGAAGCAGGTGTATATGATAGAGATAAGATGGAAGTTCTTAAAACTCCACTTAAAGCATATATTGAATCTGTATCAAAGAATGTTTTACTTGATGATGAAAAGTTGTCTTACTTAGTAAAGCAATTAGTAGATCACAGTTATTTAGATAAAAGAGCTCAAGTTTATGCTCGTAGTGTATCTATGTTTAGTGATCAAGCTAAGTTTACTGAAATGTCAGATAGATTAAGTGAAGTGTTTTTAACACGCTTTAATAATATTAAAAGAGATTTTAAAGCAAGTGTTATAAAGGGTATGCAAAACCAGGAAAGAGTTTCTTTGCTAGAAGCTTTGGCTGCTATAGGTAGTGAAAATAAAAACGGTGGTGTTTACGCAGAAACAGAACAGTCTGTTAAATTTATGGAAACAGGTGATGCATCTGTTTTAGTTGATTTCTACACAGAAGCAGGAAAAGTTTTTAAGTCTAATAGTAATGAGTTGTATGGAAAAATACAAACTCTTATAGATAACTATAATAGAGTTAAGTTTGAATCTGAAAAGTCTGATGTTAAAGCTGAAGAAACAAAAACAGATGTAAACAAAAAAGATACAAGTACTGATAAAAAATCAGAGTTAAATGATTACTTAAAGTTATCTTCTGATAGCCCTATACTTAACGTAGAAGATGGTATTGATATACTAAAAGAAAATGAATCTCCTTTTTCTAAACTACTATTAGAAGATTTATATTCAAGATACAAGCAACAGCAAAGAATTGCTAAAGAACCAATTGTAAGCAAAGCAGATTGGATTAATACAACAGAAGGAACTAATGCTGTAGCAGCGCTAGAAAAACTTAAAGGTATATGGCTTGCCTCTGAAAGCAATAAAGCTTTAACAGATCAAGCTAAAAATAACATTGCTAAGAGTGAAGAAGGATTCCAAGAATGGATACTTTCTCAAAAGGATGATGCTTCTGTTTATAGATCACTTGAATTTGGTGGTTTAAAAGCTACAGACGTAGAAAGAAATGAAACTAATGAAGGGTTTGATTCTGTTGTAGAAGATAATCCTTTGCTTGAATGGGCAGATAAAGGCCCTGGTGTAAATATTCTTAAAAAAGAAATAGCAAGTATTGATTCTATAGATGATGAAGATGTATCTGATGTTAGAGAAACAATATACACTTTAACAGATAACTCTGGTAACAGAGTGTCAGATGATCTTTTAGATTTAGCTGGTTTAGATAGAGCTGCTTTTACAGATTTTCAACAAGCCGTTGATGCATTTGAAGAACTTAAAAAAGTTATACCTGATACAACTCCTTTTAATTTTGATGGTGTTACATTAAAAAATCTAGATGTTGTAGAAGATGCCAATGGTAATAAGTTTAGAGTTTTAGGCACTGCATCTTCTGCTAATAATGGAGCAAAGCTTGAATTAATTTCTCTTGAAAAACAAGATACAGAAGGTGTAGATAAAGCACTTTCTTCTTTTACAGTTGAACAATCTGGTTTTTCAGATTTGTATACAAAGGTTGAAGAAACATTTGAAGGTGTTAAGCTATCAGCTAATGCTGTAAAACTTTTACCATCTGAGGTTAATGGTATCTATCCTAAATCATTTGGGCCATTTGGCACAGACACAGATGTAGATATGAGATTTAACAAGGTTCTTTCTTTATTATCTCCAGAGCAACTATCTACTTTAGAAATTAAAATAAGACCAAACCCAAATCAATCATCAAATTTCTTAAGAGCAGGTGATGATACTACTGAAAACAAACTTATTGTTAGAGGAGATAAGTATACAATGGAAGTAGTTATACCTGAAAACATGAGAGAAGGTATATTAGAAAGAATGGATGGCTTTAGTTATCCTGAAAATTGGGATGGTGCTATTGGATTTGTAAGAAATGATCATTTTAGATTTACTAACAACGGTAATCAAAATGATATAGTTGAAATAAATCAATTAGAAGATAAAGTAATAGAGAGATATATTACACCAGATGGAGTGAGTGTTTCAGAAATGAAGCAAGAAATGCTTAAGCAAAAATATCTTACTCTAAAGATAGATGAGTTGATGAAAGATAAAACTAATGCTACCATAACCATGGCAGACTTAGAAAGCTTAAACTTCTCATTTAAAGTAACAGGTGGTCAGTATGAAGACACCAATAGCTATGATACTACATATGATAACTTAGATCAAAATAAATATGATGGTCATAAGATTGTAATTGTTAATACAAGGAACGTTGATTCTATTGGTGAAAGATTTGAAACAGATATTGAAGATCCACAAGAACATCTAGCATTTGTAGAAAAAGTAATTAGTGAGTTAGAATCAACTCCTGTTGAAGGAGGTGATGCTAACATGTATCAAAAGGCTATTTCAAAAGGAGGGTACGTAGGTATTATTAAAGATCCTCTTACAGGTAAGATTGTACTGGCTAGATTAGTACCTAGAAATTTAGAAGTAGATGAGCGTAATGAATTATTTACAGAGCTTATAACCAAAGCTAAAGAAGTTAGAGATTCTAAAACTGGTACACAACCTAAGCAAACTACTGAAGCAGAAAGTTTAAAAGCTGTTCAGATTCTTTACCAAGGAATATATGGTACCCCTTATCAGCAAAATGTAGGTGGTCCTGGCTTAGTAAAACTTGAGGTAGAGGTTGAGGAAGAACAAGATCAAAACTATGTAGGAATTAAATTTGTAACTACAATAATAAGCAAAAAAGGAAATTCTATAAAGCAAAACGAAAAGAGATATGTTACTGCAGAGCAGTTTATAAATGAGTTTAATTTAACTGATGAAGAACTAGATAATACTAAACCAGCTACTAAAGAATCAGGAAGCCAATCTATACCTCTTACTAAAGAAGATGGAGAAAGGCGTATAGCAGAATATGGGCAAGAAAAGTTAAAGCTTGAAAAAGTTGGTAGTGGTTATGGTATGCCTTTGAGAACTTACTTACAGTTAATGGAAGAAGAGTCTACTGGTAAAATTACTGTACTAAGCATTAGAAAAGATACGGCTAATGGTAATACATTCATATCTATTGTGGGTCCTTATGGTCCGCTTGATATACAGGTTAATAGGGAACCCGCTTCTATAAAGCAAGCTGCTAAATCTCAACAAGCTAGTAAGGCTGAAACTACAAAAAGTAGCATGCCTTTATTTGATTGGAATAAACAATTTAATAATAAATTTTTTAGTGCAACTAACCCAACAGAAAAAACATACTTAGACTTACAGGTTACAAAATCTGGAGACATTGTTTTAAGAGTTAAAGTTGGAGCTAAAGGCTCTACATTGACAGCAATGCAAAGCTTTAAATCTGCTGAGTTAGATAACTTAAAACCAGAAGACATTTTAAGTTTATACTCATTGCTTAATCAAAATCAAAAAGTTATAGACTTTAATGCAAAAAGCAATAATATATTAAATTTTGGTGAGCATAATTTAAAAACAACTTTCCCATTAGATGCTACGTTAGATCAAATTTTAAATCAAACAAAAACAAATTTAGACTCACGTGTTCTTAAAGGTGTTAGGGTAAAGCTTGAAACAACAGATGAAATGGTTGCTGGCCTTAAAATGGTTCAAGCATCTAAACCTGTTAATGCTCCATCTGATGAGTATAGTCAATTTGTTGATACTGGTTTTGTGTCACAAGAAACACTGGAAAGAATAGCTAATAAAGAAGCTAATAAACCCGGTTCTCTTACACTTGAAGAGCAAGCAATATATGCAGACAAAGTTGCTGAAATAAATAAAATATTACAGCAAAAAGCAAATGTTGAAATGCAAGAAGATATTGACTTGCAGGCTATGAGTGAAGAGCGTTATAATGAATATAAATCTAAAGACTTTAAAGATTTACCAAGAGAAATAAAAATTGGTATTGTAAATCAAGTTGTTCAGGAAGGTAGAGAATCTCTAACTGAAAGACAACAAGAAATACTAAAGGTTAACAATGATGAGCTTGAATTGCTTATCATGTCTAAGTCATATACTAAACCAGTTGAAGCTGAGGGTAAAACATTAGAGCAAGAAATAGCAGAGGTTGAGGAAGCAATAAAGAAAGAAAAGAAACGTATTGCCAATGAAGCTAAAAGAACAGGACAACATCAAGCTACTTTAAGAAAAAATTCTAAGATTTATGTAAGCTTGGTAGATAAGCTTGATGAATTAGAAAAAAGAAGTACTGATGAAAGTGCATTTAAAATACTTGATCCTTCTGAGACTTTACAGAAAGAGGAATCTATTGATGAGTTTTTAGAATGGGCTGCTGTAAACTTACCTGACTTTATTAAAATTAAAGACTTGTCTGAGATTAAGACACGTTTAAAAAGTACAGGTACAACAGTAGGTCAGTTTACAATGGCTTTAAGAAATATTGCAGGAGGCCTTAGTGTTGAAGGTACAATTTACACTGGACCATCTAACGGTATAGGTTATCATGAGTCTTTTCATGCTGTATTTAGAATGCTGCTTACTACAGAAGAGCAAAATAATTTATTGAAACTTGCCAAAGATGAGGTAAGAAAGAAATTTAAAACATATAAAGCTCTTCAGGAAGACATAAGCAAATTTGCAAACAGACATCCTAAGTATAGACAGTTGTCAAAAGCTGCATTAGAACGTGAATACTTAGAGGAGTATATGGCTGATCAATTTCAGGCATTTAAAACAAATCCAAGAAGTACAAAAACTAGTTCAACAATTAAGAGTTTCTTTAACCGTGTTGTTGAATGGATTAAGTCTGTATTAAAGTCTTTTAGAAAAAATGAACTTGATTTATTTTATGAAAGAATAGACGCTGGTAAATACAGAAATACTCAAATATTAGATAATCAATATACTAATTCATTAGAATCTGGAGTAGCAATAGATGCATTTAAAGCAATACCTTATAAGATCATTAGAGGTACTAAATTAAAATCAGCTAAATACTTAGATCCTGCCAAAGCAGATATGCTTACAAGAATGATTGGACAAGTATATGTTACAAGAAGAGGTGATTCAAAGTATAGTGAATTACAAGATGAGGAACTATTATCTGCAACAATTATTGATTTTGCAGATTTATATGATTCAGAAAAAGATATCTATGCAAGTCTTTCTGATGTTGATTTAGATACTGTTGAACAGTTAAATGAAGCCCTTAATCTTCAAGAAGGTAAAGCTGTTAAAGAATCAGTAACTAAGTATCTTGATATTTTGAATCTTAAGTTTGATGAGATGGATGATCAAATTGAGGAAGATGAAGATGATTATGGTTCAAGAAAAGTAGGTGATTATACAAAAGATGCAAATCAAACAGGTGGTTATAATTCAGCTACAAAAGAAGTTAGAACATTTATAGCAGGTGTATCTATTGATTCTAAAGATATGTTTGGTAATGTAGAGTTACAGGACGGTACACCAATAAGAGTACCTGTTAACCATATAGACGTTTATAACGGTCTTATGTTGGCTGGTATGAATGAAACAAGTGACAGTAAGATGTTAGAGAAGTTGTATTATTTTTCACGTAGAAATGAAAATACAGCTGCAGTAATTGATGAGTTGTTTAGAGTAACTGGAATTGACATAAATGAATTTAAAGAAACTGGTCAAATACCAAATAAAATAGATAACTCAATGTTGTTTAATCAATTCATGACAACATTTAAAAATGCTAGATTTGATTACATCTTTCAATTAACTGATCCTACTACAGGAAAAGTTAGAATTATTTCAGCTTCCAATAGAGATGCAGCAAATGCACAAATAGACTATTGGAAAAAAATATTTAATGATAAGTTTGAAATATTTAGAACAGATAATGCAAGTGTAAGACAAGCTGTATCTGGAGTTGCCATGCTTTCAAAAGATATGGAAAAGAAAAAGATTACAAATAAAGATTTAAAAGCTAAATCATTATTGTATTCTAAACTTATTAGTGAACAGCTGGGTATAAAGTTAAGTCCTTTATATATAGAAATAAGTATTGCAAATAACCTATCAGGTAAATTAACCAAGTATCAAGAAACTCTTATTGATATGGGTAAAAATGCAAGATTACTTAGAAGAGAAGATTTAACTTTAATTACTACTAAGCTTACAGGTAAAGAAAAAAGCACAGGTAAACCATTACCAGAAAATTTATTTATTGATGACTCAGAAAGAGGTTTAAGTTCAAGGTTAAAACAAATAGCATTAGGTAATGCATTATTTGATGAGACAGTTGGTAATACAGTTTTTGAAGATCCTGAAAGAAACTTAATATATGCACATCAAAATCAGACATTTCATTCAAGAAGAATGATTGAGTTGTCAGATGATGCTGTAATTAGAAAATTACAAGAACAGTTTCCAGATAACACACTTCTTAATTCTGAAGCATTTTTAGAATTGAGTACATCAAAGCAATTACAATTAATCAGAACCGCTGGTTCTAACATGCTTGCTGAAAATGTAGAATCAATGGATCTACAAGAAGCAGATGACTTATCAAGACAATCTGTACAAGGTACAAAGTATGGTAAGTTTAATTCAGTTGAATTCACAAGCAACTTAATAAATAGCTACTTTGAAAGATTCAATACTAAATCAAATAAAGTTGAGACAGCAGCAAATACTGCATTAGCTCCTGTATTTATAAGGCTAATTGAGTCATCAAATACTGGTGATAGTGTTGGACTTCCTGTTATTAAAGCCGTTAAACTAAGTTCAGATGGTAAAGATGTTGTACTAACACCAGAAGCATTTGATCAGTTTGTAAATAGACTTAGAACAGAGTACAATATTATACAAAAAAATAATCAAGACTATGATAAAAATGGTCCTGGTAATATTAAAGGTTATAATGATAGTAAGAATGGACGTGGGTTTAAGTTCTTTAAAGGTGATTCTCTTATAAGCAAAGAAACACAAGCTGAATTAATTAAATCAGCAGTTGAAGGTAAAACCTTTGATGAAGTATTTGGTAAAGAATACAAGACAGAATTGAATAATATAATTAAAGACTATATTAAAGAATTCCAAGGTCTAGCTCAAAAAGCAAGATTAACTACTTCACAACATGTCAAAGGTATATTCCCAGATACAGAAAAAGCTTCATCTAGTATGGAAAAGCTAAATGTATTTAGAAAGAATGAACCTGCCAACTTAGCTCAAATATTTATAAGCAATTGGTTAAACACAATGGCTATTAATGAACTGATATTAGGTGAAGAAGCTAAGTTGTTTAAAGATGCAGTGATAGATCCTATTAAAAGAGCTAAGATGCAAAACGCAGCTCATGATTCTATTGCTTTTGATTTCTTACCAAAGGATGATAGCTTAGGTATATCTCATACACTTGGTAGAGAATCTATTGGTTTATTTACATTTACTGATCCGGCTACAGAAGACGGTGGTGATAAAGCTGATGCACAATCTTATCAAACAGCTAAAGGTGCTCGTTACTCTGCATATGGATTAGGTAGTTTAAATAGTGCATTAGCTAAGATGTATGATGCTATTGATAACGGGGAGAGTGTTGATAATGATTGGTTTAGTACATATCTAAAACAACATCCTAAACATGCTCCTTTAAATTCAAAGAAATATGTTTTTGGTAATGGTCAAACATTTATCAAAACATCTACAGTTGTCTTAACAAAAGAACTTACTTCTTATAAAAATGAAGAAGGTGCGTGGGTGGCTAAAGTAGGAATGGAAAGACTACACAACTTACGTGAAAACATGGAAAGGTGGGAGTCTCAAAATGATGGTAAGATTGCAATTGCTGCTCCTGAGTCAGCAGTTAAAATGCTAAAACAAAATGTAATTGATAATGAAAGCATGACAGCTGAAACAATGGTTTTAAATGAAGAGCATGTTACTTTATTGGATGCCAAAGATTTTGGTAGACAGATGGTAAATCCTTCAAACAAACTTTTGATGACGGATGCTAGTCAAATTAAAACTATTATAACATCTGAGCAAGCAGTACTAGATAAAGACTTTAAAGTTGTAATTGATGGTGAAGAATTACCAATTGCTGATGTGGTAAAAGAATATCATAGATTTACAGCTGCTGGTGTTAACTTTGAATACAGTGATAAAAAGAATTTAATATTTGATTTACTACCTCACTTGGAAGAGAGTGTATTAGAGCAAATGGATATTGAACCAAATTTATATTCTTTTATTAAGACAGCACAAGCAAATTTAAAATCATCTGCTGCAAGTAGTACGGAAGTAGAATTCTTTACAGAAGAAGATGGAAAACCTAAATATGAATTAAACAATCCAATAACAAGTCAGAAGTTTGAACAGTTCTTTATGGCATACTTTAGCAAAAAAGTATTAAGTCAAAAAGTACCAGGTGTAACACTTGCATTAATGTCTGACTTTGGAGTACCTGTTATTAGAGAGATTTATTCTTTTGACACAACAGGTAGACCGGATAAACAAAGAGTTGTTAGAAGAAAAAATTCTAATCAGTATAATGGTCAAAATCTATTAGACATAACCAATGCTGAAGATTTAGAATTGGCAAAACAACAACTTGAATCAGATCCTTCTAAACCAATTGTTGTTTTAGATAGATTACGCTATGACATGAAAGAATATGACATGGTTAATCCAAATGATCCTTCAACTTGGGTGGCAACTAATATTAGATATGCTGAGACACTTATGCCTGCTCATCATGAAGACGTGATGCGTCATTTAGAAAATAAAAACATTAAGGATCTACCTGATTCTGTAGCTAAAATGTTTGCTGTTAGGATACCTACACAAGATAAGCATTCTTCAATACCTTCAAAGGTTGTTGATTTTTTACCTGTCTTTTATGGGTCAACTGCAATATTCCCTGAAGACTTAATTAAAGTATCAGGAGCAGATTTTGATATTGATAAAGTATATGCAGCAATTAAAGAGTGGTATTATAAAGACGGTAAGTTTACTGAATATGGTACCAGAAAAGGCTCTGAAGGATTTGCTGATTATATTAGATATACAAACAAAAAAGTTGCTGAAAGAGGTAGTAACTTAAATGAAGCTTTATTAAAGTATAATGCTGGAGGTCTAGCAGCTGAAGTTGAAAGTAAATCAATTGAAGAAATAATGGATCTTTTAACATTAGGTTATAGCCCTGAAGCAATTGATGCTTCTATTATGCTTGGACTACCTATTACAGAAAAAGAATATAATAAGTATATTAAAGATAATGGAGTAGAACCATATAAAGCTTCTATTACAAATAAATTAGTTAGCTTAAAATATTCACTTGTAGGAAATACTAAACTTACAGAAACAACAGATGGCTCTGTTCCTGTATCATACCAGCCTGCAGATATTGAAGCTGTTAAAGAAGTGTGGGAAAGCTTAAGTAATCGTTTTGAAATACTTAAGACTTATACTAAAGATGGTGACATGTCAATTGATAATTTGATAGGTCAATTCTACAGTCACAAAAATGTTAAAGAAAACTCAGGTCTTATTGGAGCTGTTGTACCACCTGCTACAATCATTAACTTTTTAAAGGAAATGAATGTTTCTTCAGAATGGTTTAGTTTAGATGTAGATGGTATATCCTATAATAGATTTACTAATAAAAGTGAATCAGATAGAACACACTATATAATATCTAATTTAATTACGCTTGCAACAGATGATGCAAAAGAACGTTTGCTGAGTAAACTTGGATATAACAAAAAAGGAATAAAGCTTGTTTTGGCTATGGTTTCTTTTGGTATTCCATTAGAGCAAGCATCAATGCTCGTTAATGTAAAAGCTGTAAGAGAAATTCTTGAAGAAAGTGAATCACCAATGAGTGATATTAGAGTAGCAAGAAAAGATCTTTTAAAACGAAATGTTGAAGCTAAGCCTGTAACAACTGCTTCATTAGGTAAAGGTATAGAAGGAGATGTATCTGATCAAGAATTATTAGGTTTATTAAATCTAGTAATTCAAGCAGATGCACTATCTGGTGAAATAGATAATTTGCAAGCAATATTTAGTTTGAATAAAGGTTTTGGAAAAGACTTTTCATCTTTAATGAATGTAGATGATTCAATAGATAAAGCAGGATTGTATTTATCTAATCAAGAAATGCAAGATTCTATTTCAAACAAACAAAGAATATTTGATTTAAGAAATGCTTTTAGCACAGACTTATCAAAAGATAAACCAGTGCGTCACTACATTGGAGAATACATAAGAATATTTGAAGACTTTAAAAGAAATGTATTACCTGAAGTATTTACTTCTCAGAGTCCTGATTTTAAACGTATTCTTCAAGGAGTATTAAGCTACACTAAAATTGTTGGTGGAAAAGAAGGAGCTAAAGTAAAAGCTCAAATTCAAAAAGACATGCTTTCTTACTTTACAATTAAGGCTTATATGAAAGACTTATTTGATAGAGAAGCAGGATCTCTTGTTGGTGGTTCATTAACAAATGAATTTTTGTATCCAAGTGAAAACAGTGACTTTAATATTACTACAGTATTTAAGGATCTTAAGAATAACTTTAATACAGGTGATAATTATTTTCTTGACTATTTTGTATTTACAAAAACTGTAAAGTCAGAGGATAATAAAACAGGGATGAATATTGCAACTACAAGAAGCTTTGGTAAATTAAGTGACAATGAAAAAGTAAGAATACAAAATGGTTTTCAAGCCCTTTACGGTGATATCAAAACAAGAAAGGAAGCTGTGCATATACTTCATTATATAATGGCCAAAGACGGTTTAAGTTTGGCAGCAGGTAGTTTGTTACAAGCTATTACACCATTTGGTTTAGAAAAATATTTAGGGGCAAGTACTGAAGTGTTTAAAACATTTAAAGGACAAAATAAATTTGAGGATGTATTTGGTCAAAGCTTACAAGAATTAAGTTTAGATTTTATAAATAACTATGGTATGTCTGCTTCTTTTGCTAGTAATATAAAAGCTGACTATACTGTTTTTTCTAAAAATTCTGGATACTCAACTAGAGCTGATAAAGATAGATTAACAGTTGTTAGATCAGATAAAGATTCAGCACCTATGATATTTCCTAAATTTATTTTTAGAGAAACTAAAAATCCAATTGGAGTTCAAAAACAATATTATAAGTTAGTAAGTGGAAGTTTAAAAGAAAATGAAGTATCTGTTGACAATATAGACGCTTCTCTATTGACAGAAGGTCTTTATGAAAAGTTTGATTTAGAAGGTTCTTATTATCAAAATGGAATAGGATTTATTTTTGATAATGAAAATTTTAAAAGACCAAAGACATTTGAGTTATATACAACAGATAGATTTGATGCAGTAGATGTAAACTTTGATACGACTACTATTCCGGATGATGTTACAATGCCAGAAGGTATTTCTGAATTAAGTAGTTTAAATAATGTAAATAGAGTTGCAACAGAAAAAGGTATTGAAGTTGGAGGAAAAAATATTGCAGATATTACAGATAAAGATATACCAGAGGGAATTAAAGATGCTGCTGATAAATTGCTAGCATTTACTAAAAAAGGTTCACCAGCAACACAAACTAGTGGGGTTACTATAAATAATAAAAAATGGACTAAAGATTCTCCAAAAGAAAACCTTAATACTGCTTATGTATTTACAGAGAATATAAACTCAATAGGAGATACTAGAGTTGGAGGAGGCTCTGCTGTAATTAGAAATAATCCTAATGCCGTTGGTATAGTAACTAAGAAGTATTATACATATAAAGAAAATAGGGATGCTAATAATAAAGAGCAATGGAATGCTAACTTTCAAGATACAGATGCTGATTTTGAATTATTTAAGAAAGTTAACTTAGAACAATTTGCTAAATTAGATAAATTTGATTCTAAAATATTTCCAGATTCTTTTGCTAATTCTTTGGCTGCTGTACCTAATAGATTTGCGTTATGGCTTCAGAATGAATTACAAACTAGATATGGTTTAGTTACTGAAGTAAACAGTAAAGGAACGGGTCTAATATCTAAATCTGTACAGCCAACACAACCAACACAACAAACTAGTGAAGTTGAAACTGGTCAGTTAGATTTGTTTGATGTTAGTGAATTGCAATCATTAGGTTTACCTTTGACAGATAATTTTAGTATATTGCTGGAAGATTTAAAAACAACACCTGGGGCAATTCAAAAAATGAAAGAAGATGGTGTTAATATATCAGATTTAAATTCTCTTAAAGAATCATTTAAGAAGAGTGCATTTACAGAAGAATCACAATATGAAGAGCACTTGAGAAAGTGTTACTTAAAATAAAATAATAATGGCTAAGTGTTATAATAAAAATTTACCTGAGTATCAATCTTTATCTGAAGAGTTTAAAGATAACATGGTTGTTGATAGCTTAATTGAAAAATGGCAAGCATTAAATAACTCAGAAGAGTTCCCTACTGTAGAACAAGCAAAACAAGTAAAAGAAGAACTTAATTTATCTTTTTCATTAAAGACTAAGGCTTTTACAGATGCGTTAATATCTAATTTAGTAAGAAACAAAATTATACATTACTCAGAAAAGTATGGTGGTTACTATCTTAATAATACTAGAGGGGATGAAAGAATTGGTAATCCTGAAAGCTTAAGAATTAACTATAATAGATTAATGGGTTACTTAGATAAAAATAAGATACCTAGAGATGTTATAGATGATACTGAAACAAGGAGGTCACGTAGGATTTTTATAAATGAAGATGCACTGATGCCTGCAGATGTTTTACCAAAAAGCAGAAGAGCAGCAGGTACTCACACAGTTGATGTATTAAATCACGTGAGACAAATGATACCTGGCTTAGAGTATAAAATTCTGTCTGTTAAAGAAGCAGAGAATCTTTATGAGTCATTACCACCATCTCAAAAAAATAAAACACCATTTGCTCAAATAAATAGTTTTTACGTAAATCAAACAGCTATCTTAATCAAAGGTAGAGTTACCCATGACATTGCAATAGAAGAGGTCTTACACCCTTTAATTGATGCAGTGTATGTAGACAACCAAGAGTTATTTAATAGCTTGTACAATGAAGCTGTAGCTAATTTTCCTGAACTCAAGCAAGAAATAGATGAAGCTTATAATACTAAGTATAGAAAGTTTAGTGAAAAGCACAGACAACTTGAACTTGTTACTCAAGCTTTAACAAGATATTTTTCTAATGAGTTTGAAAATACACCAACTAAATCATTTAGAGATAAGGTTGGAGAGTTTTTAAATTGGTTCTTAGATGTAATTAAAAATCTTTATGAAGTATATACAGGTGGTACAGCTAAGCTTAAAGTAGATAATATAAAACCAGGAACAAGTTTATCAGATATTGCAAAACTTCTTAATACAAGTGAGCTTCAATTTAAGTTAGAAAAGAAAGTTGATTCTAAGGTTAGATATTCACTATCTGAAGAAAAGCAAAACTCATTAGATCAAATAAGAAGAAAAGGTAATGATGCACAAAAAATTGTTTTAGATAAACTATTTCATGCTGCACAACAAAGAAAAGGAGATACGCCTACATTCAGTGTAGGTAAAAAAGATATTGGAGATAATGATGACATAGTAATATTAAATGAGAAAAATCATACTTACTATAATTTAAAAGATCTATCTATTGAATATGTTTCATCTACAACTGCTATTGGTGGTAAGATGGAAAACTTAGATAATGTACAAATGAATCTTGCCGTTGGTAATGACTTTGACAATATAGCTGAGTCTATAGTATTAGGAAAGTCATTAGCGGATATCAAAGAAGCTGGTATGCAAATCTTAACTGATGAGCAACTAACCAGAGCATATTATTCAATGGATGGATATATCAAGGCAATTACCAACCAAGGAGATATATTAGTACCTCAAGTTGTTGTTCATGGTAAAAACGCAGAAGGTATTAACATTGCAGGAACTATTGATTTACTTGCAATAACACCACAGGGTAAATTAAAAATATTAGATTTAAAGACAAGTAAAAATAGATTATCAACTAGTGAAGATGGTAAATATAATACTGAATGGGATTTAAAAGATGATTCTTTATTAAAAGCTTATGGTGTAGAAAAATTATCAACTAAACAAAAACATAATCTTCAAGTAAACTTATATGCAAGAATGCTTGAGAATATGGGCTATGAAGTTGACTCTTCTGAACAAGGGGCAAGTACTCATCATATATGGGTTGACATAAAAGGTAAAGGTAAAAATCAAACATTTTCAGGAAATTTTGAAATAGAGGATATGGTTTTTCATCCTATAAGTCAAAATAAACCTTACGTTGATGCTCTAATGCCTAAGAATATAAATAAAGTATCACAAGCAGAACTTGATAAGGCACTAGCTGATACGGGTGATTCAACCAAAATACTTGATGAAATAAACAACTCTGAATTTGAAGGACTAGATGAATATAACCCATCTGAATTTGGTGGATTGGAACAAAACATGTACTTCAATGCAATTAAAAAATATAGAAAAAGTCTTACAACTAGACGTGATGTAATTGAAACAGTAAGATCTGCTGTTTACATGGACAGATCTAAAGAAGATGCAGTAGAAAGAATAAGTACTATGCTTGCATTTACAACTATTGCATTAACGGAAAAAGGAGAAGCACCTAGAGTATTTACAGAATTGCTTAGAGATGTTAAAAAAGAATTAGAATCCTATGAAAAGTTTCTTTTAAATAAAGACAATGCATCTAATCCACTATATTTAACAAGGGCAACAAATTATGAAAACTTTATTAAAACATTTGAAGGATTATATAAATTACCATCTATTGCCTCGTTAACTGGAATACAGAAAGATCTAATACTACAAATACAAAATACATTAAATAGACTTAGTGAATCTACTGCGGAAAAACCAAGCATTATTGATGAAGCATTATTTACTCATGGAAAAGCTATTATTAAAAAATATTCAGGTAAAGATTTTACATCTTATGTAGATCCTATAACAGGAGAAGTTGTAAATCCATTTGACGATTTATTTTACTCTGTAATAGAAGACATGAGTACTGTTGATTATTATACAAGAGATATAAATACAGCAGAAGATACTATTCTTGCTACAATGAAAAAGATGTGGCATGCAAAAAGGCAAGAAGTTCTTGATAGAATAGAAGCAAGAAAAGGTTTTGTTTTATATGCGTCTAGACTAGCTAAGCTATCACCAGGAAAAAGTCCAAAAGATATCTATGAATTCATGATTGAATTGGATAAAAATGGTGTACATACGGGAGAGCTAGTTAAAAAGATAGGACCTCAATACTATGATCAGTTTAATGCTTTATATAAATCATTACGTGATTCTAATGGAGAACCTCTGCAGTATATACCAATTGGTGATATTGCTAAAGCAAGACCAGAAGATATTAAAAAGAACAAAGAGTTGTATCAAAAAAAGCAAGCATTTGCAGAATTTATGCGAGCTGAAATTGTAGACCAAGAAGATGGTACAACAACAGATGGTGAATTTCACAGATATACTTCTGAATTTATAGAAGCAAGAAAGAGAAATGAAGTACAAACATCAAATGGTTTTTGGGTATGGAATGGTGCTAAAGGTAAAGAAGAAGAAATTTACTATAACAAATACTATACTGTACAAAAATATAATCAAGCCATAAAAAAGGATGGTGTATTTACAGGTAAGGTTATAGAAAAAGAAGGTAGATTTGTTAAGAAAGAATACAAAGAGATAAGAGAAGTATCAGGCTCTGGGCAGGTAATGACTAGTGATAAATACAGAGCTATAATGAATGCACCACAAACGGATGCACTAGCTTCAGCAAGAAAAAGTTATTACTTAGCTTATACTGCACTATGGAAAGATCTCAATGACAAACTTCCTGATGGTGTTAGAGATTACATGTATGGTAAATCCCCACGAGTACGTGGTAATTTTGCAAGCTATGCTAAAAATAAACCTAATGGAGTCAAAGCATTATGGGCATCCACAAAAAAAGATACTAAAGAGTTCTTTTCTACAACCACAAGATTAACTAAAGTTAATGTAAATGAAAAAGGAGAATTTGTTGAAGGTATACCTATTATGTATACAGGTAACCTTAGACAAGCAGAAGATATAGAAGCTATAGAAAAACAGATCAAAGAACTTAAAGATACATACGCTAACACATCTGCTGCAAATTCTCAATCATATGTAAAAACATTACAGAAACTTGAGTCTGAATTAGTTGCAGTAAAGTCTAAACCAGCAGCGGAAGAGTTAAGTTATGACTTAACAGAAGCTATAATGAAATATGCTGCCATGGCTGAAAACTATGAAGTCATGAGTGGTATTGAAGATACAATGCTTGCTTTACAAGAGATTATAAATAAAAGACAATACTCTAAAAGAGTTACAACAAGTAAAAAAGTAATAAGAGGTGCTAAAAAATTAGCAGGAGTTGCACAAGATGCAGCTGATACAAAAGCAATGAATACAAAGAATGCTGCTGGAAAGTTTATGGAAATGGTATTTTATGATTCAGATGACTTAACTAAAAATGCAGCAGAAAAAATTATAGATAAAATTTTAGGTTGGACTTCATTAAGTTATGTTGCATTTAATGTTTTTGGTAACTTTAATAACTACACCATTGCAAGAGTAAATAATGGTATAGAAGCAATGGGTCAAAGATTTTTTGCTAGAAATGCTTATATAAGAGCATCAAAAGAATTTAATAAAAGAGCTATTCCAGATCTTATTAAAAGAACTTCTCATTCTGCAACTGCACTAAGAGGTTCTGGAAAGTATGATCCATATGAACCCACAAGTAAGTATGAAGGATTTGTTGATTTATTTAGAATGATGGATAATAAATCAGACTTAAGAGAAGCAGGTGGTGTTACCGATAGAACAGGTAAAAGTTATTATGACCGCTTTAAAGAATTTGGTTATATATTACAGGATGCTGCAGAATATAATGTGCAGACTAAGGTGGGTATGGCCATTGTTATGGATACTTACATTTTAAATAAAGACACAGGTGAAATTTTAAGTTTGTATGATGCCTTTGAATTTAATGGGGATCAAAAGCTATCATTAAAAGATGGATTTACAACAATAATTAAACCTAAAAAGAATTTACCAACCTTTAAACAAGCTCTAAGTGGAACTAATATAAAAAGAGATGATCAAGGTAATATGCTTTATGATGAAGTGGGTGAATATAATGATAAGTTTAGATATGATTTACGTATGAAAATACGTGAAGTAAATAAACAAATACATGGTAACTATGCTAAAGAAGATAAGGTTGTATTACAACAGTGGTATGTAGGTAAGTTGCTATTTCAATTTCATAAGTGGGTTGCTCCTGCGCTTAGAGCAAGATATCAAAGAGAATATTTTGATGAAAACTTAGGTTGGATGGAAGGTAGAATTTTATCTTGGTGGAAATTTGTTAAGTATATGACATTAGCATCTGTTGGGAAACTACCAGGTAATTTAAACAAAGGTATGAGTGTTGAAGCTTATTTAGATAGTATTGCAAGAAAAGATGTGAATGGTGAAATAAGTGCTTCTGAACAACAAAGATTAGAAAATCAAATATTAAATGTTCATAGATTTAATGGTGAGTTAGCTACAATAGGTTTAACATTTATGATAATAGAATTATTTAATACAATACTTTTATCTGATGATGATGACAGTATGTGGGTTAAAAAACTTAAAAACATTGCACGTTACCAAGCAGATAGAACTAAAAAAGAATTGATGATATTTGTTCCAAGTAAAAGTATGATAACACAAAATGTAGAATTCTTTGATAGCCCTCTTGCAGTAACAGGGACGCTTGGAGAAATGGGTGAACTTATTGATTCAGGATGGGACTATGGTAAAAATGGATTAAAATACACTATGACAGGCAATGAAGAAGACTGGTTCTATAATAAAGATGTATATTATCAAAGAGGTAGAAGAGCAGGTCAGCTTAAATTAACTAAAGAATTTATGGACATAGTACCAATTTTGTACACAATAAAGAAGTGGCAAGATTACGAACAGTTAAATAATTTCTTCATTAAGTAAACAGAAGGGGAGCTTTTATAGCTCCTCTTTTATTTTCCTATCTTCCAGTAAAGACCACCGGATATAACAGGTTCAAAGTTTTGGTTAACCCCTAAACCTATGCTATACATTTGTTTCTTTTTATTCTTATATAGTAGACTACCACCTAAGTAATTTAGCTGATCTGATCTACCTTTTAAATCAATACCCCAATAGAACTCTCTATTATTTAAATAGATTTCTTTTGTTACTGTAGTTGTTGGATAAATAAGATCATACTCTATAGTCCGTGCAAATATTTTGTTCTGAGATATAGAATCAATTATAGTTAGATTAAGACTATCTAATTCTTGTTTGTCTTGATATACGTATGTAGCAAAGTAATCTTTTAATATTGCTACTGTATCAATAGGTTGTATTCTAACTATTGTGTCTACCCTGGTCTCTATTTTTTGTACATACTCAGGTACGTAAACAGGTACGTTTTTAGTAATTGTATCATACCTGGTTTCAATCTTTGTTATAATAACAGGGTCAACAGGAATAGGATCCCCTGAACAGTTTCTCATTATTAATAATATAATCACTAAGATCACTATCAATAAGGTTTGTAAATTTTTAAAGTACTTTTTCATTTCTTATCAGTATTAGTTGCATGCTTTACACCCATTATTGTACCTATTATACTAAAAGAGTTAGTTAACAGTATACCAAATAAATTGGACCAGGTACTCTCTATTATTTTAGAATCATGTCCAAACAATAAAACAAACACATATAAGCCGGTTGTTATTAATCCTACTCCCATGATTACCCAAAGAGCAACCTTGACAATATTACTCATTAGTTCTGTTTGTGTTTTCTTTTGGAGTAATGACAAATCAGTTTGAGCAATTTCTTTTGCTTCCTCAGCTTCTGATCTTAATTTATGAGCTTCCTTTTCAGCTAAAATTGCTTCTTCTGCTGACTTACTTGCTTCATCTAAAGCTTTTGATAGTTGTTTATTTACCCTATCATTTTCTTTAGCTGCTAATTCTAAATCTTTATTTTGAGCCTGAACCTGTTTAGTTATATCTAAACGTTTTCTTCTTTGAGATAAATCTTTCTTCTTACACTCTTCAATATAATCTTTAACTTCAGGATCAGAAGTCTTAGCCAACAACTTAACAAAGTTTCCTTCTATGTAAACTTTTTTAGTCTTAGCTTTCTTAATAGCTTCTTTGATAGTGTCTTTAGAACTTATCACCTATATACTTTAAAAGGATTAGTTTTATTGACATAACCATCATAGTCTTTGTGAAACTCCTCTAGTCTTGGCTCAATGTCATCAGACTTAATAATCCAAAACTGTGCACCTACTTCTTTAGCTTTTTCAATTTCCCCGCTATCACTGCTGCTAGAAATAATGCCAATAACACATCCGTTACCATAATCTTGATTTATCTTCCTTATCATTTCTATACCGTCAAAGCTAGAACCAATAATATTAAGATCTACAAAGACACACTGGGGCCTATCATTTCCATTATCTGGAAACCAACTCTTAAACATTCTATCAGCTTCATCTGAGCTATCCAGTGATTCTATAGATAAAGCTATATCTAACATACTACAAGCATCTTCAAATACCAAATGAAATAAATTTTCATCATCTATTAGCATTAATGTATCAATCATAATTTTATTTTTATTTCTGTTCCTTGTTCTAATTTTTTTGCACTTACTTTAAATTTGTGCTCTTTTAAAATTGCAATTGAAATATTAAGACCCAATCCTGTGCCTGCTTCTTCTTGCCCTTCTTTTCTTGCGTATGGTTTTGATAATAAAATAAATTCTTCATTGGTGATTCCTCTACCGTTGTCTTGTATAGCAATAAAGGAATTCAATTCATCATCTATATCTTTATAAATTTTAATATACTTTGTACCTGAGTCATTATATTTCAATCCATTTCTTATGAAGTTATCTAAAGCTGTACAAAATAATGCTTCATTTATTTTTAATGATGTATCTAAACTATCATCTAGTATAACTTGATTCTTGTAAGCAGTTAAACGTAAATAGTCTTCTAGTATAAATTTTATATTTTTTAATTCAGTTTTTAACTCAGCATTTTCTTTTACAAGATTTGTAAACTCATAAACTCCTGCATAAACTTTTTGTGCATGATGTAATCCATCAGTTATTAATTTAATTGGAGCATTTATTTTTAACTCTTTAATATCTTCTTCACTAAGTCTACGCTTGAGAGATTTAAGACCTCTGGGTAAATAAGTGTTAATGCCACTATGCATGTCATGACGTATGATTTTTGCTGCGTGTTCTAGATATATATTCTTTTGAGAAAGGTCTTTTCTTATTTTAGCTTTATTTAATAAAAACTCTTGTACTACTTTAAAAAAAGGAGGCATAAAAAATACAACACATCCCCAACCAAACTTAGCCAACTCTAAAGACGGATCACATAATCCAAACACAATACATGTCTGCACTCCAAAAAATGTAATCATAATTAGACCAGCAACAGCTAATGATATTTTAGCGTTTAATGATATATCATCTAAAGCACTCATGCTTATAGCTCAGATTTCTTAAATCCACATTTGCTAAAAAACCATTTAGACGGACAAAATCCTGTCCATACACCAACGTTTAACATAAATGTTACAAAGATTACTACCGCCCAGGATTCAAAAAAATAGCCTGCAAGTAATACTATAGACATTAACAAGTAAACCATTCTTGTATCAGTAATTGACTCAAATAATTTTTTCATAATATAAAATTTTAGTGCATTGATATAGTATCAAAAAAAGCAACCTTAAGTCTTATCCAAAACCTTTTAGACCACTTTAAAGATTTAAATTCTTCTGTTTCAAAATATTCATACACATCCATATAATAATATACAAATTATATGCTTGTAAAACAAGAAGAACCGGCCTCAGAATAAGACCGGTTCTTGTATGATTTATCCAACATTAAGTAATGTTTTAGAACTTAATGTTGGTTTTATCCTTCACAGGAAGCACATTCAAGAATGTTTCTAGAAAAAGCTTGAGCTGAACTCACACTAAATTGATAGTATAAAGTTTTAACACCTTGCTCATGTGCAAAAAGATATAGTTGATTTATATCTTTTGCTGGAACAGATGGATCAATCATAATATTTAATGATTGTGATTGATCAATATACTTTTGTCTAGCTGCCGCTTGAATGATTATTTCTTTAGGACTGATTTCAATAAATGATTTAAATACTGCTTTTGTTGGAAAGTCTAAGTGTTGTACACTTCCATCTTTTTTCAAAATGTCTTCCCACACATCTTCTGTATTTAAACCATATTTATCTAACTCACATTCTAAGAAAGGATTCTTATATATGGTTTTTGACTTAGCTAAATCTTTTACAAAGTAATTAGACTTAATTGGTTCAATACCCATACTTACCTGACCTAAAATAAAAGAACTAGACTTAGTAGGGGCAACAGCCATAAGAGTTGTATTTGCATAACCTGGTCTTATAGATCTAATACCTTTATCATGATATAACTGAGCAGATGCCGCTTCACTTCTTATGTTAAGTGTTCTAAATATCTCAGTATTAAGAAACTTAGCTTCCATAGATTCAAACTCTACAAGCTTTGACTGTAATAATGAATGCCAACCTAATACCCCTAAACCAATTGCTCTGTGATCTTTGGCAAAGTTATATGCTCTTGACATACCAGGCATTGTCTTAGCTTTTGTTATAAACTCATCTATAACTGCATTTAAGAATAAAGTATATGTTTCAATTGCATCTGTCTTAATAATCTCATCCCAGTGTAATAAGTTAATAGAACCTAAGCAACACACAAATGAATTAAATGAATCAGTTGGTAATTGTATTTCACTACATAAATTAGATGCTGTAATATCAAACCCTAGCTCTTTATATGGTGAATTATTATTTGAGTTATCTTTAAACATAATATAAGGAAAGCCAAACTCATTTCTCTTCTGAATTATCTTAGCCCATATTTTACGTTTTTCAGAATCTCCTTCTTTCATTTCTTTAACCCACTGATCTGTTACTGTAACACCAAATTGTAGATTTTGAATTGGGTTTCCTTCACCACCTATTTCTAGAAATTCCAGTATATCTTCATGTTCAACAGGAAGCCATGCTGCACATGCACCGCGTCTAGCTTCTGATTGTTTGCATACATCAACAACTGTGTCATATATTCTAGCATAATGAACCGGTCCATCTGCAGTTCCACCTGTACTTATCTCAGTGCCTCTTGGTCTAATGTTTCCTAAGTATACAGAAGTTCCTCCACCATACTTACTCATCATCCCAATTTCACGGCCACCATTTAATATACTATCTAAGTTATCATCTACATTAGATCCGTAACAGCTAATTGGCAAACCTTTTGATTTACCAAAGTTAATCCACACGGGTGTAGATAAACTATAAAATCCTTTTGACATGTATTCTTCAAACTTTTTAGCAAAGCCTTTTATGTCTAAATACTTTTCAGCTATAATAGCTATGTCATGTATACGTTGTTCAGGGGCTTCACTTATATAACCCCTGGATAAAAAAGTACGGCTATCTTCATTAAGCCAATAATATTTTTGTCTTTCCATATTGTTTTTTAAAATAGGTCATCTTCAGTAATGGCCTTTGATTTTTTATTATAATCTATTGATTTTTTGTAAAAGAAGTCTCCTTCTTTGGTTGCTGTAATTTCTACATCAAACCATTTTGTTGCTGCCAACAAATTACTGTCAACATCAAATATAGGATTCATTCCAATCTTACTTAGAGAATTGTTAAAACGATTTCTTATAAAGTTTTCTATTGTCTCTTTTGGTAGAAAAGTTAATTCACCATTCTCAAATATCCAATTGAGTATATCACACTCAGCGGCATAAGCTTTCATACAAGCAGAATAAATTAATTCTTCAAACTCTTCATCAAACCACTCAGGATTTTCTAATTTAATAATATTAATTATTTCTGCACCAAAGTTACCGTGTATGTCTTCTTCCTTAGATGTTGCTTCAACTACATTTGAAATACCTTTAAATAGGTTTTTCTCTTTGTTGAATGACATCATAATTAAGAACTGTGAAAATAAACTAACATGCTCTATAAATAATGAAAATAATAAAACAGACTTTGTGTACATTTTATTATCTCTACTTCTAGAGCCGTCTAAATACTTTTTAAGATATTTAATTCTACCGGCAATAGCAGGGATTTCAACAACTGTTTTAAATTCCTCTTCTAAACCAAGAATTCTAAGTAATCTTGCGTATGCATCTTTGTGTCTTACTTCAGATTCTGCAAAGGTCATACCTACATCTCCAATTTCAGTAATTGGCATTCTTTTATAAAGGTCAGCCCAAAATGTTTTTACATTTACTTCAATTTGAGCAATGGCTAACATTGTTCTTTTAATAACTTCACGCTCCTCTTCAGTAACTTTAGTCTTAAAGTCATCAATGTCTGTTGTAAAGTTGTACTCTGTATCTATCCAGTAAGAGTGTCTTATAGCATCCTTGTAATCTAATAAGGATGGGTATTCATAGGGCATAATATTTTCCCTGGGCATAAAAATGTTTTTGCTCATAATGTGTTTATTTATAATAGTTTATAGAAAAAAATAGCTATAAAACCAATACATAACGTATTAGTAGTATAGCTGTTTTCTGTATGATCAATTTACTAAAAATTGATGACTCTCACAAATGTAAGATATATTATTTCCAATTCATATGGGAATAACTAATTTTAAAAAAGATCAATCCAAATTCAACACTAAGAACATTTCTAAATTGTTCATCAGCACATTTTACATCAGCATTAATTGTATTAATACCTAGCAAAGGCTCTGAAGGAAGGAATCTAAAAGTTACTTTGTGATTGAATGTTGTTTCTGTTACGTTTGACATTTTTATAAAGTTTAAAGATTAATGGTTTTAAATTTCAAAATTCAACAGGAATTTTGTATATTATATATAGATAGTAGACAAAGATAAGAAATTACAATGACTATCATTTTTATTTATAAATAATTATTACATGGACTCTACACAAATTATAATAACCGTACTTACGGTTGCCGGATCAACCGGTGTCTGGCAGTTTATAGCAACAAGATATAAATCCAATAAAGAAAAAGAAAAGTTTGATACATTAAATAGTGACGGTGTGCAATATAGAGATGATTTAAAAAATAGAGTAAGAAACTTAGAAAGTTTGCTTGCTGTAAGCTCTGATGAAAAAGATTTAATGAGAGAGCAAGTACTTGCATTAACAGCAGAAGTACATGCACTTAGAGTAAAGGTTGACTTCTTAGAAAAAGAAAATCAAAGACTTAAGAATTTGAGTTAACAAAAAAAAATATTATATTTATATATAAACACATTACTATGATAAAAATTGTTTTAAATAAAATTTGGAATTTCTCACTTAAAAAAGGTTGGGATTGGGTTTGGTCTAAAACAACAGTAGATGAAAAAGCTATTGAAGTTGTTAAAGAAACAAAGCGTAGAGCCAAAAGAGTAAAGGAAGAATTCCAGGATGTAAAAGCTGAGGTCAAAGATGTTGTTAAACAATCTAAGGATGTAGTTGATGCAGCTAAAGGTAAAAGACGTAGAGGTAGACCAAAGAAAAAAGCAGAGTAATGAAAAAGATAATTAATTGGGCAGCAGGTTTACTTAAAGATGAGAAGGGTTCTCCTTCATCAAAAAGATTTATTGGTGTTATAGCTGGTTTATCTTTATGTATAACTCTTTTTGCAAATCAATTTACAGAAGAGCACATTGCTCCTTCTCCTATTTTAATTAATGCTGTTGCAGCTTTAGCTTTTGGTGCATTGGGTTTAGCTTCTGTAGATAAAATTTGGAGTAAAAGAGATAAAGAATAGTACAGTGGCAAATTTAACATTAAAATCATATGAAAAACCTAGTAAGAAAAAAAGACCAGGTGTTCATGCTAAAAGTAAAAGTTCAAACTCTAAATTAAGTAAGAACTATAAAAAGAAATATAAAGGACAAGGTAGATAATGAATTGGGAATTAGAAATAGCGTTTCATTGGCCTCATGATAGACTAGCTTTAGGCTGGGAGATAATGAGACCTGACGCAGAATATAACTATTACACAATTAAAATTTTCCTTGTTATAGTAACCTTTACATTAAATGTATAATAAAATTAAATAATTAGAATTATGTTATTTGGAAAAAAAACAAAAATATATGCACCAAATATCAGCGCTAATGTAGAAGCTGATGTAGATGCTAAAATGAAAAAAGGTGGTGAAAAAGGAGCAAAAGCTCTTATTGCTGCCTTAAAAAAACAAGGTTATAAAAACGGTGGTGAAAATACATCACTACTAAATAAAATGACTTATGGTGGTGGTATTGATATGTCAGAAAAACTTGTAAACACTATGAGAGGTGCAGGAAAAAAAATGCAAATAGGGGGTAGCACATACTCAGGACCTAAAAAGAAAAAGTAATGCAAATACTAACTGACATATTAAGTCTTTTTAAAAGAAAACAAATGGTCAAGGAGACAACTCCAGATGACCTTATTGTTATTGGTAGACATGAAGAGCCGGATATGTTAGGTATTGCATCCCCTATACCATATAAATCAGCTAAGTTAATAAAGGTTAAAGACTTATTAAATATTTCTGAGTGTAATTACTCAAACCTTAATAATGCTACTGGAACAAATCCCAATGGAATTTATATTAATAAAACAAGTGATCCTTGCTCTGTTAATTTAAGATCTATTACAGCTGTGGGTAACAACATAAACATTGTTACAAATAGCAATGAGATTGAAGTTTCAACTACAGGTGAACCAAATATAGGTTACAGTGTAGGTACAGGAAAGTCAATATATAAAGATAAACTAGGAGAAATATTAAGATTCAAAACTATAACAAATGGTAATGGAGCAATTGGTATTACAGAAAGTGCTGATGAAATTGATATTAATTTAAAAAAAGTTTTACTATCATCACCAGATGGTACCGTATGGGAAATTACAGTTGATAATGGTGGTAAAATTACAGCAACAGCTCAACCTTAAAGAATAATGAATTTATTACAAGACATACTAGGACTAGTTACAAGAAAACAACAAGTTAAACCTGTTGACACTGATGTACTACCTATTGGTAGATATAAAACTTCCAAAGAAGTATTTAAACCAAAACCAGAGATGAAAACAAATCTGGTTACTTTAAGGGACTTAAAAAATTATATTAGTAAAGATCCATCTGGAGATAATCAAACATTATCCCTGGATGGAAATGATTTATCTATATCAAACGGAAATACAGTAGACTTATCTACTCTTGATCTTGATTCATCTTCAGTACCTGTTAAGTTAGTACCATTTAATATAGTAGCAGGGGCAGATCAATCTGGTTCTATACCATTAGATTTTAATCTAATTAATCTTTCATGGGATGGTTTAGATAATGGAACATATACATTAAATATTCCTAGTGCATCTTCAATGCTGTATAGAAATATACGCATTGTGACTGATGGTACATTGGATAATGGTGCTCAAGATAAAATAAATGTAACACCAGTACATGGAGAAACTATAGATGGAGCTCCATTTTTTGAAATATCTAAACGTTATGAAGGTATTTCCATATGGTCAGATGGTGTAGAGTGGAGAATTATACAAGCTAAAGCACACTAAACATGCCAGTAAAAAAGAAAAGTACAGTAAACAAAGCGGGTAATTATACTAAACCTACAATGCGTAAAGCTTTATTTAATAAAATTAAAGCTGGTAGTAAAGGTGGTAACCCAGGACAGTGGTCTGCACGTAAAGCACAAATGCTTGCCAAACAGTATAAAGCTAAAGGTGGTGGATATAAAACTAAAAAATAATGGCTAAAGCAAAGTCACAGAAAAGTTTAGATAAATGGACTAAGCAGAAGTGGAGAACTCCTTCTGGTAAAAAAAGTAAAGATACTGGTGAAGTATATGCTCCAGCTAAAACTATTTCTAAACTTAAAAGTACTGCTGCCGGTAGAAAAAAATTAGCCGCTGCTAATAAGAAAAAAAGAGCAGCAACTAAAAAAGGTAAACAACATGCTAGTCATGGATTACATAAAGGAAAAAAAAGATAAAAACTAGATAATTATGAATTTTATACAAGAAGTCTTAAATCTCTTAGACAGAAAACAAGACAAGAAAAAACTTGATCTCAGAAGAGATTGGTTTGAATTTGGTAGAACCAGACCTAGTAGTGTTGGTAATCCGTTATATACACCTAAAATGAATCCTCATGCAATTAGGTATGATGATTTAAAATGTAATATAATTTCTGGACTAGTAAGTGGTACAGGTACTGAGTATACATTACCAATGTGGTCAACAATAGATACTAATAATTGTAATGTGCAAACAATCATTGATTCAGTATATAGTCAAGATGCTGGTGCTTCAGAAGGTTTAGTTAGCGCTAACTTTAGAGTAACGGGTGATACTGTACTTGAGGGTGATCTTTTAGTATTAGGCACTCAAACAATTGTTGAATCAACTATTGTACAAGTAGCTGATAATATTATGCGGATTAATTCTGGCGGTGCTGGTGTTGACGCAGGTATTGAAGTTATTCAGCCAAGTGGTACTAAAACTTGGGCTTGGGATAATGCTCAAGGTATGTGGTCAACATTTGGTGATAGCATTCTTACAACAGATATTACTATTCAAGGTGCCATCAAACAAGATGGTGAAACCTTAATCAATGTTGTTAATGAAGCAGAAGGTTTGTTGTCACAAGATAATGATGAATCCTTAGCAACTGTTGCTGCTATTATTGATTATGTAGATAAATTAGTAGATAAAGCAGAATATGAAGTAATTTATACAACAGATGCCGGTTTAACACAGGCAGGACCTGGTCAATTAGTATTTAATCAAGCAACTGATGAAATTTACATGAGTTGGTATGATCTTAATAGTAATGATAGAAAATATGCTTTAGAAACAATTTTATATTCACCTGGTAAAAAGCCATTTGGTTTATTTACTGCAGATAAAGCTGATCCTTGGGTTAACTATAATGCTCAGTATTTTAATCCATGTGGTATTGAAATCTTA
>Ga0222719_10000127_pt1 | contig 76285 bp, 63 predicted proteins | sample C33_34DmetaG_FD_165039 | JGI IMG/M metagenome (GOLD analysis project Ga0222719, IMG submission 165039) | Estuarine water microbial communities from San Francisco Bay, California, United States - C33_34D | ecosystem: Environmental > Aquatic > Marine > Unclassified | place: USA: California...
TGCTGACTTTACTATGACAGCGACCTGTGACGGAGGAACAGCCTCAGTAACTGGAGATACTGGCGGTGTATTTGCCTTTGTCAGTTCACCGACAGATGGCGCAGTGATTGATTCTGTGACAGGGGAAGTTACAGGTGGTTCTTCAGGAACGTCATATCAAGTCTCTTACACAACAAGTGGTTCCTGTCCGAGTGTTAGCGAATTGACTTTGACAGTAGTCTCCATTGATGATGCCGACTTTAGTATGACTCCAACTTGTGACGGGGCGGTGGCTTCAGTTACAGGATTACCAGGTGGTTTGTTCAGCTTCACAAGCTTGCCTTCAGATGGTGCTCAAATAGATGCCGTCACTGGAATAGTCACTAACGCTCCATTTGGTGCAACATATTCGGTGAGATATGACACCAATGGTACTTGTGTGAATTTTTCTGAAGTTACTTTCACAGTGAATGAGGAACCTGTTATTTTCGATCCGACACCTTTAGATGTGTGTGATGATAATATTCCAGATGGCATAACGGATATGGATTTATCAATTAAGAACAATGAAATTACTGGCGGTAATGCAGATTATTTAGTAACCTATCATCTCAATAGCACTGATGCTAATTCTGGGAATGGAGTTTTATCAATTCCCTATAGTGGACAAGATCAGCAAGTTGTCTTCGTCAGGGTAGTTGACGCCACCACCGGTTGTTATTCATTAACCACCTTAGAATTAATAGTAAATCAGGCGCCGGCTGCTGTAAGTCCTGATGCGTTGGTTTATTGCGATGCTGACAATGATGGTTTTGGTTTATTTACCTTGACCGATGCAGATTCAGAGATCACTTCAGGAGACAGTGACTTGGTAGTGACTTACCACGAGACCATAGCCAATGCGGAAAACTCGGCCAATGCACTAGCGAGTCCATATAATAATATTGTTGCTAATGTTCAGCTCATTTACGCACGTGTAGAGAGCAGTTTGATTACCACGGGTTGTGCTACCATTGTTCCTTTGACCCTTACAGTTAATCCTACTCCTCAATTAACCGACCCCACGCCAATGGTTCATTGTGACGACAACACAGATGGTTTTGAGACATTTGATTTGACGTCAAAGTCTTCAGAGATTTTAAATGGATTAGATCCGCTACAGTATGAAATGAGTTTTTATTTAACTCAAGCGGAGGCCGATACCAAGACCAATGCGATTGTGGCTCCTGGTTTTTTCACCAATACAGTAGCTAACAATCAAACAATTTGGGTCAGAGTAGATGACACATCCAATGGCTGTTATAAGTTGACGAGTCTTGAGTTGATTGTTCATCCTCTGCCTGTTTTAACTCAAGCTACCCCCTTAGAGCTATGTGATGACGCTGTTGCTGATGGGATAACGGTATTTGATTTGACGGTAAAAAACAATGAGATCACCGGTGGTGATGGGTCTTTGATAATCAGTTACTACGAAACACAGTCAGCTGCATTAGCTGGGACTGGCGCTATCAACCCCGCTACGGCTTACACCAATACTTCAGTAGCTGGTGCAGCCGCTAATCCACAAACGCTGTTTGTTGGTGTTGTTAATCCATCAACGGGATGTATAAGCTATTCTACACTAACCATTCGGGTACTGCCTAATCCAACCCCGGGTTTGACCCCACAAGACTTGGAGTTGTGCGACGACACTAACTCGGGCGATTTACAGGAAGTATTTGATTTGACCCAAAATGAGACCTACATTCTCAATGGGGAGAGTGGAGTTGTTTTGAGTTATTACCAGACCCAAGCCGATGCAGACGCGATGACCAATTCTATTGCCGACCCTACACAATATACCAACACATCGAGTCCTGAGACAATTTATGTTAGGGACACTAATTTGAGCACGGGTTGTTATAGTCTAGTTAGTTTTGACATTATAGTTCACCCCTTGCCAGAGGCAACAACGGTATCGGACTATATTGTTTGCGAGCTCAATACGGATCAGATGTACGCCTTTGACTTGAGCAGTAAGGACACCGAGATACTCAACGGACAAGACCCATCTTTATATCAGGTGAGCTACTATGCTTCTCAGGGGTCAGCTGCTTCAGGCACTGGTGCTTTGCAAAGTCCTTACAATAACACGAGTAATCCTCAGACGATTTATGTGGTTATTAGCAACACGCCAACGGGCTGTAGGGTATTGGGGATGAGTTTTGTTATCGAGGTACAGGAGAGCGCTCAGTCCAATCCAGACGGCGATCCGATATTGTATGAGGTCTGTGACCAGATGCAGGCCAATGATGGCATATCAGACTTTGATCTCAGCACTCTAGACACTGAGGTATTAGATGGTCAAAACCCAGCTAACTATGCGGTGAGTTATCACCTTAGTCAAGCAGATGCAGAGGCCAACACAGCTCCTTTATCTAATCCATATACCAACATAAGCAACCCACAGACGATTTATGCGCGAGTGAGTAATGTGAGTACCACGACCTCTGTATGTTATGCGACCACGGCACTAGAGCTTAGAGTTAATTTACTACCGATATTTGACCTAGATCCGAGTTACATACTGTGTTTGAACAGCAATGGGACAGAGGTTGTTAGTTCACCGGTAATGGATACAGGCTTATCAGAGGCCGACTATAGCTTTGAGTGGAGTTATAACTCAACAGTAATAGCAGGCGCAACGGGTAGCAGTTACACAGCGACGCAGGCGGGGAACTATAGTGTGAGAGTAACCAATACGACGACCATGTGTGAGAACACGGCGCAGACGGTAGTTCAGGGCAGTGAGCCACCGATACTCACGGCCGAGGTGACCAGTGCTGCTTTCTCAGACAATGCGACCATTGAGGTACAGCTCAGCGGCAGTGGCGACTATGAATTGAGTATAGACAATGGGCCATGGACCACTGACACGGTGTTTACGGGTTTGAGTGCTGGGATTCATGAGATCTGGGCAAGAGACCTGATTGGCTGCGGCCAGGCTAGGGTAGAATTGTTGGTGATAGGCTACCCACCGTTTTTCACTCCCAATGGCGATGGATACAATGACACGTGGAATATTTTCAGTCTATCGGATCAGTTGGAGTCAAAAATTTATATATTTGACAGATACGGCAAACTGCTCAAAGAGATAAGCCCACAGGGCAGGGGTTGGGATGGTATATATAATGGTGCTTTGATGCCATCGAGTGATTACTGGTTTACAGTGAATTACAGAGATCCTAATACCGATGTGGTCAAAGAATTTAGGGCACATTTTACCCTAAAACGATAAAAAAAGGCCTGTAATACAGGCCTTTTTTTATAAACTAAAGCCCAAGGTGAGCAATATATTATTATGAGCACCACTAACCTTAGCCAAGGGGGCTATATCTTCTGCTCCCACCATGTATAATTGGTTGGTTCTATTTTGATCAAATGTTGAATATGACAGGTCTAATCGAGTATTGCCAAAATTATATCCTAATCCTAAAGATAAAGTTGAAGTATCGTCCATAATGGCTTTATTCAAATAAGGAGACTCAATTATTGAATATCCCCCTCTTACACTAATTCGTTCAAATCTTAATTCACTCCCGAGCCTATAGGTTTGTGAAGAGGTCAAGGCATTACTGATGATCGTATTTTGTGTGGCAAAATAGTTGTCTTTAACAGGACGAAATTTGGTGCTGGAGAAGTCTTTTCTCGAGTATTCAAAACTTATCAAACCAATTTTACCAAGCACTAGCGCTGCGCTACCAGTCAATTTTCCTGGAGTTTCAAGACGGTAGTCTGGATAAATGTTCACTGAGTTTGGATTGACAGAAAAACTGTAATCTACATTGCCATCATCGAAAACAATGCCGTCAGTGCTTTTGGTGAATAAGGATTGTGCGCTTTCCTCAGAAATAGTGTACCACGTCGGAGAATCGTATGTAAAGCCTACCCTTAAGGTTGGATTGACTTTGTAAATGCCACCTAATTGGAATGAAAAGCCACCTCCTGTAACGGACAGGTCGTTTGAAAATTCAACGCTGTTTATCAATGAGCCTTCGTTATTGTTAAATTCACGGAGATAAGTAGACCTGCGATAATCGATAGAATGAGCGTTTAAATTCAGTCCTAAATAAAGCTTATCACCATATTGCATGGCCAAATTAATCCCTAGTTTTCCGTTATAGCCCCCAGTGACATAAGAAAATGATTGGTCGAAGGATCCTGCTGCGATATTGGAATGGTAAACTGTGTTATTGTCATCGTAGCTATCGGGTTCAATAATAAAGCCCTCATAGCCCAAAAAAGCTTGCTGATTTGAATAACCGTAATCAGAACCAATATAATTATAGGCCTGAGTTAGTGTTTCTCCTGGATAAGCAGAAATTGTATTTAGGGCCAATCCTTGTGCATTCGCCAGGAAATATCTGTCAATTGATTGACTGCTTGTTCCACCGGCATTGAAGGAATTGTCATGACTTTGCATTCTGTCATACACAAGACTCAATACCAGCTTATTCACTTTCGAATTACGATTGGTATTGTTAAAAACGAAGGCAGCTCCTAACTGGTCAAAGCCAAAATGGCTATCATTATTCGCTACAGAAGAATTGGAATAGACGGTGTTATTTTCAAATTTCTTATTGCCAAGGGTGCCAGAAAAAAAAGATTTAGAAAAAATGGCCGACCCAGCGGGATTGGTGTTTACCGCCGACAAATCTCCCCCCAGAGCACCAAATGCGCCTCCCAATGCTTTAAAGCGTGCCGTGCCTTGAATGTTATTAAAACTATACCGTACGGCATCGGTGATGTCTTGTGCGAAACCGATCAAGACGAATGATTGGAGTATTAGGAATAAGAATATTCTTTTCATAAAGAAATTATTTAGTGCAAAATATGTAAATCTACTTGATTAATTGTTACCTCGTCTACCCCCAGAGTTTCCTCTTGAGGTTGAAGTCCGAGAGGCGCTGCTTCGCGATGAGCCGGAAGAATTACTTCTAGTAGAAGAGTATTTTGGCGCCGATTTGCTCACAACAGACCGAGTTCGCCCTGTCGATTGGTTCGTAGAAACTGGTCTGCTTGTTGAATTGGGTCGGTTGTAATTCGACGCGCTAGCTGGACTGTCTTTGATTACTCTTCTAGAAGATGGGCGACTTACCCGTTGACTGCTGGTTGGTCTACTGCTATTATTAGGTCTGACCGATGTTGGTCTAGAGCTATTACTTGGTCTGATTGTATTTGGTCTTGAGTTGCTCGGCCTTGACGTATCAGGTCTTGAGCGGCTGACAGGTCTTGTGCTATTAACTGGTCGTGTATTAGCATCTCCTCGACTTGGTCGCTCTCTTCCATTGAATAGACTAGAATTCGGTCTGGTATTTAAATGCGTTGCTGATCTTGTTCCTCTTGTTGCACGACTCATCGTTCTCTGAAAACTTTCACGACCAGAAGCACTTAGCAATCCTGTGCTGCTTGCCCCGCGCCCCCCACGATGTCCATTAACAAAAACTACGTCTCGTCCACTCCGATAGAAGCCCTGATTGTAATATGGTCCATAATAGGGGTATCCATAAAATGGTTGCCCATAAAAACCGCCATAATAATAAGGATTGTACCATGGTCCATAAGCATAATAACTAGGTCCCCAATAATCGAAACCATTGAAAGCATACCAATTGGAAAATCCGACAGACCAATAATTCCACGGTCTAAAATAGGGTCTCCAGTAGGGACTATATCCAAAATTGTTGTAAATATTTACTTGAATTTCGTCACTTTCTTGACCCCAACCGCTATAAGCTATTGGACTTTCTGAGTTTTCGTTATAAGAGCCACTAGAGTATTCATCAATATTGGTGATAACTTCGTCTTGATCTTCATACTCAGACGCGATTTCTCTTAATTGGTTTCTATAATAATCACTAGAACTGCTTTGATTAACTTCTTGAGGTGACTCAGTTTGTGCAACAATTTCTTCGTTGTAAACATGATCCGTTAATTGGTCATCGTAAATATCGTCATATGTAGTTCCTGCATATTGAAAGGACCCACAACTTAAAGTTGAACTTAATAAAATACCGATTCCAAAAAAATGTAATTGTCGAAGTGAGTCAAGAAGTCGCATAGATTCAATTTTAATTGTTGAACATTCCAAAAATAGTTAGTTTTGTCAACTATCCAATATTGGTTTTACAACATCTGTGCCAAAACAATTTTATGGGAAAAAAATTAACATCGAGATCTGAAGATTACTCTAAGTGGTATAATGAATTGGTTGTCCTAGCTGACCTAGCAGAAAACTCTGCCGTTAGAGGTTGCATGGTTATCAAGCCCTATGGATATGCCATTTGGGAAAAAATGCAGGCGCAATTAGATCAGATGTTTAAGGCTACTGGTCATCAAAACGCCTATTTCCCTCTTTTCGTGCCTAAAAGTTTGTTCGAAGCGGAGGAGAAAAATGCAGAGGGATTTGCTAAAGAATGTGCTGTAGTTACCCATTACCGCCTTCAAAACGACCCAGACAATCCCGGTAAACTTAGAGTCGATCCTGAGGCTAAACTAGAAGAAGAGCTGGTTGTTCGGCCCACTAGTGAGGCCATCATTTGGATTACCTATAAGGGTTGGATACAATCGTACCGAGATTTGCCAATTCTCGTCAACCAATGGGCTAATGTAGTCAGATGGGAAATGAGAACAAGGTTGTTTTTAAGGACTGCCGAGTTTTTATGGCAAGAAGGTCACACGGCTCACGAAACAAAATCAGAGGCCTTAGAGGAAACCATACAAATGACCAATGTTTATTCCGATTTTGCAGAACAGTTTATGGCTATCCCAGTTATAAAAGGCATTAAAACAGCGAGTGAACGATTTGCTGGTGCTGAGGAAACTTATTGTATCGAAGCGCTCATGCAAGATGGAAAGGCCTTGCAAGCAGGGACCTCTCATTTTCTTGGTCAAAATTTTGCCAAAGCTTTTGATGTAAAATTTACTACTAAGGAAGGCAAACAAGATTATGTTTGGGCAACATCATGGGGTGTCTCTACCAGATTAATGGGGGCCTTAGTTATGACCCATAGTGATGATTTTGGTTTGGTATTACCTCCAAAATTGGCTCCAATTCAAGTGGTGATAGTGCCTATATACAAAGGTACAGAGCAGCTGAAAGAAATCGATGCGGTAGTTCATGCTTTAGTGGACAGTTTGAAAATAAAAGGGATTTCTGTAAAATATGATAATAGAGATACCATGCGTCCAGGAGCGAAGTTTGCACAGTATGAGCTACAAGGGGTGCCATTAAGATTGGCCATTGGTCCAAAAGATCTTGAAAATGGCACTGTAGAAATGGCCCGCCGGGATACTTTAGATAAAAATGTTTACCCCATAGAAGGTATTGATTTAACAATAGTGACCACTTTGGAGGCAATTCAAAAAAACTTATATGACAAGGCACTCGACTTTAGATCTCAGCACACGACTGAGGTAGATGATTTTGAAGAATTTAAGACCATACTAGAAGAAAAAACTGGATTTGTTTCTGCCCATTGGGATGGTACTAAGGAAACAGAGGCACAAATTAAAGTATTGACAAAAGCAACAATCCGTTGTATTCCTTTAGATAGTCAGTCTGAATCGGGTGTTTGCGTGCTTTCAGGAAAGCCTTCGGCAAGAAGAGTGTTGTTTGCTAAAGCCTATTAATCATATTTTTAAAAATATCAATCAATTATTGCATCATATAAAAATAGTTGTATTTTTGCCACCGCGTTCTGAACAATCCTTTTTGGTGAGTTTTGAAATTTTGAAATTAATGGCCCGTTCGTCTATCGGCTAGGACGCCAGGTTTTCATCCTGGTAAGAGGGGTTCGATTCCCCTACGGGCTACATAAAAATAAATATTATGGCAAATCATAAATCAGCTTTAAAACGAATTCGCAGCAGTGAGAAAAAACGTGTGATCAATCGTTATCAACACAAGACCACGCGAAATGCAATTAAAAAGTTGCGTGAGCTTTCTGACAAGAAAGAAGCACAAGCTATGCTGCCTTCTGTGGTGTCTTTGATCGACAAATTGGCTAAGAAAAATATTATCCACGACAATAAAGCGGCTAACCTTAAATCTGGTTTAACACGTCACGTGGCAGCTTTGTAAGCGTATTCTAGTAAATTAAAAAAAGCGCTTTCTTTCGGAAGCGCTTTTTTTATTTCAGCTATTTTGAATGCGTTAACCGTTCATTGAAATGAGAAACTCCTCATTATTGCGTGTTTGCTTAAAACGCTCGTTAATGAATTCCATGGCTTCTACGGGGTTCATGTCCGCTAAATATTTTCTCATAATCCACATACGCTGAATTGTTTTTTCATCGAGTAACAAGTCATCACGTCGTGTGCTGGAAGAAACTAAGTCTATAGCAGGGAAAATTCTGCGGTTAGAAATACGTCTGTCCAACTGCAATTCCATGTTTCCAGTTCCTTTGAATTCTTCGAAGATAACTTCATCCATTTTGGAACCAGTCTCAGTTAAGGCAGTGGCGATAATGGATAACGATCCGCCATTTTCAATATTTCTGGCAGCTCCAAAAAATCGTTTTGGCTTGTGTAAGGCATTAGCGTCTACACCACCACTTAAGATTTTACCAGATGCTGGTTGAACCGTATTGTAAGCACGTGCCAAACGAGTGATAGAGTCGAGTAGAATTACTACGTCGTGACCACATTCAACTAGCCTCTTGGCTTTTTCTAGAACAATATTCGCAATTTTAACGTGTTCGTGGGCCTCTTTGTCAAAGGTCGAAGCAATTACTTCACCCCGAACGTTACGCTGCATATCAGTTACTTCCTCTGGTCTCTCATCTATTAGTAAAACAATTTGATAAACCTCAGGATGATTCGCTGCAATGGCATTGGCCACATCTTTGAGCAACATGGTCTTACCAGTTTTAGGTTGTGAGACAATCATCCCACGCTGACCCTTACCGATTGGAGAAAACAAATCCATGATTCGAGTAGAAATGGTACTTTGTTTGTCCGCCAAATTGAATTTTTCCTCGGGGAATAGGGGCGTAAGGTGTTCAAAAGATACGCGGTCACGAACTACTTCAGGACTTAATCCGTTGATTTTTGACACTTTGATTAGTGGAAAATACTTTTCACCTTCTTTCGGTGGTCTGACATGTCCTAATACAGTATCTCCAGTTTTTAAACCAAATAATCGAATTTGAGATTGTGAAACATAAATATCGTCAGGAGATGCTAAATAGTGATAATCTGAAGATCGCAGAAATCCATAACCATCACTCATGATATCTAAAACACCTTCGCTCTCTATAATCGCGTCAAACTCGAAGTCGGGTTCTTTGTATCTATTGCGATTGTCTTTGTTGCCGTCTGGCGATCCACTTTGATCACCATGACTATTTGGATTAGTCTTGTGCTGAGGCTTTTGTCTGTTGTTTTGACTCCTGTCAACCGGTCTTGGGTGTTTTTGCTCTTCTTTCGGAGGTTTATCTTTAGAGTTATTCTCACTACTCTCCTCGGTTTTACTCTCTCCCTGTTTTTTTTCTTCTATAGCCGCTCTTGGGGTAGGACTGTATTTTTCCTTAGCAGGTTTTGGTTTTGGCGTTAATTTTTCTTTTGAGTCTGCTTCTGTCTGGGTGTTAGAGTCCTTCGTTGTGGCCTCCTTTTCGACAGGATTTGCAGCTTGGTGATCTAGAATTCGATAAACTAAATCTAATTTTTTCAGAGATTTATATCTCGAAATATTTAACTCTTTGGCTATATCTTGAAGATCTTGAAGTTTTTTTTCTTTTAAGTCGATAATTTCAAACATGTTTTTATGATGGATTAAAAAAAATTTTGTGATTTGAATGTAGTGTTCTCAGAAAATCAATGGTATTGGGTTCGATTGAAGCGTTAATCGATACTACAATATTACAATCTTTTTTTGAATATGTACTTCTGATGAAAAAAAAATAACAAACTGTTAGTGCCTAGTGTATTCTACAACTTCAAGAGCAGAAATTTTTCCTTGGTGAACTTCAAAACGAAGCATGGTGCACACCTTGTGAAAACCATGTTTTCCCGCTGCTCCTGGATTCATGTGTAAAAGATTGTATTTTTTGTCCGACATGACCTTGAGGATATGGGAATGCCCGCAAATGAAAAGATCAACCCTTTGGTTCTCTAGTATTGATTTTATTCGAGCCGGATACCTTCCAGGATACCCTCCAATGTGGGTTATCCAAACACGAACACCCTCACAATTAAAAAATAGATTTTCTGGAAATTGTGATCTCAATTCACGACCATCAATATTACCGAAAACAGCGCGAAGCGGCTTAAGGGTGGCAATAGCGTCAGTCACTGTTACATTGCCAATATCACCCGAATGCCATACTTCATCGGCCCATTCTACATGCTTGATAATGTGTTGGTCAATATGTCCATGTGTATCGGAAAGGAGGAGAATCTTCTTCATCTAATTAGGCGCCATGGTTTGGCAGTTTAAATCTAGCTATCTTTGCGGTTCAAAAATATCATTTTTACTTGAGGTTTTTTATAGAATTAGCATACAATGGTAAGTCATTTCACGGTTGGCAAATTCAGCCGAACGCTGTATCTGTGGAGGGTACTGTTGAAAATGCCCTAAGCCTTCTTTTGAAAGAACCCATTGACATTATTGGTGCTGGTAGAACTGACACTGGAGTGCATGCCCGATTGATGGTTGGTCATTTTGACTGCCACACCAAAGCAATTGATCTCGATTTAATTCATCGGCTAAATAGTTTTTTGCCCAGTGAAATTGTGGTGAACAACATTTATCAGGTCAAGGAAGATGCTCATGCCCGGTTTGACGCCAAACGACGAACCTATCATTACCATATTACAACTCAAAAGGATCCATTTAGAACAAATTGGGCTTATGAGTTCAAACAGCCAATCGACCTCGAATTAATGAATCGAGCAGCAGATGTATTGTTGTCTCACCACAATTTTAAGTGTTTTTCCAAAACACATACTGATGTCAAAACCTACAATTGCGATATCGCAAGAGCAGAATGGCTTGTCCATGGTGATCAAATTATTTTTGTTGTTTCCGCTGATCGCTTCCTAAGAAACATGGTAAGAGCCCTAGTAGGCACTCTCTTAGAAGTAGGTATTGGAAAAATTAGTGTCGATGACTTTATAACTATTTTAAATTCAGAGAATAGGTCAGAAGCTGGGGCGTCAGTCCCTGCTCATGGGCTTTATTTAGTTGATATACAATACCCTAAAAGCATATATATAGATGGCCGATAGTAAATCTCAATCTTTTAATTTTCAACTTTATAAAAGGTTAATGTACTACATTCGGCCCTACCGTTTGGTGTTTGTGTGTAGCTTCCTTGCCGTTATAGGGTTGTCGGTCTTTGGTGCTGCCAAACCCTATGTGACTCAAATTATCGTTGATGACTTTATTGAAAAAAAAATATCTCAAGGATTCATAGAGCTGATTTTTGTTTTGGTTGGTTTGCTGATTCTTGAAGTGACTACCAATCTGTTATTTATCTATTGGGCGAATTGGCTTGGACAATCGGTTGTGAAGGACATAAGAGTAAAGCTCTATCGTCATATGTTGAATTTCAAAATGGCTTATTTTGATAAATCTTCCGTTGGCGTCCTAATCACGCGTGCGGTTACTGATATGGAGCGAATTGCTGATATTTTTAGTGAAGGATTATTCATGATTTTTAGTGACGTTCTTAAAATGATGGTAGTTGGAGGTGTGATGTGCTACATGAATTTGAAACTCAGTTTAATTGTTTTTTGTACCCTGCCAATCATTGTTTACGCCACTAAAATTTTTCAAAAATACATGAAGAAAGCATTCGATGAGGTCCGAACAGAAGTGGCTAATTTGAATTCTTTCGTTCAAGAGCGCGTAACTGGCATGAAGACTTTACAGCTCTTTACTCGCGAGACTATTGAATATAATAACTTTAAAGCCATCAATCAAAGGCACAAAAAAGGATGGTTAAAAACGGTGTGGTATAATTCCATCTTTTTCCCCATTGCAGAAATTATTTCCTCAATTACTTTGGGATTTGTTGTTTGGTTTGGGGGCTTAAATATGATTGATCAAAATACCGTGACTTTGGGCGAGGTCACGGCCTTTGTCATGATGATTCCTATGATGTTCCGTCCTTTAAATCAAATTGCCAACAAATTCAATACCCTTCAAATGGGAATGGTAGCCTCGTCACGGGTTTTTAAAGTTTTGGATACGGACGCCCAAATAGATCAGTCTGGACAATTGTTGGCGCCTCATTTTAAAGGCCATATTAAATTTGATAATGTGCATTTTTCATACCTTACTAACGAACCCGTATTAAATGGACTCAATTTGGACATCAAGGCAGGAGAGACTATCGCCATTGTTGGGGCAACAGGTGCAGGAAAATCGACAATCATCAATTTGCTGAATAGATTTTACGATATTGACAAGGGTGATATTTTAATAGATGGTGAAAACATTAAGCGGTTTAGTCTAGCCTCTTTGAGAGGTCAAATTGCCATAGTTCTCCAGGATGTCTTTTTATTTGCGGATACCATTTTTAATAATATTACGCTCAAAAATCCCGAAATCACTATCGACCAAGTGAAGTTTGCTGCGCAAGAAATTGGCATTGATGATTTCGTTGAAAGTCTTCCGGGAGGCTATGAATTTAATGTCAAGGAGCGTGGTGCCATGTTGTCCTCCGGACAAAAACAATTACTGTCCTTTTTAAGAGCATATGTGACCAATCCAAGCATACTCATTCTCGATGAAGCGACCTCATCTGTAGACATGCATGCAGAGCAATTGATACAAACAGCCACTGATAAAATGACCAGGAACAGGACCTCAATTGTCATAGCCCATCGCTTAGCGACGGTTCAAAAAGCCGATAGAATCATTGTAATGGACAAGGGTAATATTGTTGAAGAGGGGACGCACGATGCGCTATTGAAAAATCATCAAGGCTATTATAAGCATCTGTATGAAGTTCAATTTTTGAACGTGCAGCCCAATTAACTCAAGTCCGATTCGATAAGTTTAATAAGGTCTTCTTTTTTACCTGAATGAGAAACGAACATGCCGTCCCTGGCGTAGGATAGTTCGCCGCGTTCCTCAGAGACCACAAGCGCAATGGCATCGGTTTTTTCCGTAATGCCGAGTGCAGCACGGTGCCTCAGTCCAAAGCGTTGCGGAATATTGGGCTGATCCGTCACAGGAAGAGCTATACGTGTTGCCTTGATGTGGTTTTTTTCAATGATTATAGCTCCATCATGCAGGGGGCTATTTTTAAAAAAGATACTTTGGACAATCGCAGAGCTTAACTTGATTGAAGTACGATGGGCGGGATTGATTAAAAAATCTAAGTTATTATTTCTTTCCACAACGATAAGTGCACCCGTGTTTGTTTTAGACATGAGATGACAGGCCTCCACTAATGCTTTGATCTCTGTTTCATTTGTTGTATTGCTTTTTAGTAATCGGAGTTGTTTGAAAAATCGCCTACGTCTCCCAAAATTTGATGACCCCAGCATGAGTAAAAATTTTCTTATTTCTTGCTGAAATACAACGATCAAAGCAAACATACCAACATTAATAAAACCTCCTAGAATCCCACTAAGCAATGGCATTTGAAGCGCCTGTGTGAGTTTGAATATCAAGTAAATAATCACTATTCCAGCGAAAATATTGATAGCCACAGTGCCTTTGACAAGTTTGTACAGATAATAGAGTAAAAAGGCAACCAGCAGTAAATCGATAATTTCGATAACACTAAATTTGAAAGTATCCAGAAAACTCATGATAGCACTTTTGGTAAATGTAGGGTATTTTTTAAAATTTAGCCCATTTGAGCTAACAGTTCAACACTTTGAACAGCCTCTTTCACATCGTGAACACGCAAGATGTTGGCACCTTTTTGAAGAGCAACTGTGTTGAGGCAAATTGTTCCTGTCAAGGCTTCGTTTGGGTCAACACCAAGAGTATTATAAATCATTGACTTTCTCGACAATCCTACCAAAATAGGTTTATCCAGATGCGCAAGCAATTGAAGTTTATTGAGCAATTCAAAATTCTGCTCCACGGTTTTAGAAAATCCAAAGCCCGGATCAATTATAATGTCCAAAATTCCTGCGGCATGCGCCAAGGCGATTCTTTCTGAAAAATATAGTATTAAGTCTTTGGTCACATCTTCATAGCTACAATTTTGCATCATGGTTTGTGGACTACCTTTCATATGCATCATGACGAAAGTTGCTTTCAGTTGGGCGGCAGTAGAAAACATTTGGTGGTCCAATTGACCACCGGAAACGTCGTTAATAATGCATGCTCCAGATTCAATGGCAGCCTGAGCTACTTGAGATCTAAAAGTATCAACAGACAAAAGAGCCTTTGGGAAGTTCTGAGAAATCGCCTCGATAACAGGAACAACGCGTCGCAATTCTTCTGTAAGGGAGACTTCGCTAGCGTTTGGTTTTGTACTGTAGCCACCAATATCTAAGAAGGTTGCGCCCTCGTTTAGCATGCGTTCGGCTTGAATCAAAGCCTTGTCGGTTGTTTTAAGTTGCCCACCATCGTAAAATGAATCTGGGGTAATGTTCAGGATCCCCATGACTTGTGGTCTAGAAATATCGACCAAGTGGCCCTTGCAGTTGAGTGTCATCGTTGTGTATAAAAGCGTCAAAAATTCCTAAGAAACCTCTTGTGAGTCTCTATTTTGAGTGTAAATTTACACAAATTAGTGTGACGCATGGATCAAACCCTTCTTGAATACGACGCTGTAACAAAGACTTGTCAGGAACTGTTCGAGCATAAAATGAAAGATTATGGCTGTGCATGGCGTATCCTTCGGCTAAGTTCTTTGACAGATCAAATTTTCATCAAAGCACAAAGAATAAGAAGTCTGCAACAAAACAGCGTTCGAAAAATCGATGAAGGTGAGGTGGGTGAGTTTATGGGTATTGTCAATTATTGCCTAATGGCTCTGATACAATGTGACCTTGGCATTGCCGAGCAGCCTGATTTAGACCCTGTACGGGCATTAGAATTGTATCAAAGTAAAATATCTGAAACCAGACAGTTGATGCAGGATAAAAATCACGACTATGGCGAGGCTTGGAGGGATATGAGGGTAAGCTCATTGACAGATTTAATACTGCAAAAGCTATTGCGGGTCAAACAAATTGAGGACAATCAGGGAAAAACAATTGTAAGCGAAGGGATCGGGGCGAATTATCAAGACATGATAAATTATGCCATTTTCGCACTAATTCATCTAAAACAGCAATCATGAAAATGCTAACTCAGATCATAAGGGCTGCCGTTGGCGGGCTGTTCATTTTTTCAGGACTTATTAAACTCAACGACCCTGTTGGTTTTGCCTTTAAGTTAGAGGAATATTTTGGTCAAACAGTCCTAGATTTACCTTTTCTGGAGCCTTACGCACTGTTAATTGCAGTAGTGGTGGTGGTCTTCGAAGTGCTCTTAGGCGTATTTTTATTATTAGGTTATAAGATAAGATTCACCATGATTAGCCTATTAGGCATGATTGTCTTTTTTACCTTTTTAACCTTTTATTCTGCTTACTTCAATAAGGTTACAGATTGCGGCTGTTTTGGTGATGCCATAAAACTCACCCCCTGGGAATCTTTTACTAAGGATGTCATCCTTTTAGTGTTGATAGTTTGGCTTTTTATCAAGCGCGAATGGATAACACCTTGCCTGAACCGCACGACCAACACCGTTGTAGTTGCTCTAAGTATGATGGCATGTATGGCTGTAGTTTATCACGTTTTAATGCATTTGCCCATTTTAGATTTTAGACCCTACAAAATCAATTACAATATCGTTGAACAAAGTATCGTTCCTGAGGATGCCCCAAAGCCGGTTGTGGAATATACATGGTATTTCAGTGTCGATGGAGAGGAACAATCGATTGTAACCAATGGTTCATACCCTTCGGTCGAAGGAGGTGACTATTTGAGGGTAGAAACAAAAACGATTGAGGAGGGCTATGAGCCCCCAATTCACGATTTTTCTATTGAAAGAGATGATGAGGACTATTTTGATGAAATGATGTCCGAGCCCAAACTACTGATTGTCTTTTCCTATAATATGGCAAAGAGCGAAGCTGAGGGTATGAGTAAGGTCCAAGACCTAGCAAATCGAGCTCAGCAATCTGGATATAGAGTTATTGGTCTAACAGCCACAGGATCTGACGAGCAACTGGTCATATCCGAAAAATTTGGAGTGACTATTCCTTTCTATTTCAGTGACGAAACAGCCCTAAAAACCGTAGTTCGATCTAACCCTGCCGCACTAACAATATCCAACGGTACCATTTTGGATAAAAAACACTGGAATGATTTTGACCAACTAAGATTCGACTAATTTGTTACGTTATTTGTCTAAGAAAATCGCCTACGCAATACTGACCTTGTTCGGAGTAGTCACCGTCATTTTCTTGTTGTTTAGTGTTCTGCCTGGGGACCCTGCCCGAATGATGTTGGGTCAAAACTCCAACAGCGAACAATTGGCGCAAATGAAAAGAAAATACGGATTCGATCAACCTGTTGCCAAACAATATTTATACTATATCAACGACCTGTCGCCTCTGTCTTTTCACAGTACATCCAAGAGCGATTATACCCACTTTAACCCGAAGAATTATAAAGGAATTAAGTTGGTTGAGAGTTCAAATTTTGATGTAGTTATTAAATGGCCTTATCTGAGATATTCATTTGCTAGACCAGGAAAATTGGTCACCGCTATTTTATCTGAGACCTTACCAAATACTATAATTTTAGCCATTGCAGCTATTACCTTAGCAATGATTTTGGGAATATGTTTAGGCGTTATCGCAGCACTAAATCAAGATAACTGGATAGACCGTGTCATACAATTGGTCAGTACAATAGGAATGAGCGTGCCATCGTTTTTTAGCGCGATTGTCTTTGCATGGCTATTTGGGTATGTATGGCGCGATTGGACCAATTTGAATATGACGGGTAGTCTGTATGCCATAGATGACTTCGGAGAAGGGCGTTATTTGGAGTTAAAAAATCTCATACTTCCTGCCATTGTTCTTGGCATTAGGCCTTTAGCCGTAATAAGTCAATTAATGCGAAACGCCTTGCTCGATGTATTGCAACAAGACTATATCAGAACAGCAAAGGCTAAAGGACTCCCTGCGATAAAAATTGTTTATCACCACGCCATTAAGAATGCCCTAAATCCAGTTATCACCGCCATTTCAGGTTGGTTCGCCTCAATGTTAGCTGGTGCTGTTTTCGTCGAATTTGTTTTTGGATGGAATGGCCTCGGAAAGGAAATTGTATCAGCGCTAAACACCCTCGACTTGCCAGTCATTATGGGGTCCGTTTTAGTTATCGCTTTATTTTTTATTATTATTCAAACCGTCGTAGATGTGCTGTATGTATGGCTCGACCCTAAAGTTAAATTAGATTAGATATGAGAACACAGATAGTAGCAGGGAATTGGAAAATGAATCTAGATCAGGAGGAAAGCCTCCAATTGATTGACGCCTTGAAGAAGTCAACCTTTCAGTCACAGGCAGAGGTCATTGTTGCACCAAATTTTACGGCTTTGAGCGCCTGTGCAACAGCGTTGTCAGGAAGTAAAATAGGTCTATCCGCACAAAATATGCATCAGGCCGATAAGGGTGCTTATACTGGTGAAGTAAGTGCCCCGATGCTCAAAGGGGTAGGGGTGAACAAAGTTATTTTAGGTCACAGTGAGAGGCGAGAATACTTTAGAGAAGATGGAGTGCTATTGGCGGCAAAGGTTGATACTGCCCTTGCCCACGACATGCAAGTTATCTTTTGCTTTGGAGAATTATTGGCAGACCGTGAAAGTGGACAACATTTCGAAGTCGTTCGAATGCAACTTACCGAGGGTTTATTTCATCTGCCTAGAGAGTCTTGGACGAATTTAATACTGGCCTATGAGCCAGTTTGGGCCATTGGCACAGGAAAAACAGCATCGCCAGAACAAGCACAAGAAATGCATGCCTTTATCCGACAAACAGTTGCTGATTTTTATAACTCGGAAATAGCTGACAATTGTCCTATCCTCTACGGTGGAAGTGTCAAACCAGATAATGCGCCTTTAATTTTTTCAAAACCAGATGTTGATGGTGGGCTCATTGGCGGGGCTGCTTTAAATGCCTCTGATTTTACCGCAATTGTGAATGCGTTGTGAATTATATAGGCTGTCATTTCGTTTTAATTCCAGTTGAGCCTTGGACTGATCTTTTAATCAATGAGTTGGGAGATTTAGGTTTTGAAAGTTTTCTCAATACAGAAAATGGCGTTTCGGCTTTTATAAAGGAGGAAGATTGGTCTGAGAATTTACTCAATCAGATTGAATTAAAACAGAATGATATGGTAAGTATTTCCCATCATACTGAATTTATAAAAGAAGAGAATTGGAATGCTGTATGGGAGTCGAGTTTTGACCCTATTTGTGTTTCAAATCGGTGTACCATTCGAGCCCCATTTCATCCACCTTCTGCCTCCGAAATTGAAATTGTAATTAACCCAAAAATGAGTTTTGGAACTGGACATCATCAAACAACCCATATGATGATTCAGTTGATGCTTGATGTGTCTATTGAGGGCTGTCGTGTGTTGGACATGGGTTGTGGCACAGGGATATTAGCTATTTTGGCTCATAAGAGAGCAGCCGAAAGCGTGACGGCCATAGATATTGATGAGTGGTGTTATAACAATACCCTAGAAAATATCGAGGTCAATGGTTGTCCTTCAATCAAGGTCATGATGGGCGGTGCGTCATTGCTAGGTTCTCAAAAATATGATTTGGTTATTGCCAATATTAACAGAATCGTACTCTTGAATGATTTGGAAAGGTATGTGTCAGTGCTAGCATCGGGAGGATATGTACTTCTTAGCGGTTTTTACAATGAGGATGTATTCTTGATAAGAGAAAAGGCCGAACATTTGGGCCTTCAGTTTGTTGAAAATATCGAACTTGATAACTGGGTTGCGATAAAATTTCTATATTAGATAAAATTAAAAAATGCCTCCAAAAGAACAACTTCTTCACAAAGCAGAAAGCAAGACTAAGATGTCTAAATTAAATGAAATCATCTTGTTCAATGATGATGTCAATACTTTTGATTTTGTTATTGATATGCTGGTGAATGTTTGTGAGCACACACCTATTCAGGCCGAGCAATGCGCGATTATTGTGCACTTTAAGGGCAAATGTGGAGTTAAAACAGGTACCTTTGATGAATTAAAACCTCGCTGCACCAAATTGCTTGAAGCGGGATTAAGTGCTGAAATTATATGATTTTTTTCGAATATTTTAAATCTCTTGGCTGGAGCCAAGGACTGGCTCAAAAGATTGATTTCTTAATTGTCACCTTAGGAGTGATTCTAATTGCATTTATACTTCAAAAGGTCATTCGTGCGGTTTTGGTTTCCATTTTCAGAAAACTTGCAGCTAAAACAGCGAGTAATTTTGATGACTTTCTCATTGCTGAGAAGTTTCCCCAAAGTTTGGCCGTGGTCATACCAATCACCTTTTTGTTTCTTATTTTACCTTTTTGGTTGCAACATTTTCCATTCCTCCTCAATCCACTACATCTGATTCTTGAAATTCTCATTGTTGTCTCCGTTTTGACCATGGTTCGAAGAACCCTTATGGCTCTGAGGGATTCGTTAAAAATCACACCAACCTATGGAGATAAGCCAATTGATAGCTACATTCAAGTATTGATGATTGCTCTTTGGGTTATTGGTTTGATAGTCATTTTTTCATTAATTACCGGTCAAGATATCCTGAAAATTTTGGCAGCAATGGGTGCACTATCCGCCCTGATTATACTTATTTTCAAGGATTTGATCTTAGGTTTTATCGCAAGTATTCAGATTGCTGTTAACGATTTGGTCAGAATTGGCGATTGGATTACAATCGAAAAGTACGGAGCAGACGGTGATGTTATCGAAATCAATTTGTCAACTGTGAAGGTTCAAAATTTTGATAAAACTATCACTTCTGTGCCCACATATAGTTTTATCTCTGATGCTTTCGTGAATTGGAGAGGGATGAATAACTCTGAGGGACGTCGCATCAAACGTGCCATACTTATCAAGGCCTCATCCATTCGCTTTGTTACAGATGAAGAAGCGGATCAATTAAAGTCCGTAGGTTTGATGACCGATCGCATTGCCAAGCGGCAAGCCGAAATAAAGGCTTTTAACGATAGTATTAAGGCTGATAAATCTTTGGCAATTAATGGTAGAAACCTGACTAATATGGGACTCTTTCGTTTTTATGTCGACGCTTACTTGAATCAACATCCAAATATCAACCAAGATATGATGATTATGTGCCGACAATTACCTCAAACACCTCATGGAACGCCAATAGAGATTTATGCTTTCAGTAGCGACAAACGCTGGAAGGAATACGAAGAAATCATGGGAAATGTCTTCGATCATTTGTTTGCAGCTTTGCCTTATTTTATGTTAGAATTATACGAGTATCCTTCGGGATCAGATTTTGATAAAAATAAATTAGACTGACAATGAGGTATCTTGTGCTATTTCTCTTTCTAACACCATGCTCCAACGTGGCTCAAAAGATGTTCAGTGTCGCATACGCGTCACAGTCTGACGTCAAGGTTTTTGTCGTGGATTATGAGTCTCAAGCAGACTTGAAAGTATTTAAAGTAGACTACCAATCTCAGTCAAAAGGGAATGAAGGGCTTTGGTACTTTGTACCCTACAGGTCTCAAGCAGATAAGAAAATTTTCTTCGTAGACTATGCGTCTCAAAGTGACTTAAAAGTATTTTTTGTGCCGTACCAATCTCAAGCGGGTTGGAAGAATAGATCGAAGCAACACCTTTTATATTAACTATTGTGACTCATAGATACTCTAGTGGTAAAAGTTAGTTGGACTGGATCATCGCACAGGGCTGCCTTAAGTTAAAGCATTAATTATGAAAAATACGAAAGTTTGCCTAGCTGAAAGGCCAAATGGATTGCCGACATCTGAAACGTGGGCATACCAGGACGAGTTAATCGCTGAGCCCAAAGCGGGTGAAATGGTAATTAAACATCATTATGTGTCCCTGGATCCAGCAATGCGAGGCTGGATAAGGGCTGGTAAGTCCTACATCCCGCCAGTGGAAATTGGCGCGGTCATGCGAGCCGCTATAGTTGGTGAAGTGATTAAAGTCAATCAAAACAAGCTTTTTTCTGTTGGAGATTTTGTGTCAGGGCCCGGAGGAGTGCAGCAATTTAGTTGTACAACTGGACAAGGTTTTTATAAAATCGATCCAAAAAAAGCGCCATTGACCACTTATCTTGGGGCTTTGGGTATGCCCGGAATGACCGCCTACTTTGGAATTTTAGAGGTTGGTAAAATTAAGTCTGGAGATGTGGTTTTGGTTTCTGGGGCCGCAGGAGCTGTTGGAAGTATGGTTGGGCAGATCGCTAAGCTCAAAGGATGTAAAGTAGTGGGCGTCGCAGGAGGCGCCTTAAAATGTCAATACATCGTTGAAGAACTTGGTTTTGATGCCGCTATCGATTATAAAAATGAAAATTTGATCGCAGGGCTAAAAACCCATTGCCCTGATGGTATAGATGTCTATTTTGACAACGTCGGCGGTGATGTTTTTGATGCTGCACTGCTCATGTTACGCATGCATGCCAGAGTTGTTATTTGTGGTGCAATATCGCAATACAATGCTACTTCTGCTATGAAAGGTCCTAGTAATTATCTTTCCCTACTGGTCAATAGAGCCACTATGCAGGGCATGGTAGTTTTTGATTACGCCGACAGATATCAGACTGGGATGGCACAGATTGGAAGTTGGTTAGCCGATGGATCTGTAAAAACAAGAGAAGATGTATATGATGGCATAGCGCATTTTAATGATACCCTTTTAAGGTTATTTTCTGGAGATAAAATAGGGAAACTGATTTTAAAGGTTATTGAAGATTAACTGATGTTACTAAAGAGTAGTAAGATTTATTAAAAATTAAAACATATGAAAGCTGAATTTATTAAGGACCTCGAATTGCCAATTGTAGTTGCGCCAATGTTTTTGATATCTGGACCACAGTTGGTTATCGAATGTTGTAAAAAAGGAATTGTTGGCACTTTTCCTGCACTGAATCAAAGGACGAGTGAGGGCTTTGAAGAATGGCTCATTGAAATCAAAACAGCCCTAAGCGCCTTTGAAAAGGAAACTGGAAAAAAACCTGCGCCTTTTGGTGTCAACTTGATTGTTCATCATTCCAATCCGCGAGTTCAAGCCGATTTAGCCCTGTGCATGAAGCATCAAGTGCCACTGATCATTACCTCACTTGGGGCGGTGTCAGAGTTGGTTAATGCCGTTCATAGTTATGGCGGTTTGGTGTTTCATGACGTAGTGAAAAAGCGTCATGCGGAAAAAGCAGCTGCGGCTGGTGTCGACGGATTGATTCTTGTGGCTGCGGGGGCAGGAGGACATGCAGGAACCATCAATCCTATGCCCTTAGTAGCCGAAATCAAAAAATTCTTCCAAAAGACAATTCTTCTGGCTGGGAGCATCAGTACAGGTCGCGATGTGGCATCGGCAAAACAAATGGGTGCGGATTTAGCATATATGGGAACACGATTTATTAACACCAAGGAAAGCAAAGCCCCTGAGGCCTATAAAGACATGATCACTTCTAGCGGTGCGACGGATGTTGTTTATACAGCTGCCGTCTCTGGAGTTCCAGCTAATTTTCTAAGACCTAGTTTGGAGGCCATGGGCATTACAGAAGATATGTGGCAAAACTCTGCGAAGATGGATTTTGGAAAAGATAAAGACGCTGCTGAGAAGGAGGCTAAGGCATGGAGTACCATATGGTCTGCAGGACACGGTGTTGCCACCATAGACGACTCGCCATCCGTAAATGATTTAGTCAGTCGATTGCGGCTTGAATTTCTCCAAGCTTTAGAGGAACAGCAGTCAGTTTTGGAATATTACTCCAACAACGATTAGTCTACTTTAATTTCCAAGGTTTGTTCCAGTAATCCCTTGGAGGAAATGGTCATCTTTCCGAGGCCCTTTTCTCCTGTAGATTTTATGATGATCACAGCTTTGCCATAGAATAACTTCACGCGATGGGCTAAAAATGGTTCAAAAGACTGGGGATTGCCATTGCCTACGCCGGCAATTTCAATAGGCCCCTCTAGGTATAATTGCAACAGGTTATCGGCCAAAGGACAAAAATTACCCTCTTTATCTAGGGCTTCGACGGTCAGAAAAACCAAAGAATCATCTTTTGAATCAAGGCTTTTTCGATTGATTGACATGGCTAGTTTTATGGGTTTGGAAGATGTTTTAACTGTGGATTCTCCCACTATCTCATCACCTTGATACGCTATTACTTTGATTTCTCCAGGTTGATATATTACATTGGGCCAAATTAATCGGTACCGCTCGGTAGAAATCGTGGAGTTTGGTTTTTTGTATTTCATTCCCTGCGATCGGCCGTTGACAAATAATTCGGCACGATCTCCATTGGTGTACACAAAAACAGGGACTTCCTTGCCCTCATAACCGTCCCAGTTCCAATGGGGCAAGAGATGCACCGTTGGCTCATCTGGTTTCCAATGACTTTTATACAAGTAGTAGCGATCTTTAGGGATACCAACTAAATCGACTATACCAAAGTAAGAACTGCGAGAAGCCTCTTGATCTGTCAATCCGAGCGATGTGACAAACTTGTTATTATAGGGTGTTGGTTCGCCGAGATAGTCAAAACCTGTCCAGACAAATTCACCGGCAACATAGGGTTCTTGTTCTTGCCACATGAAATCGTCATCCGATATTTCTGCCCATTCAGGAGCATTGAGGTCGTAGGAACTTACTTGTAGCGAAGATGTAAAGTCGGTTTTTATTTTTGGTAACGGGAGTTCATAGAATCCTCTGGTGCTTACGGTTGAAGCGGATTCACTGATAATTACTGCTTTATCAGGTTCTAACTCTCGCGCTAAACGGTATCTGCGTCCATAATTCCAACTGTGAACATCGTAATAGTCAAAATGTCTTAACCTTGCGCTTTCCAAATTATCACAAACAAGAGTGGTTGGACGAGAGCTATCGTATAAGTTTACATATTTGATCATCGTTTGAAGCTTATCAAATCCGCCATTGATGTTCCATTGTACATCTCCAATTTCGTTGCCAACACTCCACAAAAATATCGATGGGTGATTTCTGTCTCGAAGCACAAAATTTTTCACATTCCGTTGTGCAAATTCTTCAAAATTAGTCTCCGCAGTGATATCTGCTTTTCGGTCGTATTTGTCAAAAATTTCATTTAAAAAGAGTAATCCCATTTCATCACAGAGTTCTAATACCTCTGGGGCAGTAATGTTGTGCGAGTTTCGAATGGCATTTACCCCCATATCTTTCATGATTGTCAACTGGCGTTTGGCCGCACTTTTATTGAAAGCCATTCCAAGTGGTCCTAAATCACTGTGTAAATTGACACCCTGGAGTTGGACCCGACGCCCGTTGAGGTGAAATCCGTCATCGGCAGTAAAATGTGACTCTCTGATGCCAAAGGTGGTGCTGGTTCTATCAATTAGGACTTCTCCTTGAACAATGTCCGTTTCAAGCCGATAAAGCTCAGGGGAGTCAATGTCCCATAACCTCGGATTGGACACATAGGCTTGAATAGTCAATACCTGTTCTTTGGAGGCAACAGCGTTCATCGTTCTCGTATCTTGATAAGCTAATTCGCCCTGACTGTCATAAATGGTGTAATTGATATCTATTATTTGATCTGTAGTTGCACCGCTGGTTATGGTCGTTTCAATATTTACTGCTGCAGCCTTTGTATCGATTTTTGGAGTAGTGATGTAAGTGCCCCAAATGTTGGTGTGGATGGGATTGGTGACCAAAAGTGTGACTTTTCTAAAAAGTCCACCGCCAGGATACCACCGACTATCGTGCTGCCTAGTGTTGCAATGAACAGCCAATATATTATCCTGGTTCAACTCAACGAGGTTTGTAATATCTAAATAGAAAGAATTGTAACCATAGTCCCATTCGCCTGCCAATTTGCCATTGATAAATATTTTTGGAAAGCTCATGGCTCCATCAAAAATTAAATATATTTTTTTTCCAACATGACTGCTGTCAAAGGTCAATTTCCTTCTATACCAGCCTTCGTTCTGCCAAGGCAACTTTCCTGTATCACCGTTGCCGTTGGGTTCAAAAGATTCGTTTATCGCCCAATCGTGTGGAACAGTGACAGACGACCAGCTACTGTCGTCAAAATTGGTAGACATTGCCTCCGATTTTGTGCCCAATTGAAACTTCCAACCATGGCGTAAATCTATCGTTTCCCTTTCCTGAGCAGCAAGCGGAGCAAGAGTTAATCCTAAAAAAATAATGTTAAAAAAAATATTGAATTTCATGTCAGAAGTTTTTCACCGATAGGCTAATATAGGTCATTTTTATATTATACCTACCAGTACCTACCAGTTGGTTTTGTATATTAGCCCGATGATTTCTCCAATACAAACCTCGAGCCATGGCCTGCCCAAATACAAACAGTTGATTTGGTCTGTTGAAGAGGCTATTCGCAGCGGAAAGCTGTCCATTGGAGATGCATTGCCCTCGATAAATGAACTAAGACGAAGTTTTGGTTTTTCTAGGGACACCATAATGACTGCACTCAATGAATTGAAAGCCCGAGGCATTGTACAAACGGTGTCGGGTAAGGGGTCTTATGTTTCAAGTGCAGATGTGTCTGTCAAGCAAAAGATTTTTCTTTTATTCGATGAGTTTAACGCTTTTAAAGAAGATTTATACAATGCGTTTGTAGAAAATTTGCCCTCGCATTTCCAAGTCGATATTTATTTTCATCATTTCAACAGAGAGGTCTTTTCTAAATTGATTTTAGACCAAATTGGTCAATACCACTATTTTGTATTAATGCCAGCCAATTTGCCTAAAACTGATGAGGTGATTAGGCAACTGCCCGAGGGGCAGATTTATATTTTAGATCAGACCAATAAAGGTTTGATGAAATATCCAGCCATCTATCAAAATTTCCAAACAGGTATTTTCGATAGTTTAATGATGGTAAAGGACAAGCTAAACAGTTATTCTAACTTAATTCTAATTTATCCTGATAAAAGACAACCCAAGGCGATGCTTAGTGGTTTTCAAAGATTTAAGCGTTTGAATAATTTAAATTTTGAGTTGATAAAAACCATGGCAGGTCGTTGTCCTAAATCGGGTGAGGTTTATTTAGTTTTAGAGGATAACGATTTGATTATTTTGATCAAAGCAATCAAAGCTAAAGGTTTATCCCTAGGTAAAGATGTAGGAGTCATTTCTTACAATGACAGCCTCTTTAAGGAGATTTTGGAGGGTGGCATAACTACCATTTCGACTGATTTCAAATTGATGGGATCCAAGCTCGCTCAAATGATTTTGAATAAGGAAAATGTACAAATTGAAAACCCAAATCGTATCATAATCAGACAGTCGTTGTAATGAAAAACAGTTTCCAAATATCTACTGAGACATCTGATCTGTTAAAGATTGTGAACAAAGACCACCAGCTCAATGCCATTATTAACTTAAGCGAAGGTGGCAGACTACAAGAATGGACGTCCTGTAACAATCTCATTATTGGGGAGCCGTCAGATTCAACCTATTCCGAGTCCTACGCTGGCGCTTTGCTTTTTCCTTTTGTCAATCGATTGGAGCATGGTGTTTTTACAGATCAGGATATCGCATATCAATGGCCGCTAAATGACCAAGGAAGACACGCCATACACGGTTTGATTTTTGATCAGAGATTTAATTTTAAGACGTCGCATGCCGATGAATTTTGTGCCAAAGTAGTGTTGGAGTATCGATACAAGGGCGATATGAATGGTTTTCCTTTCCCTTTCATCATCGAAGTGGTTTATCGTTTTTTTAAAGATGGACTGAGGCTAGATTTGACGGTAATTAATTGTGGTTCTAGGCCTTTTCCTTTTAACTTGGGATGGCATCCCTATTTTTTCACTTCAAACATCAATCAGACAAAGATCTCAATGCCTCGTGATAAGAATATCGAGATAAACCGTCAATTGATTCCTCAATCTATGACAACTGTTGAAGCCGTTTTTTCTAATGTCATTGGCACAGATCATTATGATCACTGTTATCGGGTTCAACCTGCAGAAGTAAGTTGCCAAACACCGGCTATGCAATTTGTTTTAACATCGTCGTCACCACAAACTTTTATTCAAATATACACTCCAAAAGATCCTAATTATGTGGCCATAGAACCTATGACAAGTCCAGGCAACAGCTTTAATAATAATATCGGTCTATTAAAACTGTCTCCAAATGAATCATTTCACTTAAATTGGAACATACAAATCAATTCATAATCATTGTAAACCATGCAAATTATTACCTTTCTAGCCTTTACGGCACTTGTAGCGATCATATCCTATGTTAAAAGTTCTACTGATAAATCCAAGGTCTCAGATGGTTATTTTTTGGGCGGCCGCAGCTTGACTGGAGTGGTCATTGCGGGCTCATTGTTACTTACTAATTTATCGACAGAACAAATTGTTGGATTGAATGGTGCCGCCTTTCGCGAGGGTATTTTGGTGATGGCTTGGGAAACCCTGGCGGCTATCGCTATGGTCATTACCGCTGTGTTTTTGTTGCCGCGATACCTTAAAGGAGGAATCACTACAGTTCCTCAGTTTCTTGAGAGTCGCTATGACCAAAGCACAAAAATGATTACATCAATATTGTTTTTGAGTGGATATGTTGTTGTTCTCTTACCCATAGTGCTCTACTCTGGAGCTTTGGCTATAAGCAGTCTATTTGAAGTGCCAGATTTATTGGGTGTGTCCGAGACCGCCGCATTGTGGATTTGTGTTTGGGGCATTGGATTAGTCGGGTCAATCTATGCCATTTTTGGAGGACTCAAGGCTGTGGCTGTATCGGATACTGTCAATGCTGTTGGTTTATTGATCGGAGGCTTATTGATTCCTATTTTTGGATTGTTGGCGGTGGGCGACGGTGACCTCTTCATGGGTATTTCTACTCTTGTAGAAAGTAATCCAGAAAAATTCAAATCCATGGGAGGGCCTGAAGCGTCAGTTCCTTTTGGAACAATATTTACTGGGATGATGCTGGTTCAGCTTTTCTACTGGGGTACCAATCAGGCGATTATTCAGCGCGCTCTTGGAGCCAAAAATTTAAAGGAGGGCCAAAAAGGTTTGCTATTGGCATCTTTTATAAAAATTCTAGGGCCATTTATCGTGGTCTTACCTGGTGTTATTGCATTTCATATGTTTGGTGATACACTAACTAACCCTGACCAGGCCTATCCAATGTTGGTCAATGCCGTACTTCCTAAAACTTTGGTTGGATTTTTTGCCGCAGTCCTCTTCGGTGCAATTTTAAGTTCTTTCAATTCGGCTCTCAATAGTTCAGTTACACTTTTCGGGGTTGACATCTACAAGTCAAAAATTAAGCCTCATGCTAGCGATAAAGAAACTGTTCAGGCAGGAAAGCTTTTTGGCGTCTTTCTGGCTCTTTTAGCTATGTTTATAGCACCATTAATTGCCAATGCTCCTGACGGACTGTTTGGCTATTTGCAGGAGGTCAATGGTTGTTACAGCATTCCTATTTTGACGATTATTGTAGTGGGGTACTTGACCAAGCACGTCCCTGCATTAGCTGCTAAAGTAGCTATTATTTCGGGTGTTTTACTCTACAGTATCAGTCAGTTTATTCTAAAACCATTTGTTTTCGGTGAAGAGAATTATCCGCACTATTTGCACGTTATGGCTATTCTTTTTGTTTTGAATGTCATTATCATGTTGGTCATCGGTAAGTTGTACCCAAGGACAGAAGCCTTCAAAATAAATTACACCGAACAAGTGAATGTTGAACCATGGAAAAAAACCACTATTGTTGGAGTAATGATTTGTGTAGTCGTGGTTTTTATATATATCTATTTTGCTTAGAAGTTCATGAATGAAGGTCAGATAAATCGGGTCATCAATGAGCATCAAAAACGCTTCAATGCGTCACCTGATGTACTGAGTTACGCGCCAGGCCGTGTTAATTTGATTGGTGGGCATACAGACTACAACGAGGGCTTTGTGCTTCCAGGAGCCATTGATAAAGGGGTTTATTCCGCCATTAGCCTCTCTACAGACAATATTATTGCAATAGCATTAGATGCTGGAGTCGAGCCATTTCATTTTAACTTCGACAGAGCATTGACTTCCGAAGACCCACATTGGAGTAGATTCGTTGTAGGTGTTGTTAGTGTATTGCAGTCAAAGGGTTTTGATTTACAACCATTCCATTTGACTTTTGGAGGCGATCTTCCGCAAGGTGGTGGGTTGTCTTCCTCAGCGGCTCTCGAAAACAGTTTAGTCCTTGGTCTGAATCATTTGTTTCAACTAGGTCTGTCTGAGCTTGACATGGTATTCATTGCTCAACAAGCCGAACATGAGTATGTGGGTGTGAAGTGCGGTATTATGGATCAATATGCCAGTATGTTTGGGGAGTCAGGTAAGGTGATTTATCTCGATTGTAGATCTCTGGACGCGCGACCCTTGTCTTTACCTCTCGAGGGATATCAATTGCTGTTGTTCAATACAAATGTAAAACACCAACTAGCGGATGCAGCCTATAACGACCGACGCAATGCCTGTCTGGCGGTATCACAACTTGCTGGTGTTAAGTCCTTGCGCGACATGACTTTGACGGCTCTCGAAGCGCTGCGACCCGAGATGTCATATGATAAATACGAGAAGGCCAAATATGTTATTGAAGAAATTCAAAGAACTGAGGCAGCGATTTTGGCATTATATAATAGCGATATTTTGTTATTTGGAAAAATGATGTTTGAGGCGCACGAGGGGTTGAGCAAGAAATACAAGGTGAGTTGTGACGAACTTGATTTTCTCATCGATCTGGCTTCTACGCATTCAGATATTATCGGCGCAAGAATGATGGGTGGGGGATTTGGAGGATGCACGATCAATATCGTAAAAACAGAAGCTGTTCAAAGAGTAGAAGAAGAATTTTCCGCACTGTATTTAGAAAAATTTGGAATTCAATGTGACATACAACGGGTGACATTGTCTGACGGTGCGCAGCTTGTCAAAAGAAAATAAAAGATGAAAGAATTGCTCAATTTACAGATCAGCTCCCATCAGAGGCTAAATATTTTAACCAATGAATGGGTATTGGTGTCACCCCATCGTATGAAGCGGCCCTGGCAAGGTAGATCGGAAAACCAGACGAAGCTTGAGAAGGTTAAGCATGACACAAATTGTTATTTGTGCCCCGGGAATGAGAGAATTAATGGCGATAAAAATCCACATTATTCTGGAGCTCATGTTTTTGACAATGACTTTGCCGCATTACAAACTTCTGCTGATACAGCGTATTGGAACGATGGATTGCTTCAAGCCAAAGGAGAATCAGGAATTTGCAGGGTTATTTGTTATAGTCCCGACCATTCGAAGACCATGTCTCAGTTATCGATTAGTGAACTCGTTCAGGTTGTCGATGTTTGGGCAGATCAATACATCAGTTTGTCTCAAAATCCAGAAATTCATTACGTACAAATATTTGAAAATAAAGGCGAAATTATGGGGTGCAGTAATCCGCATCCCCACGGGCAAATATGGAGTCAATCTTCCATACCAAACCAAGCGCTTAAAATGGATCAGCAACAACTCAGTTATTTTCGCTCTCATGGAAAGTTATTGTTGTTGCAATATGTCGAGGAAGAAATGAATCACAAGGAGCGATTGGTTTATGAAAACGAAAATTTTGCAATTTTGGTCCCATTTTGGGCAATATGGCCTTATGAAACCATCATAGTGCCAAAGCGTCATCAAGAAAACATAAGTAAAATGTCGGCAGCTCAAAAAAGTGATTTTGCGGAGGCTTTGTCTCTTTTGACAAAAGTCTATGACCAGTTGTTTGCTTGTGAATTTCCTTATTCTAGTGGAATTTATCAAGCACCGACTACTGATGCCGATCACCGGCATTGGCACTGGCACATGAGCTTTTATCCACCCCTATTGAGAAGTGCGACAGTCAAAAAATTTATGGTTGGCTATGAAATGTTTGCCTCACCTCAAAGGGATTTGACCCCAGAAGTAGCGGCACAAAACCTAAGGCTTTTGCTCTAAATGATTAATAACTCTTTTTTAAGTTTTCTATGGCAACACGTAATATAAGTATTTTTCTAACTATAGTTATCAGTTTATTGGGTCAACTGCACGCACAACAATCTGATGTTTACGTAGACGATGAGGGTCTGATGCGCTACCATGCGGACCAATCTGAGGTGAAGGGTTTTGGGGTGAACTATACGGTGCCTTTTGCCCATGCCTATCGCGCCGCTCAAAGAATGGGTATTGATCCAAAACAAGCCATTGATCAAGACGTTTATCATTTTAAGAGACTGGGATTCGATTTGTTCAGGGTGCATGTTTGGGACACTCAGATCAGTAACGTCCAAGGACATCTTATCGAAAACGAGTACCTCGACACCTTTGATTATTTGATTGCTCAACTCAAAAAACATGGCTTTAATTATATTATTACACCAATAGCCTATTGGGGTAACGGTTGGCCTGAGCCCGATGCGCCAAGTCCAGGTTTTTCAAGCTATTATGGCAAAGACAATTGCCTCACCGATCCAGATGCCATTGCGGCACAAGCGACTTATTTGTATGAATTTTTGAATCACACTAATCCGTATACTGATTTAAGTTTCGTTCAAGATCCCAATACCTTGGCTTTTGAAGTCAGTAACGAGCCACATCACAGAGGAGAAGGGGATAAAGTCAAGGCTTTTGTTCGAAAAATGGTAAAGTCTATACGAAAAACGGGTACAAAAAAACCCATTTTTTACAATATGAGTCATGGGGTTCATTTTACGCAAGACTATTTTGATGGCGGTGCCGATGGAGGTACCTTTCAGTGGTATCCTACCGGTCTCGGCTATCAAAATGAGTTGCCTGGTAATGTGCTGCCTAATGTGAACGATTATAATATTCCGTTCGATCACATTATTAAAAAAAATAAGGGTGCCAAGTTGGTTTACGAATTTGACGTTGCCGATGTGGGGAAGGCTTATCCCTATCCAGCTTTGGCAAGAAGTTTTCGAACGGCCGGGATTCAGATTGCAACGCATTTTGCCTATGATCCAACATTTTTAGCGCCCTACAATACCGAGTATAACACGCATTATATGAATTTGGCTTACACGCCACAAAAAGCTTTGGGACTGAAGATATGCGCCGAAATTTTTCGTGAAGTAGATTTGTATACCGATTTTGGCACCTATCCAGAAAACACCTCTTTTGGGTATACCACCGTGGATTATCTGAAAGATTTGGCCATTTACAATTCTGGGGATAAATTTTTCTATACCAACAATACGCAGCAGCGCCCAAAATCTCCTGAGTTATTAAAAGAAATTGCAGGTTATGGCAATTCTGAACTGATAAAATATAAGGGTAAAGGGGCTTACTTCTTGGATCAATTGGAAAAGGGAGTCTGGCGATTGGAAGTAATGCCCGATGCCGCTTGGGTTGAAAATCCTTTTGGGCGTAATAGTCCAGATCAAATAGTCGGCGTTGTACAATACAATAGCCATCAAATGCAAGTAGATTTAGCAGATTTGACAACCACTTTTACAATTGAGAATTTGTCGTATGATGAGTTGAGTCGACAGGCTGTTGGCAGTAAGTTTGAAGTAACTCCCGGTGTTTATCTTTTAAGAGCTCCGCAAATTAATTGGACCCCAGTTGAAGGACAGGATTTTGATACTTATCCTTTGAAGACCTATCACGCTCCTTTGACAACTGTCCTTGAAAATCACTTGACACACCAGCCACCTTCAAGAGGAAGTGCGGATGACAATCTGACCCTTAAATTGCAATATGTTTCAGTCGAAAAACCCAAATCTATAGCGGTGCGCGCTTACCTCAATAATGAGTCTTTTGTTGAAAATTTCATGCCTTCGCATCTGTTTGAGTATCAATTGACCATACCCAACGATACATTGACAGCAGGTATTCTAAACTATCAGATTGTGGTGGAACAAGGTGACGGATCGTTCGTTACTTACCCAGAAAAACGAAAGGGGAGACCTGATGCTTGGGATTTTTATCAATCAAATCCCTATCAAATTGCCATAATGGATTCAGAGGAACCTGTTTTATTATTCAGTGCAGAAAGAGATGCTTCTCAATTGATTCGGACCTGGCGCAGAGGCATTACTATTCAGCCTAAAGGTTTGGGTGATTCGGAATTTATATTGCGTTTGAACCAATTGGGCAAGGTGGATCCTGAGAATGCCTTTGGGGTAGTAGTTCAAGATTACACCTTCAAGCACAACCTTATGCCTTATTTAAAGGCCTCCAAGCAAAGCGCCTCAGATAAAAAGTATTTGACAGTGTCAGGTAGGTCACTGCTGGGGGTGGCTTATCCGGTTCAAGTGGCTTTAGTTATGGACAATGGTGCTGCTTTTGGAGCAGTTGTTGAACTCAAAACATCAGGAGAGCCTCAAAGGATTGATTTGAACGATCTGAAGCCAGTCAAAACGGTCACGCTGCCAAGACCTTATCCAACCTTTTTGCCCTACTATTTTGAACATAACAATCAGGACCAATTCGATCTTTTAAGAGCTGAATTCATTCAAATTTCGTTAGGACCTGGCATGACAGCTGAACAGATCAATGGGAGTCATGAGTTGGCCATCACTAAGATTTATCTTGAGTAAGTTAAGGATGTCTTTACAGGTTCTTTCAGCTAATGGTAGAAGCTTTTGCTATCACAACTTAGAATCCTCATACTTTCATACTTTTGTGGGCTAGAAGCAGAAAGGACTATGATGCAATTTTTTAGAACGAGCGAATACCAATCGATGATTTATAGGCTTTTGTTGGCCTATGTCTTTTATTTTATCAGTCGATTTTTTTTCTTTGTTTACAACAGCGACTTGTTGGACGTCAATTCTGTCTATGAGTTTTTACAACTCTGTTATTACGGTCTGACCTTTGACACCACAGCTATTTTTTATCTGAACGGATTATTTGTGGTATTGTCTATGTTGCCTTTGTGGATTAACCCCCGTCCGAGGTATCAATCCATGTTGTTCTATGTTTATTTCATACCAAATTTGATTGGCTATGCTGCCAATTTCATAGATTTTATTTATTACAAGTACACCTTCAGTCGGACCACTGTTTCAGAGTGGGATGTGGTTAAGAACGAAGCGAATAAACTGAGTATGCTCCTGAGATTTTTGGGAACTTATTGGCATGTTTTAGCCTTATTCATCCTTTGTGCCAGCTTGTGGATTTATCTCTATAAAAAAATTAGAGTAACTCAAACTCCTTATTCTAAGGGATATTTCTATTATGGGTTGAGCTCGGTCATTTCTTTTTTTGTCGTGGCCACATTAATGATTGGAGGTATACGTGGCGATTTCAGAAAGAGTACGCGTCCAATTAATTTAATTGATGCCAATCGACATATCACCAAAATGCAACATGCTGATCTCATTCTCAACACCCCTTTCACTATCATTAGAACTTTTAATAAAAAGACCTTTAAGAAAGTATCCTATACCATGGACACTGCTCTAGTTGATTCTTTGGTAAATCCCATCAAACAGTATTCCTATGGTGTTGAAAATCTACCCAATGTGGTTGTTTTTATAACTGAAAGCATGGGGAGGGAGTATATGGGCGCCTTCAATGAAGGTAAAAATATAACTGATTACCAGAGTTTTACACCCTTTTTAGATTCTTTGTCTTCCCATAGTTTGATTTTTCCCAATGCCTTTGGCAATGGAAGAAAGTCCATACATGGTATGTCCTCTGTTTTGGCTGGAATACCCTCTTTCCAAGACGCTTTCACCTCTTCGCCCTATGGTAATCAGCCCATAGAATCAGTGGTTTCTATCCTAAAGTCACAAGGTTATGACACTTCTTTTTTTCACGGCGCACCGAATGGCTCAATGGGGTTTCTTGGATTTTCAAATATTCTGGGGTTTGACCATTACTATGGTAAAATCGAGTTCAATGATGATTCTCAATTCGATGGCTTTTGGGGTATTTGGGATGAACCGTTTTTTGGATTTGTCAAAAATACCCTCGATCAGAAAGACAGTCCGTTTTTTGCGACTATTTTTACTGTCAGCTCACACGACCCGTATATCGTTCCAAAGGCTTACGAAGGAAAGTTTCCTATGGGTTTTAATCCCATGCATCAGTGTGTGGGCTATACTGATTACGCTTTTAAAACCTTTTTTGACGCCGCTGCCAAAGAGCCATGGTTTGAAGATACCATTTTTATTATCACTGCCGACCACACTAACACGATTCACTATGAGGAATACCTCAAGCCTATAAACCGATTTGCCGTACCCATTTTGATTTATTCACCAAAAGGAACTTTTGTCGGAAAGGATACTAGCTTGGCACAACAAATAGATATTTACCCAACTATTGCCGAATTGACGGGTTACGAGAAGCCCTTTCGTAGTTGGGGTAGAAGTTTGTTGGACACCGAAGCCAAACCTTTTGTACTGAATGCCGACGGGCCTTATTTCCGCTACACAAGCGGCAATTACATTTGTATTTTTGACGGCAGCAAAGCTGTTGGCTTTTACCGCAATAGTGACTTGGGTCTTGAAAATAATCTCATCGAAAAGCGCAACAGTGAGATGGATATTATAGAATTAGAGTGCAAGGCTTTTATCAAAGACTATTATGATCGAATCATCGATAGAAGATTAAAATAATAATGCCTCCATCTGCTATAGTTGAGTTGCCTGTTATGCCATTATTCGATCAATTTAAAATCAAGGTGACAAAAACATGTGCTTTCAAAGTAAGGGAAAACAGGCCTAAAATAAGATTGCTGTGCAATTGCCTATAATTGGATGCCGTAAAAAAGCTATTTGATCTTGCTTTTTTTCAAAAAATGGGACATTAAAAAAGCCCCTGCAATAGGGGCTTATGGCTTTTGAATTTGGCGAAAGGTAAAAATTCGCTTTTAAAAGAAGTGACCTCGACAGGATTCAAACCTGTAACCTCTTGAGCCGTAATCAAGTGCGCTATTCAGTTGCGCCACGAGGCCTGATAAGGGTGCAAATATAACCGCTTTTGGAGCAATAGCAAAAACTAAGGAGATTATTTATCGCGGAAGCAGTATTAGTTGAGCGATCTCTTGGTCACAAAGAGTCTCCATCCAAACAGCATCAGTTGAAGTTTAGAAGCCTTTGACAAATCAAGCCCTCTTTTGCTGAGACTTGGAAGGAGCAGTTTGTTGACTCTAGCTAAAATTTGAAAGATAATTTTCTTCATCCTCAAAAGTAATGTTTTGAAATATATTGTACTACTTTTGCTCCCAATATGAGCGTAATATTTGTTTTACTAGGGTTGACGTTGTTGTCGGTAGGGGGAGATTTTCTTGTGAGAGGGTCTGTCGCACTGTCCTTTCGGTTGAATTTGTCTAAAATGGTCATCGGGATGACCGTAGTGTCTTTCGCTACGTCAGCACCGGAACTATTGGTGAGCCTAAACGCAGCTTTGGATGGTGCTTCAGCCATTGCCATCAACAATGTTGTGGGTTCAAATATTGCTAATATAGGTTTAGTTCTTGGGCTAACCGGTATGGTTGGTTTGATTGCCGTCGATCGGTCTTTTTTCAGATTAAATTGGCCAACAATGATGATTTTTTCGTTTGTTCTCTATTACTTCATTCAGAATGATGGAATGATATCACGTCTTGAAGGTTTAATCTTGTTTACTGCTTTAGTAGCCTTTGTTCTATTTCTACTGCGAACAAAATCAAATCCCGACTTAGAAGAAGTGGATCAGATTGTTCTTGCTGAGGTTTCGCTATTCAAATTAATAATGTGTTTAGTCATTGGAGGTGCGGCGCTTTATGTGGGCTCAGAATTTCTTGTAACAGGAGCTATTGACTTGGCCGAAGCATTTAATGTGAGTGAAACTGTTATTTCGGTATCTGTAGTTGCTATTGGAACGAGCGTCCCCGAATTAGCGACATCCTTGATATCGGTTGCTAAAAAAGAGAAGGCTATTTCGTTAGGAAATTTGATTGGATCCAATATTTTTAATATCGGTGCTGTTTTGGGTCTTACGGCCATGATTATTCCAATTCAAGTGACTGAGGCAGAGGCCTTAAATGTCAATCTCATTTGGATGCTAGCCTATGCTGTCGCAGTAGCTCTAATGCTTCTTTTACCCAAACGCATGTTTGTTACCAGGTCAAAAGGATTGGTTTTATTCGTGGCATATCTTATTTTTATGTATTTAACCTTCAATACCCCCTAATTTTTTCCTTTATATCAACATTTTAATTGATTTATTAACACTATCCCTATTTTTTTAGGGGGGTATCATTAAAAATAAATTAAATAATTTACATTTGTCCCTCATTTAAATCAAAAAATATGTCTTCAATGCGCTTTGATGCGATTAAACAGAGTTTAACGCGTACGCCTGTAAAAATTACTGAAACCGAACGTCGTTCTGACCTTTTCGGTCAAAATGTGTTTAACCAAAACACGATGCGTCAGTCCCTAACAAAAGATGCCTACAGCGCAGTCATGTCAGCTGTAGAAACCGGTTCTAAAATAGACCGTAACATCGCTGATCAAATTGCTTCCTCGATGAAAGACTGGGCCATGTCCAAGGGGGCGACACATTATACCCATTGGTTTCAGCCTTTAACCGGTGCGACAGCTGAAAAGCATGACGCCTTTTTTGAAACTATTGAAGGGGGTATGTCGGTCGAAAAATTTGGAGGTGGACAGTTGGTACAACAAGAACCAGATGCTTCTAGTTTTCCAAATGGAGGTATTAGAAACACCTTTGAAGCTCGAGGCTATACAGCATGGGACCCTACATCTCCAGCATTTATCTATGGAACAACACTTTGTATTCCAACGGTATTTGTGGCCTACACTGGTGAGGCTTTGGATTATAAAACACCTCTTTTAAGAGCATTACAAGCGGTAGATCACGCGGCTGTAGATGTTGTAAAATATTTTGACAAGAACGTCAAGAAGGTCAATGCCTCCCTAGGATGGGAACAAGAATATTTTCTAGTTGACAGTACCTTGGCAGCAACCAGACCAGATATCGTTTTAACGGGTCGTACCCTGTTAGGTCATGCCCCGGCCAAAGGTCAACAACTCGATGACCACTATTTTGGCAGTATCCCTGCTCGGGTAATGTCTTTTATGATGGATTTGGAAATGGAGTGCATGAAGTTGGGTATTCCGGTAAAGACAAGACATAACGAAGTCGCGCCAAATCAGTTCGAATTGGCGCCTATTTATGAAGAGGCTAACTTGGCCGTGGATCATAATTCCCTAATAATGGATATTATGGATCGTGTTGGTTCTCGACATAATTTTAAAGTGCTCATGCACGAAAAACCGTTTGCGGGAGTAAATGGTTCGGGAAAACACAACAACTGGAGTTTAAGCACAGATACTGGGGTTAATTTATTGAGCCCAGGTAAAACACCAATGAGCAATTTGCAGTTTTTGACCTTCTTTGTCAATACTATTAAAGCAGTAAATGATAATGAAGAGCTTGTCCGTTCTTCAATAGCATCAGCTAGTAATGATCATCGTTTGGGAGCAAACGAAGCGCCACCTGCAATTATCTCAGTATTCATTGGATCACAATTGACAAGCGTGTTACAAGGTTTGAAAGAGGTGACCAAGGGCAAGCTTTCGCCTGAGGAAAAGACCGAACTGAAACTCAATGTGGTGGGTAAAATTCCAGAAATTTTGCTGGACAACACTGACCGAAACAGAACTTCTCCCTTTGCCTTCACTGGAAATAAGTTTGAGTTTCGTGCGGTTGGCTCTTTGGCCAATTGCGCCAAGCCAATGACTGTGTTGAATACTATTATAGCCAACCAATTAAAGGTGTTTAAGGCCGATGTAGACGCGTTAATTACCAAAAAAGACATGAAGAAAGACGACGCAATTTTTAACGTCTTGCGTGAGTATATCAAGTCTTCCGAGCGCATTTTATTTGAGGGTAATGGCTATGGCGATGCTTGGGAAAAAGAAGCCAAAAAACGCGGGTTAAGTAATAACAAAACTACGCCTGAGGCGTTGAAGGTGGAAATTGCTCCTGCGACTATAGCGCTCTACGAATCACTTGGTGTGATGAATAAAACTGAAATTGAGGCGCGTCACGAAATAGAAATTGAAGAATACACCCTGAGAGTCCAAATTGAGGCCAGAGTACTGGGCGATATTGCGCGCAATCATGTAATACCAACAGCTCTGAAATATCAAAACACTTTAATCGAGAACGTAAAAGGTTTGAAAGACATTTACGGCGCAGGATTCAAAAAGTATGCAGCAGAGCAATTAACCTTAATTGAGGACATTTCTGCTAGGGTAGCTGCAATCAATTCTGGGGTGACAGATTTGATCAATAAAAGAAAAGCGGCCAATACTATTGAGGATGTGCAAGTCAAAGCGGAAACATACTGCAACAAAGTCAAGCCTTACTTTGATACCATTAGATATCACTGTGATAAGCTAGAGTTGCTCATCGATGATGAAATTTGGCCATTGACCAAATACCGCGAATTACTCTTTACCAAGTAAGCTTACTTTTTTCTCAAACGCCCGATGGAGATTCATTTCCCATCGGGCGTTTTCATTTATTATGTTACCTTTGCACAAGCGCACAAATGTATGTCTAAATCAACTCAATCTCGCTATGATCAGCGCGGTGTTTCTGCTACGAAATCCGAGGTCCACGTGGCTATTAAAAATGTAGACAAAGGCCTCTTTCCAAAAGCATTCTGTAAAATTGTCCCCGATTATTTAACCAATGATCCCGAGTATTGTCTGATCATGCACGCTGATGGTGCAGGAACAAAGAGTGCTCTAGCCTATATGTATTGGAAAACTACAGGCGATCTTAGTGTGTGGAAGGGCATTGCTCAAGACGCCTTGGTTATGAATCTCGATGATTTGATTTGCGTAGGCGCAACAGAAAATATCTTGCTTTCTTCCACCATTGGGAGAAATAAAAACTTGATACCCGGCGCTGTTATTGGGGCGATCATAGAAGGTACGGAAGAACTCATCGCAGACCTTAAAAATCAGGGCATTCAAATCCATAGTACTGGTGGTGAAACAGCTGATGTTGGCGATTTAGTAAGAACTATTATTGTCGATTCCACTGTAACCGCTAGAATGAAACGCTCTGATGTTATTGATAATGCCAACATTACTCCGGGAGATGTCATTGTTGGATTAGCTTCTTCGGGTCAAGCAACCTACGAATCACATTACAATGGCGGCATGGGGAGCAATGGATTGACTTCTGCACGACACGATGTATTTCATAAATCTTTGGCCAACTTATTTCCAGAAAGTTTCGATGCCTCCGTGCCTTCGGAATTAATTTATTCCGGCCAAACTCATCTTACCGATCCAGTGAACGGTGTACCCCTGGATGCTGGCAAACTGGTTCTTTCTCCAACAAGGACATATGCTCCAATTATCAAAAAAATCCTTGAGAAATACAACGGATTAAATATCCATGGGATGGTGCACTGTAGTGGCGGAGCTCAAACCAAAGTGCTGCATTTTGTCGATGATGTTCACGTAATCAAAGACAATCTGTTTGAAGTACCTGTTTTATTCAAGTTGATTCAAGAGCAGTCAAAGACTGACTGGAAAGAAATGTATCAAGTTTTTAATTGTGGACATCGCATGGAACTGTATGTCTCTCCTGAAGTTGCTGGTGACATCATTGCTATTTCCGAATCCTTTGGTGTGGCTGCACAAGTAATCGGTCGTGTTGAATCTTCCCCAAAGAAAAGACTGACGATTGAAAGCATTTACGGTAATTTTGATTACCATTAGCGCTGGTCTAAGTTTCTAAAATTCAACCTTTTAAAAAAGTATAAATTTGCACCCTCAATGCACATCGCATGATAGAAAAAATTCAAATAGTAAAACAGCGCTTTAACGAGATTAATGATCTGATCATTCAGCCCGATATAATAGCAGACCAGAAGCGATATGTTCAGTTGAATAAGGAATATAAAGACCTCAAGAAATTGGTGGATATAGGTACAGTTTATGAAAAATTGGCAGCTAATATTCTCGAAGCCGAAGAGATCATAGCTGATGGATCGGATGCAGAAATGGTTGAAATGGCTAAAATGGAGCTGGATGATGCCAAGGAGAAACTTCCAGAATTGGAGGAAACAATAAAATTCTTGCTCATTCCTAAGAGCCCGGAAGATGCTAAAAACGCGGTAGTTGAAATTAGAGCTGGTGCCGGTGGGGATGAGGCGAGTATTTTTGCAGGCGATTTGTTCCGAATGTATGTCAAATATTGTGAAGGCCGCGGTTGGAATGTCAGCTTGGTCGATAGTAACGAAGGTACTTCGGGTGGATTTAAAGAGGTGATTTTTGAGGTCAACGGAGAGGATGTTTATGGCATTTTGAAGTTTGAAGCAGGTGTTCACCGCGTGCAGCGCGTGCCACAGACCGAAACTCAAGGAAGGGTGCATACCAGTGCAGCTACAGTTATAGTTTTGCCTGAGGCCGAAGAGTTTGACGTTGAATTGGATATGCAAGATGTTCGTATCGAGCGCACAACATCGACCGGACCAGGAGGACAGTCGGTCAATACAACCTATTCTGCCATCAAGCTACACCACGAACCAACAGGGATTATTGTCAGTTGTCAAGATCAAAAATCCCAACATAAAAATTTAGAAAAAGCTTTAAAAGTTTTAAGGTCCAGATTATACGAAGCTGAATTAGCCAAAAAAATGGCTGCGGATTCTGAAAAACGCAAGAGCATGGTTTCCACTGGAGATCGATCGGCAAAAATCAGGACCTACAACTATCCTCAAGGTCGTGTGACTGATCATAGAATTGGGCTGACCTTATACGATTTACAGAACGTGATTAATGGGGATATTCAAAAACTATTGGATGAATTAATGTTGGCTGAGAATACAGAAAAATTAAAAGATCCAGATAATACCATTTGATTCATGACCAGTCAGAAGATCACCGAACAAATTTTTAAGAAACAATCCTTTTTATGCATCGGATTGGATGTTGATATGGCTAAAATACCTTCACATTTGTTGCAGGAAGAAGATCCCATCTTTGCATTTAACAAAGCCATTATTGACGCTACACATGATCTATGCGTGGCCTATAAACCCAATACGGCATTCTATGAAGCACATGGGGTAACAGGGTGGATGGCCTTAGAGAAAACTATGGCTTATCTCAATGAAAAATATCCCGATCATTTCACCATTGCAGATGCTAAAAGGGGCGATATTGGGAATACAAGCGAGCGATATGCAAAAGCATTTTTTGACACCTTGGGTTTTGATAGCGTCACCATAGCACCCTATATGGGAGCCGATTCGGTGGAGCCTTTTCTGACTTTTGACGGCAAATATGCCATTCTTTTAGCTTTGACTTCCAACCAGGGTGCGGTCGATTTCCAAACTAAAACTGATGATTCCGAAGCCTTGTTTTTAAAAGTTATAAGGACTTCCAAGCTATGGCAAAACAGCCATAGATTGATGTATGTGGTTGGAGCTACTAAGACGGAACAATTAGGCCAAATTCGCAGAGAATTACCAGATAGTTTTCTTCTAGTTCCCGGTGTTGGAGCACAAGGCGGTAGTCTGGAAGCAGTTTGTCGTGAGGCAATGACTCCAAATGTAGGGCTTCTGGTGAATTCTTCACGGGGTATACTTTATGCTAGTGATAGGGCCGATTTTGCTGAGTCAGCCAGGCATCAAGCCCAGCTGATTCAGGATCAAATGTCGCAATTTCTCCAAGGTATATCAGACTGATTTATGGGCTGCTCCTCCACACATGGTGTTGGGAATACTTGAGAAATCCGTAATTTTAACCTCCGAAACAAAAATGGCCTTATGCATTCTGTAAAACCCTATCAACCAAAGAATAAAATTCGTATCGTCACTGCGGCCTCACTTTTTGACGGGCACGATGCCGCAATTAATATCATGCGGCGGATTATTCAATCAACTGGCGTTGAGGTAATTCATTTGGGACACGATCGAAGTGTCGACGAGGTGGTCAACACGGCCATTCAGGAGGATGCCAATGCTATTGCCTTGACGTCTTATCAGGGCGGGCACAATGAATATTTCAAATACATGCATGATTTGCTTCATGAAAGAGGGGCAAGTCATATCAAAATTTTTGGAGGAGGTGGAGGTGTAATTCTTCCAGCTGAAATAAAAGCATTGATGGATTATGGTATTACCCGCATATACTCTCCCGACGATGGTAGAGAATTGGGTTTACAGGGTATGATTAACGATTTGGTCGAAAAATCGGATTTTCCGTTAGGAGATGATATCGGAGATGCGTGGTTAAAAATCAAAGAAAAAAATCCACTTGCGATTGCTCAAATAATTTCAGCCGCTGAAAATTTTCCAGTAAAACATGCTTTGACCATAGCAGAAGTTAGAAATGATGCGGAACAATCAGACACTCCAGTTCTGGGCATCACCGGCACAGGCGGTGCTGGTAAGTCAAGCTTAGTCGATGAATTGGTCAGACGGTTTTTACGTGATTTTCCTGACAAAACCATTGGAATTGTTTCTGTTGATCCCTCGAAAAGAAAAACTGGAGGAGCGCTTCTGGGTGATAGGATTCGTATGAATGCTATCAATGACTCTAGGGTCTACATGAGAAGCCTGGCTACCCGTCAATCCAACTTGGCTTTGTCCAAGCATGTCAATGACGCGTTGTCTGTATTGAAAGTTGCTCAGTACGATTTGATTATTTTAGAGACCTCAGGTATCGGTCAATCCGATACTGAAATATTGGAGCATAGCGATGTGTCCCTATATGTCATGACACCCGAATTTGGTGCAGCAACGCAGCTCGAAAAAATTGATATGCTCGATTTTGCGGATGTTGTAGCCATCAATAAATTTGATAAAAGAGGTGCTTTGGACGCATTAAGAGACGTCAAAAAACAATACCGAAGAAATCACAATTTATGGGATGAAAATGACGATATGCTCCCAGTTTATGGAACGATGGCATCTCAATTTAACGACCATGGCATGAATGTTCTCTATGGTCATTTGATGTCACTACTCAATAAAAAAGTCTCTGGCAAATTTGAATCCAGTTTAGAAATGCCATCGGTTCCTGACGAGAATAGGTTTGTAATACCCCCATCTAGAGTCAGGTATTTATCGGAAATTACAGAATCAATTCGACACTATAATGATAGGGTAAAGGAACAGGCTTCGATTGCTCAAAAACTGTTCGGTATTTACCAATCGGTTTATGCTATTTCAGGTCATTTGCCAATCAAATCACCTGCGGGAATAGCTCTAAAGGGAGACCATAAACTGGATACAGTAGATCAGGAAACGGTAAATGCCCTATTGATTCATTTTTCGAAAATTAAATTAGACTTGGATCCCCATTATTGGGAAATATTATTGAACTGGGAATCTGTCAAAGCGAAATACAAATCTCCTCAATATGACTTTAAAGTTCGTGGCAAAGTAATTTCAATTGAAACCCACACCAAATCCCTCTCCCACAATGATATACCGAGAGTATCACTGCCCAAATATGAGGCCTGGGGTGATTTGTTGCAATGGATGCTTCAAGAGAATGTGCCTGGGTCTTTCCCTTTTACTGCTGGATTGTATCCTTTTAAACGAACAGGAGAGGATCCTACCAGGATGTTTGCTGGGGAAGGTGGCCCGGAAAGAACAAACAAGCGGTTTCACTATGTGAGCAAGGCCATGCCGGCTAAACGATTATCAACAGCATTTGACAGTGTAACTCTTTATGGCAATGATCCCGACGAACGGCCAGACATTTATGGAAAAATAGGTAATGCTGGCGTTAGTATCTGTTGTTTGGATGATGCTAAAAAACTCTATTCAGGGTTTAATTTGATAGACCCCATGACCTCCGTAAGTATGACGATTAACGGTCCAGCGCCTATGTTATTGGGCTTTTTTATGAATGCCGCAATTGATCAACAATGTGAATTGTACATCAAAGAAAATAATTTAGAAGCAGAAATAAGCGAAACAATTAATTCAATTTTTGAGTCCAAGGGCAGTAAACAGCCGATTTACAATGGCGATTTGCCTGACGGTAATGATGGACTGGGTTTAATGCTGTTAGGTGTTACTGGCGACCAAGTATTGCCAAAAAACGTATACAACCAGATCAAACAAAAAACCCTTTCACAAGTTCGCGGGACAGTTCAAGCCGATATTTTAAAAGAAGATCAAGCACAAAATACGTGTATTTTTTCTACGGAATTCGCTCTGCGATTGATGGGAGATGTGCAGGAGTATTTTATTGAGAATCAAATAAGAAATTTCTATTCGGTGTCAATTTCAGGATATCATATTGCGGAGGCTGGCGCTAACCCAATCACACAATTGGCCTTGACACTTTCCAATGGTTTTACCTATGTCGAATATTATTTGAGTCGAGGCATGTCGATCGATGATTTTGGGCCAAACCTTTCTTTTTTCTTTTCCAACGGTATTGATCCTGAATATGCGGTCATCGGTAGGGTAGCGAGAAAAATTTGGGCCAAAGCCATGGCTAAAAAATACAACGCTAACGAGCGTGCACAAATGCTAAAATATCACATTCAAACCTCAGGTCGCAGCTTACACGCTCAAGAGATTGACTTTAATGATATCCGCACCACCTTGCAAGCGCTCTATGCCATATACGACAATTGTAATTCTTTGCATACCAATGCCTATGACGAAGCCATTACAACACCAACAGAGGAGTCAGTACGCCGGGCGATGGCCATTCAATTAATTATCAATAAAGAGCTTGGCTTGGCCAAAAACGAAAACCCAGTTCAAGGCTCTTTTATTATTGAAGAACTGACTGATTTGGTAGAGGAGGCTGTTCTTCTAGAATTCGATCGCATTACTGAACGAGGAGGAGTTCTAGGAGCTATGGAAACCATGTACCAGCGATCTAGAATTCAAGAGGAGAGTTTGCACTATGAAACTTTGAAACATTCTGGAGAATACCCCATAATTGGCGTAAATACCTTTTTGAGTAGTAAAGGTAGTCCAACTGTTTTACCAGCCGAGGTAATTCGAGCTACCGAAGAAGAAAAGCAAGATCAAATCCAAACTTTAAGAGCTTTACACCATCACTTTGATTCCAAAGAATTACTGCTGAATCTTCATCAAAGGGCCATAGCAGGAGATAATATTTTTGAAGCATTGATGGAAGTATGTAAATTCTGTTCTTTGGGACAAATCACGCATGCCTTATTTGAGGTAGGAGGTCAATACAGAAGAAACATGTAATATGAAAAAGCTATTATTTGTTGTAATTTTAAGCATAATGTCATGTGGAGACCAACGCCATGCTGCCAGTCAAGAAACTGTTTTTCAAAAGGAATTAAATGCCGAGTTCAAAGATGCAACAACATCACCTCTTACTGAGTCTGACTTAAAAAGTTTCAAGGGTTTAGATTTTTTTCCTTTTGATAGCACCTATGTAGTAGACGCTGTTTTGACTAGAACACCAGATTCAGATTGGTTTGATATGCCTACCACTCGCGTGCGGATTGACCAATATCGGATTTTTGGAATTTTAGACTTCAAGATTGAAGGTCAAGCTTATGCGTTGGAAGTTTATCAAAGTGAAAGATTAATGCAGACTGAGGCATATGCCAATCATTTGTTTCTTCCTTTCTTAGATAAAACCAATGGAATAGAAACCTATGGAGGCGGGCGATATATGGATCTTGATATTCCATCAACGGACACCATTTCCCTAGACTTCAACAAGGCGTATAATCCTTACTGCGCGTATAATTCAGAGTATTCTTGTCCTCTTGTTCCACTTCAGAATTATTTGACAAGGGAAATAAAAGCTGGGGTAAAAAAGTTTACGAAGGAATAAACTTACTGAGAAAAACACCTAATATTACCGCCATAATTCCAACAGCCAAACTCAACAGTGCATAGGTCGCAAAATGAAGAATATCTCCATTTTTTAGGAATAAATAGTTCTCAATAGCAAAAGCAGAAAAGGTCGTGAACCCACCACAAAAACCCGCCACAAACAATAGATGGATGTTGTTTTGACTTGTGCCTTCCCTAAGAAAATAACCCATTGCCAAACCAATTAGAAGGCTGCCAATCACGTTGACAGCAAATGTGCCTAACGGAATGTTCTGATTCCAACTCCTCCCAATTAAAAAACGAATAACGCTTCCCAATCCACCTCCTACAAAGACAAAAAAGAGTCCTTTGATCATCCTAGAAAAAATTTAATACATGCAATTAAACCTATAAAGGAAATGAAAGCTACTAAAACCCACAGATTCCCTCTGTAGTATTTCTTGTGAAGAACGGCATCTTTGCGATAGGCCATTACAGCTAAACAGATGAATGAGATGGCGAAAATTATTCCAAAAAGAATTTGACCTTGACTAAACATATTGGTTCGTTGAATGTCGTTAAAAATAGTTATTTTTAACGGAATGAACGCAGTGGTATTTGGAGCATCTTCGGGAATTGGACGAGAATTGGCCATTCGTCTTTCTCAAGACGGATATAGGGTCAAGATAACAGGTCGTCGGGAAGAATTGCTCAAAAAATTGTGCGCTGAGTTCCCTCAATTGTCTTACCATACATTTGATATACAAGATCTGACAGCGATTGAAAGTCATTTTGGCCAGATGATCCGAGATTTTGGATCAATCGATTTGATTGTGCATTGTGCCGGAATTGGCTATGAGAATCCTAATTTGATATGGGAAATGGAAAGCGACACCATCTCGACCAATGTTTGGTCTGCCACCAAGATTTATGATTTGAGTTTTTTGCTATTCAAAAAACAGGGATTTGGCCATTTGGTGGGAATTTCATCAATTGCCTCCCTCAGAGGAAATAGGCACTCACCGGCCTATTTTGCATCAAAAGCTTTTCAAGTAAATTACCTCGAATCTCTTTATCTGAAATCCAAAGAAATTGCTTCTGGCAAAGTATATGTCACTGATATTCGCCCTGGCTATGTGGACACCCGAATGGCTCTTGGGGATGCTATTTTTTGGATGTCACCCTTGAATAAGGCTGTCCGTCAAATTTATAGAGCTATTCAATGCAAAAGAAGACAGGTTTACATCTCTAAGCGCTGGGTTTTGATTGCCGGGGTGTTAAAGATTGTGCCTTCGTGGTTAATTAAGAAAATTATGTAAAACCTTATAAGATGAAACAAAAAATAGAAGCAGTAAAAACTTTTCATAAATCCTTCAACCTAGATTATCTCGAAGAGCCAAAAGCCCATATCGGTTCAAGAAAACACCAATTGCGTTTCGACCTGATGCAGGAGGAAAATGAAGAGTACTTGGAGGCAGCTAATGAGGGTAATTTGGTCGAAGTGGCAGACGCCCTTGGAGATATGCTTTATATTCTGTGCGGGACTATTATTGAGCATGGTTTGCAGTATAAAATTGAGGAGGTTTTCAATGTTATTCAATCCAGTAATATGAGTAAATTGGGGGCAGATGGGCGACCTATTTACCGAGAGGACGGGAAGGTACTTAAGGGGCCTAACTATTTTAAGCCTGATATTGCTGCGGTGCTAAACGAGAAAGATTAAGGGACAAGTTGTCTCCATTGATAAGGATCTTCAGCACAATTGTGTTGAATATGGGTTAATTTCTTTTTAAGAATGGTGGCATAGGAATTCTCAATCATTTTCAATTCAAAAGCTTCATTAGCGTGTTCAAATCCGCAAATTGGGTTAATAACCGCTGCTGTGCCAGCGCCAAATATTTCCTTGAGTTGCCCATTTCGGGCAGCTGCTTTAATTTCCTCTACGGAAATTCTTCTCACTTCTGTCGGAATACCCATATCCTCCGCCAATTGTAAAATACTTCTTCGAGTGATTCCATCCAAAATGTGGTCGCTGATTGGCGCTGTTAACAAGGTGTCACCAATTCGGAAAAAAACGTTCATTGTTCCAGCTTCTTCAACAAATTGGTGAGAGTTAGAATCTGTCCATATCACTTGTTGAAATCCCCTTTGTTGTGCCAATACAGTTGGGTAAAATTGAGCGGCATAATTGCCTGCTGCCTTTGCTGATCCAACACCGCCATCAGCCGCTCGGCTGAATTTTTCAGCGATCAAAACCCGAACTTCTCCGGGGTAATAAACTCCAGCTGGCGAAGTGATGATGATAAATTTATAATTATTTGATGGGGCTGCGGAAATCGCTGTATCTGTGGCGATCATAAATGGCCTGAGATATAAAGATAGTCCCATACCGCTTTTGACCCATTGTTCTTCCAATCGCACCAAGGCATTGAGACCTTCGATAAATATTTCTTTTGGAATCTCGGGCATGGCTAAACGTTTGGCAGATTTATTAAATCTCACAAAATTATCTTCTGGCCTGAAAAGAAAAATTTGATCCTGTTCGTCCTTAAAGGCTTTCATACCCTCAAAAATGGCCTGACCATAATGAAAAACCCGTGACGAGGGATCAACACTTAGCGGTTGGTAGGGAACGATTTTTGGATGCCGCCATTGACCTTCCAGATAGTCGCACACAAACATATGATCGGAAAATATGGCCCCAAAATTAAGATTGCCAAAGTCGACCGAATCGATTTTGGATTGAGGGTTTTTATTTACCGAAATCACTAAATTATTATGCATTAATTTTGTTTGGTTTTGAGAGTGTAAAGCTAAGGTAATTTAACCACTTTAGCAATTGATCCGGGGGGTGTCCCTCGTTGTGGCCTAAATGACCTAATATGAAAAAACTAGAGAGAAATATTGTAATTACAGCTGACGGGTCTTCAACAATTGGTATCCCATCTTGGAATGAGCATTACCATTCCACCCATGGAGCTATTAATGAAGCCAAGCATGTTTATATTCACAACGGTTTAAGATTTTGGAAGTCTCAAAATCCACAATCTGTTCAATGCCATCTCCTTGAAATTGGATTCGGAACTGGCTTGAACGCTTGGCTCACTTTTTTAGCTAATGATCTACCAGACTTTTTTGTTTTATATGATGGTGTTGAGGCATTTCCTGTAAATAGTGAATTAATTGGAGCTTTAAATTACATTGAATTAACAGTGATTTCTAAAGCTGATATTTTTCGGGCGATGCATAAAGCAAAATGGAATGAGCCAGCTGATTTAGCCCCAAATTTTAAATTAACTAAAGTTCATTCTACATTTGAATCCATTAGTGTCAAAGAGACTTATGACTTGATTTATTTTGATGCTTTTGGAGCTAGAGTACAACCAGAACTTTGGACCGTTAATATGTTTCAAAAAATGGCGACTTCCCTGAAATCGGGGGGTGTTTTGGTAACCTACTCTGCTAAGGGAAGTGTCCGAAGAGCCTTGCAAGAAGTAGGCTTAGAAGTAGAACGTTTGCCAGGTCCACCAGGTAAGAGAGAAATGTTGCGAGCCTCTAAAAAGAAATAGTACTTTTGCGCGGTGAAACAATACAGAGAACATAAAATTTTAATCGCTGGGGCCACGGGTCTCATTGGCACTGCGTTAAGTGATTATTTCCAGAAACAAGGCTGGAAAATCAATTTTCTTACTACGTCCAAAGACAAGTTAATTTCAACTACCGAAATGCAGGCCTTTTATTGGAATCCAATGCTAGGTGAGATAGATCCAGTTGCCCTAGATGGTGTCAGTGTGGTAATAAATTTGGCAGGAGCATCTATTGACCAACGTTGGAATGATCGAGCGAAGTATGCTATTATTAACAGTCGGATTTCTTCCAATGAAACACTTTTTGAAAGCCTGAGTAACACCCCAAATCAGGTGAAACATATTATTTGTGCGAGTGCAATTGGCATATATCCTGATGGTGGTGATCTCTTTTTTGACGAATCCTTTCAAACAGAGGAGCCTAATGGGTTCTTGCAGTCTATTGTAGCCGAATGGGAGGCCTCGGCAAACATTTTCAACTCCTTAGGTGTCACCTTGTCAAAAATAAGAATAGGATTGGTGTTGTCCAATGATGGCGGTGTTTTGAAGAAGTTAAAACCTTTGGCGAAATGGGGCGTTTTATCCCCTATGGGAGCTGGTAATCAGTGGCAATCTTGGATTCACATCCATGATTTGACGCGGGTATTTAATTTCGTTTTAGACGAGAAACTATCAGGAGTAATTAATGGCGTAGCACCAAATCCATTATCTAACAAATTGTTTGTTGAGGCGATTGCGAGGTCTGTTCACAGAAAAATTGTGTTACCAGCAGTACCCAGTTTTGTGTTAAAAACTGTCTTGGGAGAAATGAGTGAAATTGTATTGAATGGCTCACGGGTTTCTCCTAAAGTTTTATTGGAGAAAGATTTCAAATTTGATTATTTATATATCGATGAAGCCCTAAGTCATTTGGCTGAAAATTAAAAGTGACATTTTGGCACTTTATGCGCTATGGCAGTAAATTTGAATGTAAAGAAAAAAATAAAGTTAAAATGAAAGACGAGCAGCTTAAGGATAATGAAGAAGTCTCAGACCAAGTCGATGAGGTAACTGAGGACACGTCACCAAATGTGGAGGATCTCTTAGCCCAAGAAAAGGATAAATTTTTAAGACTATTTGCGGAGTTTGAGAACTATAAAAAAAGAACAATAAAAGAACGAATTGAATTATACAAGACGGCTAACCAAGAAGTTATGGTTTCCTTGTTGCCAGTACTCGATGATTTTGACAGGGCGCAATCAGAAATCGCCAAAACCGAAGAAAAAGCCTTATTAGAAGGAGTAAGTTTAATTCAAAACAAACTCAATGACACGCTCAAATCTAAGGGCCTAGTTGTTGTTGAGGTCGGTGTGGGCGATGTTTTCAACGCAGATCACCATGAGGCGGTAACCCAAATACCAGCACCAAATGAAGACCTGAAAGGCAAGATCATTGATGTTCTTGAAAAAGGGTATGCCCTTGGCGATAAGGTGATTAGATTCCCGAAAGTTGTTATAGGAGAATAATAGGCTTACACAGCCAAACACAATTGACATTGAAAAAAGATTATTACGACATATTAGGTATTTCAAAATCTGCATCAGCCCAAGAAATAAAAAAGGCTTATCGCAAGATGGCAATCAAATATCATCCAGATAAAAATCCAGATGATAAAGAGGCCGAGGACATGTTTAAGAAGGCTGCTGAGGCTTATGAAATATTGAGTGATCTGGATAAAAAAGCCAGATATGATCAGTATGGTCATGCGGCTTTTGAAGGGTCCCGTGGTTTTGGCGGTGGTGGCATGAACATGGATGATATTTTCAGTCAATTTGGCGATATTTTTGGCTCAGCTTTTGGCGGTGGTTTTGGTGGAGGTTCCCAAAGGCGTGTTTTTAAAGGCAGCAACCTTCGGATTAGAGTTAATCTTACTTTGGAAGATGTTGCTACGGGCGTAGAGAAAAAAATTAAAGTAAAAAGAAAGGTTCAGGCTCCCGGCACCACTTTCAAAACCTGTTCGAATTGCAATGGGACTGGTCAAGTGACGCGGATAACCAATACCATTCTCGGCAGAATGCAGACAGCAGCCCCCTGTAATACTTGCAGTGGTACAGGAGAAATGATCGATAAGAGATCTTCTGACGCAGATGCACAAGGCCTCAAAACCAATGAGGAAATGGTGTCAATTAAGATACCAGCAGGAGTAGAAGATGGCATGCAACTCAAGGTGTCAGGTAAGGGGAATGAAGCTCCAGGACAGAATGGGGTTGCAGGAGATTTGATTGTAGTTGTGCAGGTTGAAGCGCATCCATTTCTACAAAGAGAAGGAGATAATCTTCACTATGACCTGTATGTAAGCATGCCAGAGGCTGTTCTGGGTGGGTCTAAGGATATCGAAACAGTTACCGGTAAAGTCAGAATTAAAATTGAACCGGGCCTTCAGTCGGGTAAGATATTAAGACTGCGAAACAAAGGTATTCCTAGTTTGAATGGATACGGCAGTGGTGATTTATTGGTTCACGTCAATGTTTGGACACCTCAAGAGTTGAATAAAGAACAAAAGACTTTTTTCGAAAAAATGAGGGAAAATGAACATTTTGACCCAAAACCGAACAGTTCTGATAAGTCCTTCTTTGAGCGTGTCAAGGATATGTTTTCCTAATACCGCTTTGTCCAAAATTTAAATGTAGTTTGAATTAAAAGTCAAACTATCAATCAAAATCGGTATATTTGATTTGAATGTTAAGCTTTAGTATTAACACCCCATTTGCTTTGATATGCTAGATAAATTGCGCGACTTTTGGAATTATAAAACTACTGTAGGAGAAGGTATAGAAATCTCTGTAAAAGCGGTTTTGTTAATTATTGCCCTGTTAATTGCCGTTTCTCTGCTTATTAAAATCTCTAAGAAATTAACTAACAGAAAACTTAGAGAAGAGGATCAAATGAAATTTGCCTCAGTCTATAATTTTTCAAAATACTTTCTGTATCTGGCCGTACTGCTAATAGGTTTGCAGAATATGGGAGTAGAATTGACAGCTATTTTCACAGCATCTGCCGCCTTACTTCTCGGGGTTGGATTAGCACTACAAACCTTTTTTCAAGACATCATTTCAGGAATCTTTATTCTTGTAGATCGTTCAGTATCAGTCGGTGATATTTTAGAAGTAGATTCTTTTGTTTGTCGCGTGACGGAAATAAAACTGAGAACCACTCGGGCCGTGACCATGGAAAACAAAGTTTTGATTATTCCGAATCACAAGTATTTAACAACGATAATCTATAATTGGACTGAAAATGATTCTGTGGTTCGGGCAGAGGTTGAAGTAGGTGTGGATTACGGTAGTGATGTGAGACTAGTAGAATCCTTGCTTTACAAAGCAGCTCGAGAGCATAAAGAAGTTTTGAGAATACCAGAGCCCATTGTATTGTTTACCAATTTTGGCGATAGTTCTCTCAACTTTAAGCTTGTTTTTTTCCTGCAGGATAGTTTTGCTTTTACGCAAGTTAAAAGCGATGTGCGGTTTGCAATCAATCAACTTTTTAAAGAAAATAATGTGGTAATTCCATTTCCACAACGCGTCATACACATGGCTAACGACAACAAATAATTATGCCAAAAATTTTAATTATTGAGGATGAGGAAGCGATAAGACGCGTCCTCAAAAAGATATTGACTGAGCAAGATGCGGCATATCATGTTTATTTAGCGTCAGATGGCCTTGAAGGGCTTCAAGAAATTGAAAAACAACAGTTTGACCTTGTTCTTTGTGATATCAAGATGCCGAAAATGGATGGTATTGAAGTGTTACAGCATATCAAAGACCGACAACCAGAACTGCCAGTAATCATGATTTCAGGGCATGGCGATCTCGATACCGCTGTTGAAACCATGCGTATGGGCGCTTTTGATTATATTTCAAAACCACCCGACCTGAATCATTTGATGAACACTATCGGTCATGCTTTGAATCGAAAATTTTTAGAACAAGAAAATAAAATTCTAAAACGAAAAATCGGAAAATCCTACGAAATGATTGGCGAAAGTCAAGGAATCAAAGACATTAAGACTATTATTGACAAGGTAGCCTCTACCTCAGCGCGCGTTTTGATTACTGGTCCCAACGGGACTGGGAAAGAACTGGTAGCCCATTGGATACATCAAAAAAGCGACAGATCGCAGGCACCTATAATCGAAGTCAATTGTGCGGCTATTCCAAGTGAATTAATAGAAAGTGAATTATTTGGTCATGTCAAAGGAGCGTTTACAAGTGCTGTGAAGGATAGGGCAGGAAAGTTTGAAGCTGCTAATGGAGGAACTTTGTTTCTCGACGAAATTGGAGATATGAGTCTCTCGGCTCAAGCCAAAGTACTCAGAGCCCTACAAGAACACCGTGTTCAGAGAGTCGGGAGCGATAAGACCATTAAGGTTGATGTCAGAGTTATAGCAGCCACCAACAAAAACCTGAAAAAAGAAATTGAAGCTGGCCGATTTAGAGAAGACCTTTTTCATCGTATTGCCGTAATTTTAATTCAAGTACCTCCTCTAAATGACAGACGAGAGGATATTCCATTACTCATAGAATACTTTTCAAAGCAAATAACAACTGCCCAGGGTACTGTCATGAAAGTCTTTTCTCAGGAGGCAGTGGATTGCCTGAAGCATTATGATTGGACTGGAAATATACGAGAACTAAGAAATGTTGTAGAAAGATTGCTTATTTTAGGCGGATCTGAAATTTCAAAAAAAGATGTGATGCAATTTGCCAATAAATTGTGACTCAAAAAAAAACTAAAATGATGAAAAATACTTTACTCGCTATTGCACTGATCCTGTCGTTCAGCACCTATTCGCAAACCGATGAAGAAATGCTCAAAAAAATTTATGAGACTGCACTCACAGAAGGTCAGGCTTATAGCTGGCTCGACCACCTTTCGAATAAAATCGGTGGCCGACTTTCTGGATCATTGGGAGCCGAACGTGCCGTTATTTACACAAAAGAGATCATGGAATCTTTAGATTTTGATCGGGTATTTCTGCAACCTGTTATGGTGCCAAAGTGGGTAAGGGGCAATCCTGAATTTGCTTATATCGAAACAGCTCCAGGTGATACTGTTAAAGTCAATATATGCGCATTAGGAGGTTCTGTGGCAACACCCGCCACAGGCATCAAGGCAGAAGTCATTGAAGTGTATGGTCTAGAAGATTTAAAATCTCGAAGCCGAAGTGAAATTGAGGGTAAGATTGTATTTTTTAATATGCCCATGCCAGCATCAAGGGTTTTGACTTTTCAAGCCTATGGCGCTGCCGTAGGACAAAGAACTCAGGGCGCCAAAGAAGCGTCGAAATTGGGAGCTGTAGGAGCCATCGTAAGATCCATGAACTTACGATTGGACGATTTTCCTCATACTGGCACCATGTCCTATGGCGATTTGCCGCGGTCAGAGCACATACCTACAGCAGCCATCAGTACAAATGATGCTGTTAAATTAAGTAGCTATTTAAAGTTAGATGCCAATTTAAAATTCTATTTTAAACAAAACTGTCAAACCCTGCCTGACGTCCTGTCTTACAACGTCATTGGTGAAATTAAAGGAAGCACCTATCCTGATGAAATTGTTTTGGTGGGTGGACACCTTGACTCTTGGGATTTAGGTGATGGGTCACACGATGACGGAGCGGGATGTGTACAATCAATAGAAGTATTGAGATTGTTTAAAAAATTGGGCATTCAACCGAAAAGAACTTTAAGGGCAGTCATGTTTATGAATGAAGAAAATGGTTTGCGAGGAGGATCGGAATATGCTCGAGTTGCTAAATCTCAAGGACTTAATCATATTTTTGCTCTGGAGAGCGATTCTGGTGGATTCACACCTCGAGGATTCAATATCGATGCCAATCAAGAAAGCTTTGATTTTATTGCTTCTTGGTCAGATTTATTCAAGCCGTATTTGACCAATAGCTTCAATTTGGGCGGCAGTGGTGCCGATATTGGTCCCTTGAAAAAACCTGGGATTGTTTTGGCTGGGTTATTTCCTGATTCTCAGAGATATTTTGACTACCATCATACAGCTATCGACACCTTTGATGCCATTAATAAAAGGGAGTTAGAGCTCGGAGCAGCAACTATGGCCGCAATGGTTTATCTGATTGATTCATACGGCACTTCCAATTGATATTTGACATTCTAGCCTCATTTGTTTGATTATTTGTAACTTTAGGTTCCTCTTAACCTAAAAGTTGTTATATGATTTCGACACCCCAATCGAATGTCCTCCTTGTTTTATTATTGATGGGCCATTTTTGGCTGGCCTTTGCCTACTTAAGTTTGGACTGGGAAGGCCCATATGGTGATTACGAGAATGATTTGGATATGTATGTCATTGACGAAGATTTGCTTCTATATGAGTATTCATGGTCAGAAACGCGATTTGAAGGGGATTTCTTTAATGGCAACTGGTTTCCCGATGGCGTTTATGGTGTTTATATAGATATTTGGACGGGTGATACACCAATTAATTACAGATTTGCAGCCACAGACCATTTCTACACAACAACTGTTGTAGAAGGGGCTATAGAGGAGTCAGGAGTGATTGCTAAAATTACAAAATCTGGTGGTGAAACCAATGACATTACGTATGTGGTAGAACCTTATGTAGAGTAAACGGTCTTTAATCTAGTCTTCTTTTTTTAAGCCACCCTTCGGGGTGGTTTTTTTAGTTAACGGCTTTTCTAATTCTCACCAGACGCGTCATCAATCCTTCCAGTTGGTCTAATGGGAGCATATTGGCGCCATCACTTTTAGCTTGACTCGGATCGTAATGGGTTTCAATAAATAATCCATCAACATTGTTGACAACACCTGCACGGGCAATGGTTTCGATCAATTCAGGTTTTCCTCCTGTTATACCATGCTTTTGATTGGGTTGCTGCAGAGAATGGGTGACGTCTAAAACGGTTGGGGCAAACTTTCTCATGACAGGAATTCCTCTAAAATCAACAATCAAATCCTGATATCCGAAAAATGTGCCACGGTCAGTGATCCAAGCATTTGGGTTGCCACTGTCGTGTACTTTTTGAACTGCAAAAGACATACTTTCGGGACTCATGAACTGTCCTTTTTTTAAATTCACAACCTTGCCTGTCTCGGCGGCGGCAACCACCAAATCCGTTTGCCTTACCAAAAATGCTGGTATTTGAAGCACGTCTACATATGCTGCAGCCATTGATGCATCACTAATTTCGTGAATGTCCGTTACCACTGGAATGTCGAAGGTATTCGACACTTTTTGTAATATTTTCAAGGCTTTTTCATCTCCAATACCTGTGAAACTATCCACCCTGCTTCGATTGGCCTTTTTAAAACTACCTTTGAAAACAAAAGGAATTTCTAGATTGTCTGATATCTTAAGGATAGTTTCGGCAATTCTAAGAGCCATTTCCTCTCCTTCAATGGCACAAGGGCCAGCTAATAGAAAGAAATTTCCCGAGGCGGTGTGTTTTATTTTTGGAAGAGCAGTAGCGTTCATAACTTATATTTTGTGGCAAATTTACTCGTTCTTTACGACATGACGTTGTCAAAATTTAAAATACAAGGACCACTAGGAGTTTATTATATTTACAAAAACTATCGGGTATTATTGAACTTCTGCCATATCGACACCACCATAAAGGAATTTGGGACAAGTTCCTCTCTAAGATTTCATGCGGTCTTTTCTTGTTTCAACGCGATTTCATGTCCTATCATCAAGATCGGTTTAGGGATCATTCCTTATTAATTTTTAAAGATGGCACCTTGTGTGCACTTTTTCCGGCCAATGAAGTCGATGGTTGCCTATTTTCTCATCAGGGATTGACCTTTGGTGGCCTCTTGTGCCATGCCAAGGAGACGGATGATAGTATTGAGGAATTGATAGTTACAGTTATGGATTATTACAGGAAAGCCAGACTCAAGTCATTGTATATTAAGTTGATGCCCTCATTTGTTGACTCAGAATTTGTGACACGTCAACAAGTGATTTGGCATAAACTGGGAGCAGCCAATCGCTTCAGAGAAACAACCATGGCTATCGATTATGCCGATTACCAAATTCATAAATCCAAGCTTAAACGCTATCGAAAATTGAAGGATTCCGGTTTTGATATTTTTCAAACCGCTGATTTCAAACCGTTTTGGAATTTGGTTTTGATTCCTCGATTGCAATCAAAGCATAAGGTTGCACCAGTTCATTCTTTAGAAGAAATCGAACTATTGGCTCATCGATTTCCAAAAAATATTATCCAATACTGTATTGCAAAAGACGGGTTACTACTAGCAGGAATCACTCTATTTGTTAATGACCAAATCGTTAAATCACAATACGGCGCGACAACCGATCCTGGGGAAGCCCTTTATGCTTTAGACATTCTCTTTATTAGTCTGATAGAGCACTATGATTCACTTGGATTTCGTTACTTTGACATGGGTTCGGTGAGAAGCGATGACCCCAATGGCATGAATCTAGGCCTATGGAAGCATAAACAAGAATTAGGCTGTACAGAATTCATTCAATCTCATTTTGAAATGCAATTATGACAGTTCCATACATTGATTTACAGCAAATAAACTCGCGCTTTGAGGCTTCTATTTTAGAAGAATTTGAAGGTGTATTTGACAGTGGAAGATATATTTTGGGTGATCGGTGCAGTGCTTTTGAGTGTGATTTCGCCTCCTTTTGCGGCACTTCACAAGCAATTGGGACGGGTTCTGGTTTGGACGCCCTGACCCTAATTTTTGAGTCCTATATTCAATTAGGTCTCTTAAAACAAGGGGATAAGGTATTAGTACCTGCACATACTTATGTTGCTTCAATCATGGCCATTATTAAATCAGGTCTTTCCCCTGTTTTCGTAGAACCTAATTTAGACACCTTCAACTTGGATTTTGATGATCTTGAAAACCAATATTCTAAAGATGTAAAGGCAGTGTTAGCCGTACATATGTATGGGCAATTGGTCGATAGGGATGCTTTATTGTCATTCTGCAAGAGCCACAACCTCCTGCTAATAGAAGACGCAGCTCAGGCGCATGGTGCTCAATATAGTGACACCATTCGGGCAGGCAATATTGGAGATGCTGCTGGGTTTAGTTTTTATCCGACAAAAAATTTGGGCGCTTTGGGTGATGGTGGGATGATTACCACCAATAACAGTGATTTGGCCCATGTGGCCCGTCAATTGAGAGATTATGGACGATCGAGTAGGAGAGAATTTAGCCGTTTAGGAATGAATTCGCGTTTGGATGAAATGCAGGCTTGTATCCTTTCGTTGAAGTTAAAGGCCTTAAATTCTGACAACCAATTAAGACGTGACATTGCTAAGCGTTATTTGAGTGAGATTGTTAATCCACTGATTGTATTACCTTTTTATTCTGGAGGTTCAGATCATGTCTGGCACATATTTGGCCTTCGCACCGATAGACAGACTGATTTATTAAGCCATTTGGCCGCACAGGGCGTTGAGGCCATGGTTCACTATCCGATCCCAATTCATCATCAAAGTGTTTATAAACATTGGACTGATCGTGACTTGCTTTTAACTGCTTTAATAAGCCAAACTCAAGTAAGCTTACCCATCAGTCCAGTGATGACCGCTACTCAAATTGACCAGGTGATTTATGCGGTAAATTCTTTTAGATCATGAATTGGATTAAAGGATTGAAAAAAAATCGATTACTGGGTGTGACTAGCGCGAATAGTATGGTTATCGCAATTCGATTAACGATAACCCTTGGTGTTCAAAGAATCCTGGCTAAATCTTTAGAAGAGTATGGCATTGCAAAAATTGGAGATTTAAGAAACATTTTAGCCATGCTGACAAGTTTGACCTCAATGGGTGTTTTTAGCGGAATGGTCAAATTTGTTTCCCAAAATGAAAACGAACCACATGAGTTGAAAAAATTAATGTCAACATCATTTTTATTTGCTCTGGGAGGTAGTTTGGTTTCTGCTTTAGTGCTACTGATTTTTGCAAAGCCTTTGTCACGTTGGTTTTTTGATAGCGCGCAATTCGCAGAAATATTTTACGCCTTGGCTATTGTAGCACCAGCGATTGGGCTACATCGAATTTTTAATGCTGTGGTTCATGGCATGTCACAAGTGAAAAAGTATGCAAAAATTGAACTTGTGGCCTATATTGTATCGGCCTTACTTATTTTAATCGGCCTCTATTTTAATCATTTGAAAGGGGTTCTCTTAGCAATTGCCATTGGACCTTTTGTTCAGCTAATTACCTTGTTGTTCATTTTTGGAAAAACGTTGAAACCGCTGATTTATAACATTCGCCCAAAATGGCACGATAAATTTGGAAACGCACTATTGGCCTTTACCTTGATGTCATTTGTCTCGAACATTTTGTTAAATACTGTCGAAATATATTTGCGAGATGTTCTTGAACGTGTTTTGAATATCAATGAAGCCGGCTATTGGACCGCCATTACCAATATTTCAAAAAATTACATGGTATTTTCGACGGCTATTTATAGCCTCTATGTGATTCCGAAGTTTGCCAAAATTTCTACAAGATTTGATTTCAAATCAGAGGTTTTCCATATTTACAAAACGCTTCTTCCTCTGTTTGGCTTGGGGATGTTAACCATATATATTTTCCGCGACTTCATCGTGCAGTTGATTTATCCCGATTTTAATGGGATGGCCCCCTTGTTTAAATGGCAGTTGATGGGAGATTTTGTGAGATTAGCTGCGGTTGTGGTAGCACATCAATTTTTGGCTAAGAAAATGATTCGAAGTTTTATTGCTTCAGAAATCATGTCCATGATGCTATTTTTTGGATTGTCTCTTGTTTTTATACCAATTTATGGAACCGAAGGAGTCGTGATAGCGCATTTTGTGCGCTATGTCATTTATTTTGGTTTTGTTACATGGTTGATACGGCGGTATTTTCTTAAAACTCCTTAAGACCTTTGCCAGATTTTAAGACTGCGTCTTGCTATCAAATGGGCGTCATGCGTTTTTTCTACAAAAATTCGTGCCGAACGACTAATCTTGTCTATTAAACTCGGATTGTCAATCAACTCGCAAAGCTTGACGTATATTTGATCTGGATCGGGAAGTGCGTTTATAGCGACTTCATCTTCCTTGAGTTGATAATAATCTAACCATTCCTGTTCTGCGCCAGTAAATACGACTTTTCCTTTGGCCATACTTTCTAGGGCATTGTAACCTTGGTCATAGGCATAGACCATATCTAAAACGATGTGGGCGTCGTTATAAGCCTCTAAATATTCCTGATGCGGCAGGTCTTTAACTGTCTTGATTAGAATTCTGTCAGCGTGCGTAGACTTCAATTTTAAAAGTGCTTGTTCAAATATATCATTGCCCTTTTTGAAGTAATTTCGAGAATTAATCCCATGAAAAATAACAATCTTACCAGAGGTGTCAAGCCTTTTAAACGACAAATTTTCAAGAAATATAGGATGCGGCATCAATCCTAAATGCTTGGGGTGTCCTAGTAAGGGCAGGTGATAATCCAAGTCAGAAGAACATACACCACGTATATTATCGTAAACAAAGTCATGAAGAATTTTGTGTCCTGGACTAAGGTAAATTAAAGCTGGCAGGAAATCCTTATAAGAACCTTTTCCCTCGAAATAGGGCGTTAAAATGCCGTATCTGTACTTTTTATCCATGGCAAATTTGACACTGACGTAGTCTGTTCCATTAGATAACAGAAACACTTTTTTATTGTGCTTGAAAATATAAGCCAATAGTTCTAATTCAGTTTTTGGAACACAACCAAATGGCCGTTCATTGATCAATTGGACAATGTCAAAGTCTTTGAATTTGCTTTGGTGTTTTTTAAATTGACTAGACATACTAATGCTGTTCAAATCTAGTTTTGTCAACCTATGGATTACCCTTCTAAAGTAATACCAAAAACCACGCTGGAATCGTTGTTTGAATAGAATATCTGCGGAACGCTTTTTGAAACCATCGCCGTGACCTACCAATAGAACTTGATGACCCAATGCGATTAGTGCTTGTTTTAGGTTGAAGTGAGAAGCGTTATATTCGCCGAGTAGCAGAATCTTCATTAATGATTACATTTGTTCAAATATAACTTTAAATGCACCAAAATTCGTACAAAAAAAAAGTTTGTATTGTGGCTTCTTCATTGAGTCATGGCGGTGCGCAACGTTCTGCAGCTGCTTTGACATTTGTCTTTGAGAAATTGGGTTATGAGGTTTGTGTCGCGACAGTCCTAAAGGGAGTGTCCTATTCTTTTACAGGCAGATTGTTTGAAATTAACGCTGTAAAATCTAAGTTTCACCCGCTGTTTACGCGACTAAAAAAGCTTTTGGTATTTCGCCGTTTTTTGGAACATGAAAAATTTGATTTAATTATTGACAATAGGGCGAGGGTTAGCATTTTTAGAGAAATTATTGTGACCAAATGCCTTTATCCAAAATCTGCAATATACTTAATCAGAAATTACAATTTCAAGAATGTTTTTACATCAAGTAAAAGAGTTAATAGATGGTTGTACCAAGATCGGCGTCTCGTTGCTGTTTCAAAAAAAGCGGCTGATAAGGCCAATTTCGAACTAGGCATCACGTCGGTTGTTGCCATTCCGAATCCTTTGCCAGAGACCAGTGCTCCATCGTTTTCTTCAGATCTTTTCTCTGATCTTCCAAAAAAATTCATTCTTTTTTGTGGTCGATTAGAAGATAAGAGTAAAAATATAAGACTGCTTTTAGAGGCCTATCAAAAGTCTGATCTCGCCTCCCAGCAGATGCCATTGGTTTTACTGGGATCGGGACCGGATGAACAGCATTTAAAAGCCTTTGCAAAAGCGCTTGGTATCGCTAATAATATTCTTTGGATTCCTTTTGTGGATTATCCGTTTTATGTCATTAAGAAAGCCAAATTTATATGTCTTACAAGTCGCTATGAAGGATTCCCTAGGGTCCTTATTGAGGCGCTTTCTCTAGGAACCCCTGTGGTTTCCGTTGATTGTGAATCGGGCCCTTCTGAAATTGTTCAGCACGAACAAAATGGTCTACTAATTAGAAATTATGACCCTCATGCTTTTGCAGAGGCGATGAATCGTCTTATCTTTGATCAAGACCTATACGATTTTTGCAAAGCAAATGCCAAGTCTAGTGTTGACCATTTATCAGTAGCTGGCATTGCGCGGCAATGGCAGGACTATCTTAATCTGCCATCATGAATACATTAGAAAACGTTATTCAAATTGAAATTCCTTGTCTGAAGGATCCGAGAGGTTCATTGGCAGTCATAGAAGGCACAGTGCTTCCTTTTCCTATCAAGCGGGTATATTACTTATACGATGTCCCCAGTGATGCCCATCGCGGCGGTCACGCTCATAAATCTTTAGTGCAATGTCTGGTTGCATTGAGTGGAAGTTTTGAAGTACTGATTGACGATGGACACCAACAACAGAAAATCATGTTAAATAAACCCCATATTGGCCTTCTGATTCCTACTGGAATTTGGCGCGAATTGGGTAATTTTTCCTCGGGAGCAGTATGTTTGGTTTTAGCTTCTGAAATGTTCGATGAAACGGACTATATCAGGGCGTATGATAGTTTTAGAGCTTCAAAATTATAATCTATTATTTTTTCGAAAGACTGAAATACAATTTATAGAAGTCTAAATAAAATAAAGGTGCAATACCAAGCTGTAAAATCAGTTTTAAAAATGGCATTTTTAACCATAGCCATAATCGTATTATTAACCGAAGATTTTTTGATATGATCTTTTGACGTGTCGCTAACAGTTTGCTTTGCGATGCACTGACAAGACCTCTTTGTTCAAATGCAATAATTTGCTCTGCGGTTTGGCGGCACTTACTCAAAAACCTCTTATTATCCTCTAAGCCGTCGTGATAGACAGGGTTGTCTACATGAAGTATGCTTGTCTCATTCCTTTCAAGGGAACCGCTTAGCACCAGGTCTAAGCCATATCCTTCTATATCTTTAGGGTTGCAAGCTAAAAAAGTCACTTTGTCGATTAATAAATTACCCGAAAAAACATATCTATAAGGTGCTTTCATTCGAATTTGTGCTGGAACTTCCTCTCTTTTGCGGCCGAATTGTCTCCTGAGATTAAAATTCAATTCACTTACCTTTCTATAGGCATAGCCACCAATAGCTACCTTACAATGAATTTTATTCTTGATTACAGAAATATAATTGGAGTAAAAATCTTCATTAACTGGAATGACATCGCTATCAAGGAACAGCAGCCATGGGTATTTAGCCTGGTTGGCCAACCAATGTCTCGTGGCAGTTCGTCCTTTGTTTAGCTCAAACCTAAAATAGCTGCAATGCTCTTTATGGTTGAGAAGTCTGTTTTGTTCAAAATTTTCCGTAGATCCATCATCAGCAATAATCATTTCGAATGGAAAGTGTGACCGCTCGGCCTGATGGAGCAAAATTTCCACCAATTGTGCGACATCATTATTATAAGCAGGAATTAAAATTGAAATCATTTAAGACTGACGTTGAACTACTTCAAAAACGCTACTATTCTCGCACTTTAAAGTTCGGGATGGGTATTTGGATAGTATGGCATAATCATGTGTCGCCATAAGAAAAGTTTGCCCTTGGCTATTGAGTTCTCGTAAGACCTCCATTACTTCAAAACTGGTTTGTGGATCGAGGTTACCAGTTGGTTCATCGGCCAATATCAACTCCGGATTATTGAGCAGAGCTCGCGCAATGGCAACCCTTTGTTGCTCACCCCCTGATAATTCGTGCGGAAATTTATTTCCAGAACTTGACATGCCCACGCTATCCAAAACAACCCTACTTTTTTCTTGAATAGCTTTTTTGTCTTTCCAACCTGTGGCTTGTAAAACAAATTTCAGGTTGTCATTAATACTCCGATCACCTAAGAGTTTAAAATCTTGAAATACAACACCAATTTGCCGACGCAGCATCGGGATATCTTTTGATTTGAGTTGTTTCAGATCGTAACCAACGATCGATCCTTCTCCAGATTTTAATGGCAATTCTCCGTTTAAAGTTTTTATAAAACTACTTTTTCCCATTCCTGTTTTTCCGATGAGATAAACAAAATCTCCTTTTTTCATCTCAAAATTTACATTGGTCAAAATCTCTTTATCTCCTTGAACTATTGAAACGCCTCGAAATGATACTACAGAGTCACTCATAGATGTTATTGCTTTGAAAGTAGGGTAAAAGTATCACAATTAAATTACTTAATAAAGTGAATGACCAATTCTATTAGGGTCAAATGAGTAGATTGAATAAATAAAATCTCTTTAATACTTTGAAGAATAAGTAAGCGTTATTAGTAATAACTTTGTTACCGATGCACAAGCCTTTAACCTGTATGTTAGAATGAATAATTTAAAATCTTTTATTGTTTTACTGCTACTGGTCATTAGTTCTCCATTGTTGTCTCAATCATCTGGCGCCTATGACCCCGAAATCAGTCAGTTTCAGAGAGCTGTTAGTCTATTTGATTCAGGGCAATATCAGGCAGCAATAACTCTTTTTGAGAGTGTCAGTGAATCATCATCTAGCGATTTTATCAAAGCAGAGTCAGCGTATTATACGGCTAGTTCAGCGGTGAGGACAAAACAAAAAAATGCTGAGCAATTGATGGATGATTTTATTTATACATATCCTGCACATCCTCGTCGTAACTCAGCTTATTTTGATGTTGCTCAATTTTATTTTAGAAATCGTCAATCTGCATATGCTTTAAAATGGTTTGAAAAAGTAGATGAGCAAAAACTTACATCCAATCAAAGAGATGAGTTATACTTTGAAAGGGGATACTGCTATTTTGTAGGTAAAAAATATGAACAGGCCCAAAAAGATTTTAGTAGGGTTGTCAATAGTCCCATTTATAAAGAGAACGCCAAATATTATTTGGGCTTCATGGCTTATGAAGGGGACGATTATTTCAATGCTTCCCTATACTTTGATCAATTGCAGGACCCCAAAGAGCAATCGTCTAGTCTAAATTACTATCAGGCAGATAAGAGCTTCAAAGAGGGTGAATTTCAAAAGGCCATTGACTTTGCTCTGCGTGGTCTCGAACAAAGTGTATCAGAAGATGTGTCCCAGCTTTCTAAAATTATTGGAGAGAGTTATTTCAATTTAAAAAAATACGATGAGGCGCTGCCTTACTTGAAAAATTACAAAGGAATAAGAGGTAAATGGGAACATGTTGACTTTTATCAGTTGGGCTATATTTACTTCAAGCAAAATAAATTTGAATTGGCTATTAGAGAATTCAACCGAATCTTGGAAGGCAATGATGCGGTTTCTCAAAACGCCTACCATCATTTAGCTCAGTGCTATTTGGCACTTGATAAAAAGTCCGAAGCCTTAACAGCTTTTAAAAATGCTTCTGAACTCAACTTCGATCAAGATATTAAATCCGATGCAAGCCTTCAATATGCTAAACTTAGTTATGACATTGGCAACCCTTTCCAGCCAGTTCCTATAATTTTGAGTAACTACCTGACGCAATATCCTAACTCGTCTGCAAGGGAAGAAATGGAGTTGCTTTTGGTTAACGCTTATGTGACATCCAGAAATTATCAGGCCGCATATGAAATAATAGCATCTGGAAAAAAAGCTATGGATGAAGCAACATTGCAGACGGTTACCTTTAATTTGGCTATTAGTGCTTTTCAAGATGGAAATTTCCAAAAAGCGCGACAATTTTTTGAAAGGACATCAGAGAGTAACGCCGCTTCTTTGCTTGGCCTGCGCTCAACTTATTGGCTGGGAGAACTGGCCTATGATTCTAAAAACCACCAAACTGCAATTAGGCTGTTCCGAAATGTCCGATCAAATAAAACGTTTGAAAACGCTGTAGAGTCTAAGCAGTTAGACTATGCTCTTGGCTATGCCTATTTCAGTACTGCTGATTTTATTAGTGCAGCATCTTATTTCGATTCCGCCTACAATAGCCTTTCTGATATGGCAAGGAAAAAAGATGCTTTGCTTCGACTTGCCGACAGTGAATTTGCCCAAAGTCATTTTCGTGTGGCCCTTGACGCTTATGTCGAGGCTTCTAATCTGACCAAATGGAATAATGATTACGCAGTTTTTCAGCAAGCCATATGTTTGGGTCTTTTAGATCAACTGACAAAAAAAAATCAGTTACTTAATGATTTCTCTATAGATTTTCCCTCATCGCCATGGCGCGATGATGTTCTGTTAATATTGGGGAACGACTTAGCCAAGGCAGAAAAAAACGACCAAGCTATTTTATGCTATAGCCGCTTGGTGGTTGAAATCCCTAATAGTCCTTTGATTTCTAAAGCCAACCTGAGAAAAGGATTGCTATTCTATAATATGGGTAAAAACAGTGATGCCCTGAGTACATTAAAACCCGTTGCCTTGAATCGTTCTGCCCCCGAAGAATCTAGACAAGCATTGACCACAATTGAACAGATATATATTGATATGGGCGAAATTTCTGCTTATGCTGCCTGGCTTAAAAAATCTAATCTCATGGATTTCGATAATTCGCAGTTTGACGACCTCAGTTTCGAATCCGCTCAAAAAAGATATATCGAAAGAGATGTGACTAAGGCCATACGCCTATTAGAAAAATATTTAATTGATTTCCCCAACGGTTCACACCAATTCCAATCGCATGTATATTTGAGTGAACTTTTCCTTGAGAGTAACGATTTACCAAAAGCTATTCCACATTTGACATTTATTATTGATCAACCCACGAATGCATATTCTGAGTCAGCACTTATTCAGCTTTCGGATGCCTATCTCATCATGGGGAAATCTTCAGATGCTATTGCTCCTCTTAAACGCTTAGCAAGCAATCACCCTTCACCAAAAAATCAAAGTTATGCTCATTCCAACTTAATGCAAATCTATTATGATACACAGGGGTATACCGATGCCCTGTCAGAAGCTCGTTTATTGATGGAGGTGCAAGATTTGGGAACTGATTTGTTGTCCAAGACATGGGCTATCAAAGGAAGATGCGAGTTGGAACTTAATCTTTTTGATCAGTCAAAGCGATCATTTTCTGAGTTGCAAGATATAGCTGTTTCGAAGAATTATTTGGCAGAGGCCAAGTATTATCAGGCTTTTTTCTTGAACCAAGAAAATCAATTTCAATCTTCAAATGACCAATTACAAAATCTTGTTAAAGAGTATCCCGAATATCCCGAGTTTTCAGCGCGAGGATTATTGTTAATGGCTCGCAATTTTATTGCCTTAAATGATGATTATCAAGCCAATTATATCTTGAATCACCTCATTGATAATTTTAATGCTTACCCCGATATTTCAACAGAGGTCAATAAATTACTTGAAAACTTGCAATCAAATGCCGCAGAGACTAACGCTTCAATCATTAATGATCATGAATAAACAAACCAACTTTTTCTTGTTCATTTTATTCATGATGTCTTCTATTACTTATGCACAAATAGAAAATGACTCATTGGGAACACAGACCGTGAATATTGAAAAAACCTTTATTCCTTCTGTCACCGAAGCAAAAAAAATTAAATCAGTGCCCGAGGCGGATAACTCCAGTGCGGTGGAAAAATTGAAAACCACTTTCCAAATTCAGTCCATTCCAGTAGCCTCTGTTTTTAATCCCGCCAAGCCAAATACTAGAAAACTTGTCTTGACAGATGTCAATAAATTTTTCGCTAATCGACTTATGATGATGGCAGGTAATTACGGTACTTTGATTGCGGATTTCTCGGGGGCTTTCAAACTATCAATAAATAAAAAAGTAAGCGTGCTGTTCGATCATTATGGGTCCCAAGGTGGCGTAGCTGAAACGAAATTAGAGGATGATTTTAGCGCAACTCATCTTGAATTAGATTTCTCTAATATCACACGGAGCAATGAATGGTCGATTAATGGTTTGGTTGGTTTCCAAAAAAGACAATGGTATGGTGTGCCCAAAGGTTTGTGGCATGAAGAACAACTTAATGATATCAATAATGGACACCAATGGGTGACCTACAGCTTGGGTTCTGTATTGAAACCAGATTTGGATTGGCTCGAAAAAATGGAGATTCAATTCGATGGTATAGCGGATAATTATGACAATGCTGAAATTGTAGTTCTTGCCGAAACTTTAGCGCAACTGCCTGCTTTCGAGGATACTTTTCAATCCACCTTTGCTGTGCAATACAGAAAATATCAAACACCTCAAGAAGAAGACCAAACTTTTGACCATGCCTTATTTACGCTCTCACCGACTTTTAAAATTCAGTCTGGCGATTTGTCTTTGGACTTGGGAGCATCAGGATATTACCAGTTGACAGATGACCCAGATGCTTCAGAAATTTTGATTGTTCCAAATATCCACTTGTCCTATTTAGTGGATGCGTTAGTTCTAAGATTTAAAGCAACAGGAAAAGTCGATCAACACACTTATCGAAATTTTCTTTCTCGGAATAACTATTTCGGACCCAATAATAGCATTTCCGCCGAGGAAATCCCCCTGCATCTTTCTGCTGGCGTTGAAATGCCATTATCATCAGATTGGGGTTGGAATGCAAGTGCAAGTTATGAGAGTGCTAAACGCAAATCGATGTTTGTTTTGAACGCCATAGATGAAAATATATTCCAAGATTATTCCTTCGGAAATAGTTTTGGGCTGTTGATTGATGACATTAAAACCAGTAGTTTTAAGACTGGACTTATGTATACAGGTTTTGACAAAGCAACGATTCATGTTAGTGGAACTTACAATCAATTTTCGACCTCCGAACAAACTTATTTTTTCAACCGACCAAATCTAGAAGCAGCATTAATAATTAATGCGACTTTGTCAGATAATTGGTCCATGAGTTTAATCGGTATATTTTTTGGCGATAGAAAAGATGTGTTGGCTTATACCAATGAGGCCAATGGTAATTTGACAGAAACCATTAATATTTCAAGCTTTGCAGACATCAATTGGAGCACCGTTTATAAATTGTCAGAACGGTGGAGTGCGGAGGCGCGTGTCAATAATATTTTTGATGCTAAGCAGGCCCGATGGGGTTTTTACAATGTTCAAGGAATTCAGGCCTTGGTAGGTTTACATTATAATTTTGATTGGTAGGGAGTCCTTGATTATCTTTGAAAAAAACAATATGCCAAAGCTATCCTTTATTCTTGTTACCCTATTTCTTTTCTCATGTTCTAAACAATCACGGATTGATCTCTATGTCAATGGAAATTTTTATACCGCCAACGACCAACTTCCCACAGCTTCTGCAGTAGCCGTATCTGAAGGTAAAATTTTAGGAGTAGGAGATGAGGGTACTTTGAAATCTCAGTTTGATATCGATAATACTATCGACTTAGAGGGGCAAACGGTAGTTCCCGGATTAATCGACGCGCATTGTCATTTTTTGAATTTTGGTTTTCAAGAACAGCAAGTGGACCTTGTTGGTACCTCAAGTTTTGAAGAGGTAGTTCAGCGCATCATTGTTTTTCAGGAAAAGCATAAGATGGATTATATCATGGGACGAGGTTGGGATCAAAATGATTGGGTCGATCAGAAATTCCCCCAAAAAACTATTTTAGACAAGCTCTTTCCCGACACACCGATTGCATTATCTCGTATCGATGGTCATGCGTTGCTGTGCAATCAAGCTGCATTGGATCTCGGTGGTGTTACAAAAGACAGTCACATGGAAGGCGGCACAGTTGTTTTGGACCAAGGTATGCCTACAGGTGTACTCATTGACAATGCAGAAAGACTTGTGATGAATCATTGGCCTAAGCCAACCCGTCAAGAAAGAATAAACGCGCTTCTCGCAGCAGAAGCTGCTTGCGTGGCTTTAGGTTTAACAACAGTTGATGATGCAGGCTTGGATAGAGAGGATATAGAACTGATTGATAGTTTGCAGCGCGCTGGAGACTTGAAAATCCGTGTTTATGCCATGGCCTCTGCGACACCTGATAATTTGAATTATTACCTTAACCGATCAATTGTCAAAACCGATCGCTTGCACATGCGGTCTTTCAAATATTACCTCGATGGTGCTTTAGGTTCTCGAGGGGCATTGCTCAGAGCCCCCTATAGTGACGCACCGCATACGCACGGACTTCCGGTTAATTCGATAGAACATTTCAAAGCAACGGCAAAGCGCATTGCAGCGTCTGACTATCAAATGAATACCCACGCCATTGGAGACTCTGCAAATCATGTTGTCTTAAACACCTATAGGGCGTTATTAAATGGTCAGCACGATCGTCGTTGGCGCATCGAGCATGCTCAAGTATTGTCACTTGAGGATTTTAGTTCTTTTGATAATATTATGCCTTCGGTTCAGCCGACTCACGCCACCAGTGATATGTATTGGGCGGAAGAGCGTTTGGGTTCAGACCGGATGCAAGGGGCTTACGCTTTAAATAGTCTGCTTGAAGTTAATGGCCGTATCGCCCTGGGTACCGATTTTCCTGTTGAAGGTGTTAGCCCTTTTTTAACCTTCTATGCAGCTACTTCTCGTCAAGATTTGGATAGCTATCCTGCGGGAAAATTCAAAGCAGAAGAAGCCTTGTCTCGAAAGGATGCTCTCTTCGGTATGACCATTTGGGCAGCTTACGCCAACTTTGAAGCTGATGAAAAAGGGTCTCTTGAAGTCGGAAAAATGGCAGATTTCATAGTCTTAGATCAAGATATCATGACTATACCACTGGATCGAATTTCAAAGACCAATGTGCTTCAAACGTACATTTCTGGAGAGCCTCAAATCAACTGATGATTTTGTCTGAATTCCTTAAACTCATTCAATCTTTGCCCAAACTGGCCGCTGAAAAGAAAAAAGAGAACCAAAGCTTTTTTAAGAAATTAAAGAAAAGGGTGCCAAAACATTTAGACCAAGTCATGGTCGAATTGCATGACCATACCTTTAGTCAAATAGATTGTTTGGATTGCGCTAATTGTTGTAAGACTACCGGCCCTTTATTTACAAACAAAGACATTGAGCGCATTGCCAAACTGTTCAGGCTTAAACCATGTACATTTATTGAGCAGTTTCTTAGATTAGACGAGGATAATGATTACGTCTTACAAAGTGTTCCATGCACCTTTTTAGGAGACGACAATCGTTGTAGTATTTATGACTACCGTCCTAAAGCCTGCCAAGAGTTTCCTCATACGAACCGAAAAAAATTCCATCAGATCAGCCATTTAACCATCAACAATGTGGGGATTTGTCCAGCAGCTTATAAAATTGTTGAGGCTATGAAATCTCGTCTCTAAAAATTATTTTTTAACTTCGGCGCATGGAAAATCTGCTCATTTACTTTGAAACAATAACATCTCTCCATAGGTCAATAATTTTAGTAGGTGGGTTAACCTTTTTTTGGCTGCTTGAAGGATCTATACCTTTGTTTAAATTCAATTACAGAAAGTGGAAACACGCCATTCCCAATTTGTTTTTCACATTGACAACCATTGTGATTAATTTCGTTTTAGCCTTTCTTTTGTTAAGTTCTTCCGACTGGGTTGTAAATCATGAATTTGGAATTTTAAATTGGTTACCAGAGATGTCCCTATGGCTTTATGTGCTGTTAGGGTTACTTTTAATGGACTTCATTGGAGCGTATCTCCCGCATTACATTGAACACCGCGTAAAGCCGCTTTGGATGGTGCATTTGGTGCATCATTCTGATCAAAACGTCGATACCACAACTGCAAATAGACACCACCCATTAGAAAGTGTAGTTCGATTTGGTTTTACTTTGATAGGTGTGGTCATTTTAGGAGCGCCAATGGGAATTGTGATGCTGTACCAATCGATGTCCTTAATAGCTACTCAATTCAATCACGCCAATATTTTATTGCCAAAGCAACTAGATAGGTGGCTGAGTTATGTTATCGTATCTCCAGATATGCATAAAATACATCATCATCATGTGCTGCCCTACACCGATTCGAATTACGGGAATATTTTCTCAGTTTGGGACCGTTTATTTGGAACTTTTATGACCCTAGATCGCGAGAAATTGGTATATGGTGTTGATGTATTTCCAGACAGGGAAGCTAATGGCCGCGTATCATCACTGCTCACCCAGCCCTTTCAGCCCTATCAAAAACCAACCCAAAAACCTCAGTTGTAGATGAGGTAATTTGATCGAATCACCTTAAATCGTTCCAAACCTTCTTGCCAACCCGCAGAGATACTTTGAGCCGATTCACCCCGTTCAATCGATTTTCTCAAACCAGAATTTCCAGCCAGTTTATTGAAATAATTATTAAAAAAAGGAATGCCCTTTTTATGGTAGTCTTTAAAGGTTTCAACAAGCCAGTCTAAGCGAATGGCGCTCAAATCTTCGGTTTTGGACAGATCTTTTCCAAAACATTGTTTCCCGAGGTGGGGCGGATTAACGGCTCCTTGCTGGGAAACTGGTTTGAAAGAAAAATCAAACTCCTCTGGAGACAGCGAAGGGCTACCAAAAATCTCAAAAGGAGTGTCGGTTCCTCTCCCAATACTAATGTCTGTGCCTTCAAATAAGCAAAGACTCGGATAAAGGTTTATGGATTTTGCTGTCCTTAGATTTGGTGATGGCCGCAATGGTAGATCATACCTTGTTTGATGGGTGTAATATTGGAGTGGAATTACAGTAATATCGCAAATTAGACCATTCTTTAACCACCCTTGCCCATTAATCATTTGAGCATACTCTCCAATGGTCATCCCATAGACAATTGGAACAGGGTGCATACCAACAAAACTTTGATATTCTTTTTCCAGTATGGGACCGTCAATGTAGTGACCGTTTGGATTTGGCCGATCTAAGATCACTAGAGAGACGCCCTGCTCGGCACAGGCTTCCATGACATAGTGGAGGGTTGATATGTAGGTATAGAATCGAAGGCCAACATCTTGTAAATCGAAAAGTATTAGGTCTATTCCGCTCAACTGATTGGGGGTAGGCTTGATGTCCTTACCGTGAAGTGAATGAATGGGTAATTTAGTATTTGGATCTACTTCGTCCTCAATGTAAGCGCCATTGGCGGCCGTGCCACGAAATCCATGCTCAGGAGCAAACACAGCCTTGATATTGATGTTTTTAGTCAATAAACTATCGATCAAATGTGTCTTTGTTTCTTTTTCAGTTGGAATTACACTGGATGCGTTCGCGACAATGCCGACCGCCTTGCCAGTTAACAAGGGTATATAAGCATCCAATTGCTCAATACCTAAAATGATAGGGCTATTTTGACCTTGGCAACCCCAAGTCAAAAAGACAATGAATAAAAGAGTATTTTTGAACATCGATTTTGATATCATAGTAATTTGAAGTTTGAATTTTTTATCGCTAGGCGAATGATGAGTTCCAAACACTATAAAAGTAGTGTTTCTGCTCCTATCATTAAAATAGGAATTGGTGCAATTGCTGTTGGCATGATTGTAATGCTTATTGCCATTGCTACTAGCACTGGGTTACAGCAAGAAATTCGAAACAAAATCATCGCCTACAAGGGGCACATTTCTATTTCCAATTTTGATGGCAATCGCTCCGACGAATCCTTGGTTCCTGTCAAGGTTGAAGATGAATTAATGCGCCAATTAAATGGGATCGAAGGCATAGCTTCAATTTATCTTGAGGCCAATAAGTTTGGTATTGTTCGCACGGAGACAGACTTTGAGGGGGTTGTGTTTAAGGGTCTTGACTATCGGTTTGGTTGGGGAAAATTCAAAGATTACTTGCGTGAAGGTCGACTCCCGGTTATCGGAGACACCCTAAGCAATGATGTGGTGATTTCTGAATATTTGTCGAAACGATTGGGGTTGAAGTTGGGCGATCCGTTAGCTATGTATTTTTTGAGGGAAGATGAAAATCGACCGCCTGCCCAAAGGCGATTCAATATTGTTGGAATTGTCAATTCTGGTTTTCAAGATTTAGACGCTACCTATTTACTCGGAGATTTGAGACACCTACAAATTCTCAATAAATGGAAAGACAATGAGGTAGGTCAGGTTATTCTGATGGCTGACGATTTCAGCAATATCGATGCTCTCAGTGAAAGTATTTATCAAACAATTGACTACGATTTGGACGCCAGAACGGTAGTCCAACAGCATACAGAAATTTTTGAATGGATTGGTATTTTCGACCAAAATACCCAAATGATACTTGCTATAATGATTGTTGTCGCGGGTATTAATATGGTAACTGCGCTCTTAGTGTTGATTTTAGAAAGGACTCCTATGATTGGCTTACTTCAGGCTCTGGGTGGACAACCTTATAGTCTTCAGAAAATATTTTTACTTAACGCGGCCCATCTCATTGTTTGGGGATTACTATTCGGAAACTTAATAGGTCTATCCTTTCTGTTGGTTCAATATTTATTTGGCATTGTACCTCTCGACCCCTCTGTTTATTATGTCACCCAAGTGCCGGTTCGTCTCGATTTTTTCCATTGGCTGTACCTCAATATGGGTGTATTTCTTTTATCTATGTTGATGTTACTGGTGCCTTCGGTCTTAGTTCGCAAAATATCTCCAGTTACGGCAATGCGTTTTAGATGATTTTTTTTGAAATGTGTCCAGCACCCCACTATATTTGCCACAACTAACCACCGCATGCAATACGCCAAAAATATTTTAGAGACAATAGGTAACACACCTTTGATTAAGATCAATAAACTAACGGCTGATTTGCCCTGTCTCGTACTGGCGA
>Ga0222719_10000128_pt1 | contig 76249 bp, 71 predicted proteins | sample C33_34DmetaG_FD_165039 | JGI IMG/M metagenome (GOLD analysis project Ga0222719, IMG submission 165039) | Estuarine water microbial communities from San Francisco Bay, California, United States - C33_34D | ecosystem: Environmental > Aquatic > Marine > Unclassified | place: USA: California...
TATCAATAACACACTACGAATTAGCGCTTTACCTGCACAAATTCCAACATCACTAGATATTGACATAGCTCACTTAAATGTTGGTGAAAATGTTAATGCATCTGATATTGAGCTTCCAGAGGGAGTGGCTTTAGCTAATGAGGAAGATGATTCAGTCATGGTTACAGTTACCCTACCAAGAGCTGCTGTCGAAGAAGAAGAGGATATCTTGGGCGAAGGCTTAAAAGGCGAAGAAGGAGTAGAAACTGCAGATGGTGAATCTAGTGAAGAAGCTGATGGGGAAGACTCCTCAGAAGAAAGTGCTGAATAACAACTCAATCCTTCTTGTTGGTCTTTGGAATCCTGACAAAAAATATAAAAATACACGACACAATATTGGTGCGGATACACTTTTAAAATATATTGAAAAAAAGGGAACAACCTTCAAAACTCATAAGTCTGGAATGTATCGTTCTGCTGACATATCTATAAACGATACTGAGGCAACGATTCTTACACCGATGGTCTCAATGAACAATTCAGGAGATTCTGTCAGGGATTACCTAAAGAATACAAATATTGCCCATGACAATGTTGTGATCATTTATGATGATATCGACTTAGCATTTGGTAGATTAAGACTTAAGCAGGGTAGCTCAGACGGTGGACATAATGGAATAAAATCTATTGATAGAAATATTAATAAAGACAACTATTGGAAATTGAAAATTGGTGTAGGAAGGCCCCCAAAAGGAGTTGATCCTGCCCATTATGTTCTTTCAAAATTCAACAATGAAGAAAGAGAAGAAGTAGAGTTTATTATAGAAGATGCAATAGAAGTGATAGAAGTATTTTCTACAAGTCGTGAGGAAGCCGTAAAGAAAGCTTCTGAGAGAAGAATAATTGATGTGATTTAATGAAAAAACGTATACCTGACTTATTAGCTTGGTTTAGAATATTTTCCTCTCCTGTTATTTTATTTCTAATTCTTCAAGATGGTTCAGAGAGTGGGCTGATGCTAACTCCAGCTATTCTTGCGTTCGTGGCTGCTTGGACTGATTTTTTTGACGGAAAATTAGCTAGAAAATGGGATGTCTCTACTAAAACTGGTGCATTTTTAGATACAATTGCGGATAAACTTTTTGTAACCTGCATTTTTATTGGGTTTACATATATAGACAGAGTTAACATCTGGATTACAGTTTTATTGATATCAAGAGAATTTATTGTTACAGGTTTACGTGGTCTTGCTGGAAACGAAGGAAAGCTTATTCCCCCGAGTCCCCTTGGTAAAATAAAAGCTAGTTTACAGTTTTGGGCGATCGGCTTTGTATTAATGGATTTCCCAGTAGATATTGTGGGAGTAAATTTAGATACAGTTATCGTCTACTCAGCTCTACTCTTCTCTTACATTTCAGGGTACCAATACTTCGTTTCATATAATTCAGCTGAGTAATGAATTATAAAAATGTTTTTATTACAGGTGCAACTGGTGTTGTAGGAAAGCCTCTTTTACAAAAATTAATAAAGAATAATCACAACATCTATGCGCTAACAAGAAGTGAGGAAACTAAAAAGGATTTAATTGAATTAGGTGTATCACCAATTCAAGGAGATTTATTTGATACTTCATTACTTCAGCAACTTGAAGATTTAAATATTGATGCAATCTTTCATGTAGCAGGTATGAATAAAATGTGTGCAAAAAATCCTGATGCTATGTTCCATATAAACATTGAAGGGACTAAAAAGATGCTTGATCTTGGTAATAAACTAGGAATTAAAAAGTTTATCTATACTTCCTCAGCTGTGACCCTGGGTGAAGGAAAAGGACTTCCGGGCAATGAAGAAGCTATACATAGAGGAAGTTTTCTTAGTAATTATGAAAAATCTAAATATGAAGCTGAAGTAGAAGCATTTAAGTTCAAAAAAGATTTTGAGTTCGTCTCAGTTAACCCATCATCAGTTCAAGGACCTGGCCGTGTTTCGGGAACAGCAAAATTACTTATCTCATCGTTAAACAAAAAGTATCCTCCTTTGCTAAAGAACAATATTTCAATAATTGATATCGATAACTGCACAGATGGACATTACAACGCGTTACTGTATGGGGTCGATAATGAAAGATATGTTTTAAATAGTTTTCATGTGACATCTGAAGAGCTAATTCGTAAAGTTAAAAAAATTACTACGTGGGATGGTTCTCCAATTTATTTACCAAAAAATCTTTTAAAACTAGCAGGACCACTTTTTGACCTTTTTGCATCTCTATCTTCTGGCGACTCCATAATTTGTAAAGAATCAGTAAGAGTGTTAACTCACGGACATGTGTATGACGGCTCTAAAGCAAAACGAGACCTTAAATTAGAATACATAGATGTAGATGATTTTATATATAAAATTATCAGCTGGCTTATAGCCCAAGACTTATTAGAACTAGAAATTAACACTGAAAGCTAAATAATGAGTGAATTTGATGAGCTATTACAAATTGTTGAAAAGTTAAGAATTGAATGTCCCTGGGATAAAGAGCAAACACACGAATCTCTTGCGAAACATCTTATTGAGGAATCTTACGAACTATTAGATGCAATATCAAAACTTGACTCTACACCAGAAAGCTTTAATGAGCTAAAAAGTGAATTGGGAGATGTCTTATTACAAATATTTCTACATTCAAAAATAGCTGAAGAGAAAAAGTTTTTTAATATGGCTGACGTCATGATCAGTTTACGTGAAAAACTGATAAAAAGACACCCTCACATTTTCGAAGACATACAGCTCGAATCTGCTGAGGATGTTGAGAAGCAATGGGAAAAAATCAAACAAAAAGATAGTAACTCAATCTTTGACGATCTTAACCATAGTCTTCCACCAGTAAATATTGCTTTCAAAGCACAGAGAAAAGCAAAAAGTTTAAAACTCTCTTATTCAAATTATGAAGAAGCATTAGAAGATCTAATTTCAGAGATAGAAGAATTAAAAGCTGCAAACAACATAGAAGATAGAAAAAGTGAATTGGGAGATGTCTACTTTTCACTACTCAATGTTTCAAGATATTTAGATGCTGATCCGGAAGTACAGCTAAAACGTTCTATTGATAGATTTATAACAAGAGCAAAATATGTCGAAGAGCATTATCAAGAAGATGATGACATGAATTTACTCTGGCAAGAAGCAAAGAAAAATCAAATAGAGTCGTAAACTTCAAAAATTCTGTTAAATTTTAATTAACAGGGTTATGAATACAAATATTAATAAAATTCACGCTAGGTATGTCCTAGATTCAAGAGCTAATCCCACTGTGGAGGCGGAAGTTACACTAGATGATGGTTCTACAGGTAGAGCATCAGTTCCTTCCGGTGCATCTACAGGTAAGCTAGAAGCCCATGAACTAAGAGACGGTGATGAGAAATTTCTAGGAAAAGGAGTTTCTAAAGCTGTTGAAAAAGTAAATACTGAAATATTTGAGCTATTAAAAGGTCATGATGCTGGTGATCAAAGTAATTTAGATAGATTAATGATTGAGCATGATGGCTCCTCAAATAAAAGTAACCTTGGTGCAAACTCAATTCTGGCTGTATCTATGGCTAGCTTAAATGCTTACTCTGTTGCTACTGGTAAGCAAATGTACGAATTAGTTCCGAACATATATGGACCTCCATCGCTACCAGTACCATTTATGAATATTTTAAATGGAGGTGCACACGCAGATAACAAAGTAGATATTCAGGAGTTTATGATTGTTCCTCATGGGTTCAATCAATTTGATCAAGCTCTCCAGGCAGGGGTAGAGATATATCATACTCTTAAAAAACTTCTCAAGGATAGAGGCTTAGCAACAAATGTTGGAGACGAGGGTGGCTTTGCACCTAATTTAAATTCTTCAGAGGAAGTCCTTAAAATAATTATTGAGGCTGTTGAGAAAGCTAATTACACAATGGAAGATCAAGTATCAATTGCTTTGGATGCAGCAGCATCTGAGTTTTACAAAGATGGAAGTTATTTAATTGAAAACCAAAAACTCAGTTCAAGTGATATGGTTAACTATCTTTTAGACCTTACTCAAAAATTTCCTATCGTATCGATTGAAGATGGCCTTGCAGAAGATGATTGGGATGGATGGAACGAACTAACTGCAAAAACAGGAAACAAAACACAACTTGTGGGAGACGATTTATTTGTAACCCAAACTCAAATGCTTCAAAAAGGCATCGATCAAAACTCCGCAAATTCAATACTTATAAAAGTGAATCAGGTCGGAAGCCTGAGTGAAACATTTGATACCATGGAACTTGCAAAAGAAAATAACTTCACCTCAATGGTCTCACATAGATCTGGTGAAACCGAGAATGTATTTATTAGTCACTTGGTTTCAGGAAGTTCAAGTGGACAAATTAAAACCGGGGCTCCTGCTAGATCTGAAAGAACAGCAAAATATAACGAACTACTTAGGATTGGGGAGGTCCTAGGTTTAGATAATTTCAATAATTCAAAATGGAACAGTTAGAATCCTTCAAAAAGAATTTTATTTCTAAGCTAGTTATATTTACAATCACATTTTCTGCCTTGTATTTTATGTTTGATACTTATCAGGTGACATATAAAAACTATAAATCCATGGAAGAAACATTAAAAAATAGAATCGAACACTCTTCAACACTTAGAGCTCAAATTAATGAGTATGAAGTTAAAATAGAAAATTTGAATGATCCCGAAAAACTTGATTTAATTCTTCAAGAGCATGGCTATGGAAAAGCTGGAGAGGTTCTACATAAGTTTGAAGTTCCTGAGGCAGTAACACCATTAGAGGAAACTCTTCGTAGTGAAAGAAGTAAGAGTATTTTTGAATATTTTGTTGAGAGTATCATTGGTACCAATGACAAATCACAATAAACAAATTGTAGAAATACAACTCGGAAGAAAACTTAGAAGCTCTGTAAAGATTGTGACAAGTTGTCATTTCAATCTTCCTGTAGTTATTAAAGTCCCACCTAATTTAGATGACGGTACTCCATTCCCTACAACTTATTGGTTATCGTGTCCTATGTACAATAAAAAAATTGGGTCTCTAGAGTCTACAGGTCTCATCAAGGAGCTAGATAATCAAATACAAAAGGATTCAATCCTTAAGAGCCAATGGGATGAAAGACAACAATCCTATGAAGCTGAACGTACTGAAGAGATAGATGATGAAACAACAATTCGACCATATGGAGGTGTTGGCGGAGCACGTGAAAGTATAAAATGTCTACACTCTCATTTTGCAGATCAACTTGCTACTGGAAAAAATATTGTCGGAAGTATAGTTGAAGAGTTGGTTGGGGGATATAACTGTACAGAGCCCTGTATCAATGAAAAAAAAATGGAAAAAAATACTGCTTGGAAAGTTGAATGGTAAAAGTTGCAGCAATCGACTGCGGTTCTAACTCTACGCGGTTATTAATAGCGAATGTGTTATCTGGAGAGCTTGAACCTCTTTACAAAACGCATCAAGTAACTAAAACCTCCGAGGGGGTTGAGGAGAATCATGAAATTTCTGAAGATGCAAAAAATCGTCTAATAAAAATTCTTAGGACATATGTAAAAAAAATAAATATAGAAAATGTTGACCAAATTTTCATCACAGGCACGGCAGCATTCAGAGACGCACAAAACTCAGACATAGTAATAGAAGAGATAAGAAAAAAACTAGATTTAGAAATTCAAGTAATTTCTGGGGAGGAAGAGGGATTCTTAACTTCATTGGGCGTCTTATCCTCTTGCGAGATACAAGATAACTTTTTTATAGTTGATATAGGAGGAAGAAGTACTGAGTTAATTTATGACATAGACAATAGAACACAAGTAAATTCACTTGATCTTGGAGTGGTTTCACTAACAGAAAGAATTTTAAAGAAGAATCCCTTAAATGAAAAACAAGTATTTGAAGCAGGTAAATTGATTAATCAGAATTTAAATATAGAAATAAATACAGATACAGCAAGCCTGATTGGAGTTGCAGGTACATTTACATCAATTGCCTCAATATTTTTACAACAGAAAACATACAATGAAAATGAAATCCACATGTCGAATCTGAGTTTTGATTGGATATCTGAACTATCTTCAAATTTAAATGAGATGACAGAAGCACAGATAATTAATAAATACACCTCTCTAGATCCAAAAAGGGCAAAAACACTCTCAGCTGGTGCTTTAATCATTACTAATATTATGAAAAAATTTAAATTTGATGAGCTAAAAGTCTCAAAAAGTGATATTTTAGAAGGGCTAATCTTAAAAAATTATTAAGTTTAGACAGGTAGCCCGGGTGGCGGAATTGGTAGACGCGACGGACTTAAAATCCGTTATTCGAAAGGATGTGGGGGTTCGAGTCCCCCCCCGGGCACTTCAAAAAAAATAATCACTTTTGGTATACACATAAAACAAAATTCTTTATTATAGAAAACGGTTAAAGATTACATCTTTGGCTACGTACGTAAACAAAGGAGATATAAATAATGAGGAAATCATTATTAATGACTTTTTTGCTTTTAACTCTTATTCTTGGAGCTTGCGGAGGAGCAAGCCTCGAAGGTGAAGAAGTTACCATCACTGGTGCTCTCATCGGAGAAGACCAAGAAGGTTTTAGAGCTAACTTTGAATCCTTCACAGAGGAAACAGGGATTGTTGTCACCTATCAAGGTTCTGACAACTTTGAGCAAGAAATTCAAATTCAAATGGAATCTGGTGATACACCAGACTTCGCATTATGGCCACAACCAGGTGCAGTTGTAGACGCAGCTTCACGTGGTATGTTGACATCACTTGAAGATCTAGGAATTGACCTAGATGAATACAAGACAAACTTCTCATCCTACCTTGTGGGATTAGGAACTGTTGACGGTGTTATTTATGGTGGTGCTAATGCAGCTAACCTTAAGAGTATTGTTTGGTACCAACCAGCAGAATTTGAAGCAAGAGGATATGAAGTTCCTGAAACATGGGATGCTATGATCGCACTTGCTGATCAAATTGTTGCAGACGGAATGAATCCATTCTGTTTCGGTATGTACTCAAATGGTGCATCAGGTTGGTTAGCTACTGACTGGATGGAAGATATTATGCTTCGTACCGGTGAGGGAACAACTTCTTATGACAAGTGGGTTACAAATGAACTTAAGTTCTCAAGCCCAACTGTCAAGAATGCTGCAACTCTCTTAAGTCAAATTATGCATACTGAAAATTATGTAGTTGGTGGCACAGATGCTATCGTCTCAACATACTTCGGTAACGCACAAGACCCAATGTTCACAAAAGATGCAAATGGCAACCCAGGTTGTTTCATGCACAGACAAGCATCTTTCATACCTGCATTCTGGCCTGAGTCCGCTCAAGCAGGAGTAGGTGTAGAAACAACAGTCTTCCCATTCCCTGTAATTGATGCAAGCCTTCCAAAGGCTGCATTAGGTGCTGGTGACATGTGGGGTGCATTTAATGATAGAGAAGCTACAAAAGCAGTTGCAGAATATATGCTTAGTGAAAACTTTCACGCAGCAGCAGCAGCAATGCCTAACAATGCAAGACTAAGTGCTCATACTGGTTTTGATACAACACAATACTCAAAAGATATTAATAGAGTATTGGGAGATATCATCGCAGATGCCTTAGCAGCAGACGCATTTAGGTTTGATGCTTCAGATATCATGCCTCCTGAGGTTGGTGCAGGTTCATTCTGGAAAGAAATGATGAACTTAGCAGTCGAAGGCCCAGGTTACATAGATACTGCATTAGAAAATATTGATACTTCTTGGCCGTAAGCCATAAACGTATTAAATAATTTAGATGGCCACCCATATGGGTGGCTATCTTTTTATCAATCGGTTAAAATAAACAATTAGCATGAAACAAAACAGCCAAGAAAAAAAACTTTTTACGTTTGGAATCTCTACACTTGCACTTGTTATTTTTCCTCTAGCTTGGTTTCTCTCTCAAGCAATACTCTTTAGAGAACTTACCGAACAAGTAACAAGGAATGTTCTAGTATTAATTGCTATTCCTATTGGATCAACTTTCATATTTTTACTTTTTATAGGTATGGATAAGTTAATTAAGTTTGTACCTAGAGACTCTAGAGAAGTGTTAGAAGCTAGAATGTTTGTAGGACCATCTATATTTATGATTTTTCTTTTCCTGTTCTATCCAGCTGTCAGAACTATTTATTTAAGTTTCAAAGATAGATACAGCAATGATTTTATTGGATTGGAAAACTATAGATGGGCTTTCACAGATGCTGAGATGATTACTACTATACGTAATCAAATTGTGTGGCTCATTTCAGTTGTAGTACTAACTGTATTTATCGGATTAATAGTAGCTTGGCTAACTGACAGGCTTAATAAAGGAGAATCATTCTTTAAGTCTATTGTTTTTATGCCAATGGCAATTTCAGCCGTCGGAGCAACTGCAATTTTTAAATTTATTTACGAATATCGCCCTCCACCCCTAACTCAAATAGGAATTATTAATGGCATAAGAGTTTCAAAAGGCGATGACTGCTATAACAACCGAATAATAGACGGCGTGCTTAAAGGTTATGATAATGAAAGTTGTGTTAATGCAGTTGGTTGGTTACAGCAAAGAGATTTATCTTCTCTACCCATAGCTGATTCACTTCAAAGTGGTGGATGGTTTTCAAATATGCTGATCAACCTTCCTCTAAACACAATGTTGTTAATGATAATTATGGTTTGGATGTACACAGGTTTCGCAGCAGTTGTGTTTTCTGCAGGAATCAAAGCTATTCCAGCAGAAATCATGGAAGCCGGGCAAATTGATGGAGCATCCGAGTTAAGAATATTTAGATCACTTGTTGTTCCATACATTAAAAGCACAGTCATAGTAGTTGGAACCTACATGGTTGTTACCGTACTTAAAGCTTTCGATATTATATATGTATCTACTAGAGGTGATTTAGAAACTAACCTACTTGCAGTAAAAATGCTGGATGAGTTTTCAAAATATAGAAACTTTGGAAGATCTTCTGTTGTTGCAGTATTGATATTCGTATGTGTTTTACCTGTTATCGTGGGAACAGCATTTAGAGAGAGGGAGAATTCGAGTTCATGACGAGAAGTAACCAAAAATGGTATGACAAGCCAGTTACAAAGTTAATACTTGTAACAATAGCTGTAACCTGGATGTTCCCAATATTTGGATTTCTTCTTAGTTCTTTTAGACCTGGGGAGAGTATTAAGAGAACTTCCTGGTGGGATGCCATATATACCGGAACAATATGGTCCGAGTTAAGTTTTGATAATTATGTTGAAGTTTTTAGAGCAGAAAATTTAGATAGGTCGTTTTACAATTCATTAGCTGTAACAATACCATCAACAATTATTCCAATTACCATTGCAGCATTTGCTGCTTACGCATTTTCCTTCATGGAGTTCAAAGGTAAAGATATTCTATTTTTATTTGTTGTGGGTTCTATGATAATTCCACTACAAATGTCACTAATACCTCTTGTACAGTTATTCAAAGACGGTATTGAGATTGCGGGCATACCAATTATTCCTGCACTAGATTTGAATGGTACATTTGTAGCTACTTGGTTTGCGCATACAGGTTTTGGCTTACCTTTGGCTACCTTTTTACTTCGAGATTTCATGATGGGCTTACCTAAGAGTGTTATTGAATCAGCAAAAATTGATGGTGCAAGCCATTTCACCACATTTTTTAGACTAGTCTTGCCACTCTCAGTTGCAGGAATTGCTGCTTTTGGTACATTTCAATTCCTTTGGGTTTACAACGATTTCCTAGTAGCGAATGTATTTTTAGGTATTTACAAGCCTGAAAATTTAGTTGTTACATCTCACATGTCACAAATTGTTGTAGGTCGTTTTGGTGAAGCTTGGCACTTAAGGACTTCGGGAGCAATTATTTCAATTCTTGTTCCGCTTGCTGTCTTCTTTGGGCTTCAACGATTTTTCATAAGGGGATTAATCGGAGGGGCTGTAAAGGGTTGAGAAACCCCTTCAAAGCTTCCTTTCTTTTACTTATTTTATTTTGCTCTACCAGTAGTACGTATGAATACGAAGTCAATCTATCTGAGATATATGAACAAAATGAAGCATTAAATTCGATAGACGTAAAACTTGTTTTCACAACTAAAGAATCTAATGAGAGGGTCAGTTTACAAGTTCAAGGTTATCCTAAAAATTTTGAAGAGATTGAAAAATATTCTTTGGTTTTTGATTTAAAATTTCGAGAAAATTATGAAACCGATATTCAGAGTCTTTGCATTGGGCCAGTTTGGGATATATACGGTCCAGGTGAAGTAACTATTGAATTAAAAAAAGTTAATAATTTTAAAAATACAGTAAATGGAGAAGTCAACCCAGAAAAAAATGATGGATGCGATAATTATTATTATTATCTTCGATTTTTAACAATTCACCTCACTAATGGAGAACAAGTTTTAGTAGGCGTTGCTACTGATTATGCAAAGATCTATCCAGACGCCCCTTACATATGGTTGCTAAATAAAAATAATGAAATTGAAGAGCTAGGTGCTACTAAAATAGAGAAATACAGCTTAAATTTTGAATTGAGTAAATAATATGAAGATTGGTATTGATTGGGGTGGCACCAAAATAGAGGCAGTACTCATCGACCCTACCGATGGTTCTGAAGTCAATAGATTACGTATAGATGCTCCTAAAGATAATTATCTGACAATAATTAAGGGTGTCGTCGACTTAATTAAAAAAATCTCAGATTCCTTAGAAAATTTTACAGTAGGAATAGGTATGCCTGGCTCATTACATCCAGCAACAGGAATGGTTCAAGTATCAAACACAGAAGCATTAGAGAATAAACCAGTTAAAGCAGACTTAGAAGCCGCACTAGGATATGAAGTAAAAATTGCTAATGATGCAGATTGCCTTGCCTTGTCAGAAGCAATAGATGGTTCTGGCAAGGATTACAGCAAAGTTTTTGCAGTGATTCTTGGAACAGGTGTTGGAGCCGGCTATGTTGTTGATGGAAAACTTGTAGAGGGCCCAAATAAACTCACTGGTGAATGGGGTCAAAACCCAATACCTGGACCTATGGATGATTATGAAAAAAGTGTAAAAAGACATTGTGGGAGAATTGGAGCTATTGAGGTCTTCATTTCAGGTCCTGGGCTTGAGCAGTATTACCAATTTCTAAATGGTAAAAAATTACCATCTAGAGAAATAGTGGATCTTTATAGAACAAATGATAAAGAGGCTGGGGTAGTCATGAATGATTATTTTGAAAGAGTCGCAAGAAGTTTTAGTACGTTTATAAATATCTTAGATCCCGAAATTATTGTATGTGGAGGGGGAATGTCTGACATACCCGAACTCTACGATGAAATTCCAAAAAGAATAATTCCTTACATAGCTTCAGATGTTTTTCTCACCCCTATAGTAAAAGCAACACACGGAAATAGTAGTGGTGTAAGAGGTGCAGCTTTTTTATGGGATTAAAAAAGAATATTAGATTTATATCAGTTTTTCTAGTTACAACAGTTAGCCTTTCCATTATTGCCTATCAACCAAGTGATGTCATTATTGGAGGTCCAACTTTTCCTCAATTAGATTATTTTATAGAAGAGTTAGAAGTAATTTCTAACGATCTAGGAATTGAGATAAGTTATGAGACACATAGTGATATTGAAACATACTTAATACAAAATCCAAACAACAACTTAGATCTTGCTATTATTCCAAATCCACAGGGAGTAGTTAACTTAGGTCAAAGAGACATTGCTCTCCCAATTACTACATTTTTAGAAGATGAATTTATTGAAGCAAGTTTTTCTCAGCATTTACAAAATATAACAACTTCAAAAATAGATAATAACAACTATGGTGCTTGGTTTAGACTAATACCAAATTCTTTAATATGGTACGACGTACAAAAGTATAATGATATTGGCTCACCAACCTTCAATACCTATGAAGAAATGATTAAATTTACTTCTGAGAATTCATTTGAAGAGAGACCTCTTTGGTGCATGGATATTGAGAGTGGAGCTTCCACCGGCTGGATCGCAACAAATTGGTTAGAAGATATAATATTACATGAATACGGACCATCAGTTTATGACGAATGGTATCAACAAGAAAAACTATCAAGCTCTGAAGAAATTACTCTATCGATATTAGAAATCGGAAAACTTATTTTTATTGATGACGCTATTTACGGTGGCAACAAAAGAATGGTAAGAAAAGAGTTTAGGAATAATTATCGCAATCTACTTAGTGATGAAAATACATGCACATTTAGCTGGTCCGGACATTTTGCAAGTTATTATTTTCCTCAAGATGCAAATTATGGGACAGATTATGACTTTTTTAAGTTCCCATCAGCAAAAAATAAAAATGCAATGGTCGGTATAGGCGATGTGATTATAGGTTTAAATTCAAATAAAAAAACAAGTAGTGTGATGAATATTCTTGTATCAGGAGAGTTTGGTAAAACATGGATGAGTAAAGAAGATTCTCAATACATAGCTGCCAATATTGATTCAAATGTAGATACTCTTATTAATCCCATGACAATTAAGGAGACAAACTTAATAAAAGCTTCACTAAGCGAAGACCTTTTTAGATATGATGCCTCTGAGCTTATGGAAAGAAAAATTGGTGCAGATAGCTTATGGTATGCGCTTATGAAATACATCGAATTAAAAAGTTTATATATTGAAGAAGTTACTGAAGAATTAGACAGTAGTTACTGATTAAAGAGCATTTCCTGTTGCCGGATCAAAAAAGTGCAACTTTGATGAATCAATTGAAAGCTCAATTTCCTGCCCTTCTTGAACAGTTGAATTTGGATTAATTCTTGCAATAAACTTAGTCTCATTACCGAGCATACTTATATCTTCACCTTCATCAGCTAGGATTTCTTCAATAGCTTCAGTTTGGACTGGTTTTATGTCTTTATAAAAGTGTATATATGAGTCAGAACCAAGTTGCTCCAACAGTGTTACTTTAATGTTTATGGAATCTGTATATTCTCCATCAGTAGCATACATGGAGTCCTCAAAAGCTTCAGGTCTAATACCTAATACTATTTGCTCACCATCCATTTTTTGAAGTTTTTTTGCAGACACATCATTACATATAATTTTTTCACCAGCAAAGGAAAGTTCTGCTTTATCCCCAGATATTTTTACATCTGCATAAACAAAATTCATTGAAGGACTACCTATAAAGCCTGCAACAAAAATATTTCTTGGATATAGATAAATTTCACGAGGGGTATCTATCTGCTGGAGTTTACCTTTTCTAATCACGGCAACTCTATCACCCATAGTCATGGCTTCAACTTGATCGTGGGTAACATATAAAGTAGTAGTTTCAAGTTGAGTATGCAGTTGTCCCAGCTCTGCTCTCATTTGTACTCTTAGTTTTGCATCCAAGTTAGAAAGAGGCTCATCCATTAAGAAAGCTTCTGGATTTCGAACTATTGCTCTACCCATTGCCACACGTTGCCTTTGGCCACCAGACAAGGCTTTAGGCTTTCTTTCTAATAATTCACTTATCTCGAGGGTCTTGGCAGCTTCTTTAACTTTTTTGTCTATCTCTTCTTTGGAAAGTTTCCTGAGTTTTAGTGAGAACGCCATATTGTCATACACTGACATATGGGGATACAAAGCATAGTTTTGAAAAACCATAGCGATATCTCTATCTTTTGGTGCTACTTCGTTAACAACCTTATCTCCAATAAAAATTTCACCTTCTGTGATATCTTCCAGTCCGGCAACCATGCGTAACAAAGTTGTTTTACCACAACCAGAAGGGCCAACTAAAACAACAAATTCACCATCATTTATTTCAATATTTACATCTTCAAGTGCTCTCGTTCCATTTGGATAAATTTTTCCTACACTTGTAATCTTTATAGCGCCCATAACTTCTTATATTTTAAACATAAAGTGGACAATTTAAAAATCATTTCACATTTATAATTGGAGACTCGACTGTTTATAATTGAAACTATGCCCGTTGTACCAAAGAATCGAATCACAGTATTAAAAGATATTGAACCTGATTTAGAAAAAGAATACATTTTATATTGGGTTATAAATTTTAAGAGGACTTCATACAATTTTGCATTACAACGAGCCGTTGAATTAGCAAATGAGCTATCAAAACCTCTGATTATTTTTGAGCCACTTATCCTTGACTACCCAATGTCAAGTGTACGGTTTCATAAATTTTTCTTGGAAGGCATGAAAGATGTTGCTGAAGAAATAGATGACTCAAATGCTTATTATTATCCTTACCTTGAACAAACTCCAAAAGCTAGTGACGAGCTTCTGATTCAGCTAGCAGAAAAAGCAGCTGCAGTAATCACAGATGACTACCCTACATACTTCGTTCCTCAAATGACCGCAAAAGCTAAAGGATTTGTGAATACTAGATATGAACTAGTTGACGCTAATGGCCTAATCCCAATTCGTATTGCAGAAAAAGAATATCTAAGAGCTCATGATTTTAGACGTTACTTACATAAAAATTTTGTCGATTTTTTAGTAGATGTCCCTGAAAAACATCCATTAAGTAAATTAAAAACTAAATTCGACAAAAAGCATATTAAAAACTTTGAAAGCAAGTGGAGTAAAACTGATTTTAAAAAATTTAATCAGGAAGAATTTTTAATGGATCTAGACATTGATAAATCTGTAAAAGAAAGTTCAATAATAGGAGGATACAAAAAAGCAAAAGAGCGACTAGATTACTTCCTGGAAAACGGATATCTCAATTATGCAACCCTAAGAAGTCACCCATCTGAAGATGCAAGTAGCAGGCTTTCCCCATATCTTCATGCAGGACACATATCACCATATGAAATCTTTGTTAGGGTGTGTGAAATAGAATCATGGTCTCCTGAACAAATTATCCCTTCCTTAGTTGGTAGAAGACAGGGATGGTGGGGTGGTTCTGAAAATTTAGAAAGTTTTTTTGATGAGCTTATAACTTGGCGAGAACTTGGTTACCATACATGTGTTACAAGAGCTAACTATGATCAATATTCATCATTACCAAAATGGGCTATAGAAACGCTTGAAGAACATGCTAAGGATCCAAGAGAATATGTTTACAGCTTACCTCAGTTAGTGAATTCTGAAACCCATGATGAAATATGGAATGCTGCCCAGACACAATTGAGAGAGGAAGGAATCATTCACAATTACCTAAGAATGTTATGGGCTAAAAAAATACTAGAGTGGGCACCTTCTCCTCAAATTGCTCTATCTTATATGATTGACTTGAATGATAGGTTTGCTCTAGATGGCAGAGATCCAAATTCTTATTCAGGGGTTTTCTGGACATTAGGGCGCTATGACAGAGCATGGGGACCTGAAAGAAAAATCTATGGAAAAATACGTTATATGACATCAGAAAATACTGCTAAAAAATTTAAACTTGAAAAATATTTAGAAAAATATAGTTCATAAAACAACTTTTCATGCTTGTGATATTGTGAAAAAACTTCCAATATATTGTGAATACTTTCAAAACATATTATATTGTGCGTATAAGAAATTTAAAAAAGTTATATAAAGGAGAAGCTTAAAATGGCCGAACTTACATACAGACTTTTTATGGTGGCAACCGTAGCAATGCTTGCAGGAACAGTGTTTCTTCTAATGTCATCAAGAGAAGTTGATCCGAAATTCAGAAGAGGTGTATACATCTCAGCTTTAGTGACTGGAATAGCATGGTATCACTACCAAAAAATGACAGTCTCTTTTGCATCTGGAGATTTCGATACACCTTTACGATATGTTGACTGGGTACTAACAGTTCCGTTAATGTTCGTTGAAGTCCTAGCCGTAACGTCCAAAGGCGCTGAGTATGCACAAAAAGTGAGAACTATGGGTGCAGGTGCTCTTGTTATGATCGGTGGAGGTTACTACGGTGAGGTTGCAGCTGAAGCTGGAGATACACAATACTGGATTGGTTTTGTAGTATCAATGGCAGCATATGCATACTTAATGAGAGGATTACAAGCTGAAGGAGCATCATTAACAGGTGACGAAGCAGCAGCATTCCAAAGTATTAAGAACCTTATTCTTGTAGGTTGGATTATTTATCCATTAGGATTCTTAGCCCCAGTTGTTAGTGCTGAACTAACAGATCTAAGAGAACTTCTATATACAATTGCTGACATTGTCAACAAAGTCGGTCTTGGTGTACTAGTTCTTAACATGGCAAGAATTAAATCAGGAGAAAAAGTCTAACTTTATCTCTTAACAAATTTAAAGATAGGCGGCAATGTCCGCCTATCTTTTTTTTTAGGTACAATTACATTCATGGATAAAATTGTTTTTTTTAATACCTTATTCGGCTTTTTTACAGTTACAGCTTGGGTTATTTCAATTGGAATTTTATATCTCTACATTTCAAAAAAAACATTTAGTAAGTTTGTATCGGACCAATTCCTATATTTTGCAACTAGTGTTGCAACTTTCTCTGCAATTGGAAGTATTGTGTATTCAGAAGTTGTAGGTTTTATTCCCTGTAAGTTTTGCTGGTATCAGCGTTATTTGATGTATCCCATTGCCCTTATTCTTTTACTATCTCTATATAAAAGAAATCTATACAAGTTTGGATTTATAAGTCTTGCTGGTTTTTTTGTAAGTTTATATCATATTTATTTACAAAATGGTGGGGGAGGCGGAGGCTCATGTGCTATTGATGTTCCCTGCAATCTTAAATATGTAGATATTTTCGGATTTATAAGCATTCCTGTAATGGGTGCAACTGGTTTTTTAACTATATTTATTTCTTTACTGTATTATGATTTTTCAAGGAGACAAAATATTGAATAAAAACTTTTTGATTGCTGGTGGAGTACTTTTAGTCGTAGGCTTTGCTGTTGCAGTTGGAGTTACACTTAGCTCAGAGCCTGTTACTGCTGGTCTTCCAGAAGGTGAAGTTACTGTAACTGGAGACCCACTACCTTTATATGCTGATCAAAATGATGATAACGTAGCAATTGGCTTGGCTGCTCCAACATTTTCAGGTCCAAATCAGAATTCTGAAATTATTTCGCTAGAAAAAAATGGTAATGCAAAAGCACTTTTATTTTTAGCTCATTGGTGTGGATATTGCCAAGACGAAGTCCCTGCTGTGCAGGAATGGGTCGATGCTATCGGAGTACCTGATGGAATCGATATTATCGCTATAGCTACCTCTATTGATAGAGGAAGAGAAAACTACCCTCCACAAAAGTGGCTCGAGAGGGAAGGTTGGTCCGAAACACAGATTTATGACTTAGATAAACAAATTAGTGATGCCTACGGATTAAAGGCTTTTCCTTATTGGGTCTTTTTAGACAGCGACTTAAATGTAAAAGCTAGAAGAACAGGTAACTTACCGCAGGAATCTTTTGGACCACTTTTATTACAATTAGCTCTAGAAAGTAGATAATAAAAATCTAGTTTTTTAAAACAGCTAAATAAACAAAACCAAAAATCCCCATTCTCTCTAGGTCAAAATCACTAAAATTACTTTCATTTAGAAAAATTTCAGGGGGTTCCAGCTTATCAAGAGAGGTATGAAGAAATCTATATTGTTTAAAGCTGAAAGAGATAATACCAAGAATATGTAAAGTGATAAACGTACCAATCTTATGAAGAATTTTTACAAAAGTGTTTACAGGTCTTGTCATATCAAGTAAAACAAATACTCCACCATCTTTCAAGACACGTTTTACCTCCATAAATGCTTTGTCTGTATCAGAAATGTTTCTCCAAACAAAAGCACAGTAGACACTATCAAATGAATTATCTTCAAAAGGAAGTTCTTCTGCAATTCCAGTGACCTTATTTGAAAATTTATTCAACGAGAGCATTTTTGTATCAGGATCTATTGCAGTTACTTGGTAATTAGCAAGTTGATTAAATGCTGCACCAGTACCGCTACCAAGGTCCAAAACTTTTTCACCTCTAAGTTTTTGGGAAGCTTTTTCTCTCCAAGACTTGTCAAAACCAAGTGTTAGGAAGGAGTTTATCCCATCATAAAACTTGTATATCTTGGAAAAATTTGCCGACTGTGTCAAACTATAGAATATAAGCTACAGAAAGAAGTATCCCAGTAAGGAAGTGAATTCCAATGGTTGATACATTAACAAGTAATAACTCATAGGGTACTTTTTGTCGATCGGCATCTGGATTATTCCACTTAATCATCCATTCATCAGCCATTTTAAAAGCCTTCCATACAAGAAGTACTGGGAGTAATGCTGCAAAAGCATACACAGTTCCAAAATCAGTGAACAATCCTAAAGCACCAATTGCTGCTACTGATAAGAACGCTTCTACCATAAATTGTTTATATAAGGAAAGTGGTTTTTCTAATCTCATCCAACCATCATCCACTGCAGTTCTCACTACCCAAGTATTTTTACCAACAGCTGCATCTGATGGCGCATCTTGGAATTGATTAATCCATACAATAAGCATTACTAAAATTCCAATTGGAACAGAAGCAATAAGTGCTTCAACCCAGTTCCATAAACTTAAATCATTATTATGAATTGGGGCTGTTAAAACATAATGCGCACCCATAACCATAATTGGTCCAAAACCTAAAGCGATTGCTATCTCCCCAAAACCTTTATACCCGAGTCGAACAGGGTCTCCTGTATACCCTAAAGCTAAAAACGTTCCAATAACGCCGGTCCAAAGTATTGGTGTATTACCAAAAAAATTACCACTCACCAGTTGATTTAAATACAACCCGATTCCAACAGTTCCAATTATGCTTACTAAAGCAGTGATTAATACCTGTCCAGGGGTCATCAAACCAACTTGAATAACTCGACTTCCACCATTGAATGGACTTGCAACTTTGTTGATTTCATCAGCATTAGATGTATGGTCAAAAAAGTCATTTGATGCATTAGTTGCAATTTGAGCTAATGATGCACCACCGAGAACTAGCCAGAACATTTTCCATGACCAGCTCTCGGCAATACCATTATCTTTGAGATCGCTCCATGCCACAGCTGCACCAATAAAGATTGGGGCAAATGTAGCCGTTAGAAAGGGGGCTCTAACTGTTCTCAACCACAAACCAATTCTTTTCATACCTAGTTTGAAAGCCATTTTTAATGCAGAAGTTTTGTTGCCTGGAATAGTTTTCCATTGGAATTGTTCTTCTTCAAAAAAGTTGACATATTTTATAGTTGTTGGTTTTACTCTGTAGTATCCAACAACATCATTTTTGATTAGAAAATCATCTTCCATATATTCTTGAAATGCTTCGGTAGTGTTTAAAACTAATTCATACGCTTTCTTTTTTTCGTCTTCATCTTTTATTTTGTAACACTCTCCATCGATTTGAAGACCTTCTATTCCTTCTTGACCTTTAGGCCATATAACTACATGAACTCGAGGATTTAATCTAATTTGTTCAGCTTTTCTTGTGGGGTTAAATGTGAAAAATACAAGATCTTCACCATCTCTACTAAAGAATACTGAAGCCCCAGATGAGTTACCACCTACGCTGGTAGCAATAAACATTCTGTCAGCTGAGTCCAAAACTTTTTCTATTTTACTATCTAGTACTTTATTCATAGGTAGAAGAGTAATACGCTTGTGAAATAATGCACAAAGTCCTGCGCATTTATTTATAAATTTTTAATTCATTTAGACTTAAGTTCATGTTTAGTGTCTTCAAAACTCCAGAATTTAAAAAAGCTCTTGAGTTTTATAAACAGGGCGTAAAAGAGAATAAAAGAAGTTTTTTTCTTTCTATGCTTTCTGCTGTTGCTTGGTGTTTTTTAGTTGTTATACAGCCCTACATCATAAAGAGGGTAATTGATGATGGAATAGTTGAACAAAATCAACAAATACTGATTGTTTTGCTTTCATTTATGTTGATTATTGGTTACATCCGAGCAACTACAATCGGGATTAGAAGATACTACTCCATGCATGTTTCTTATAATGTTGAAGCTGGAATAAGAAATAGAATTTTCACCCATATGCAGAAGCTTGCATTTAATTTTCATGACAGAGTCCCAACAGGGGACTTAATGGCAAGAGCGTCTAGCGACGCATCGCAAGTAAGATTAGCTTTTGCAATAGCTCCTCTTGCAACTGCAAATATTCTTCTCTTGATTATCTTAAGCATCACCCTACTTAGCTTAAGTCTGCCTCTTGGATCACTTGTATTACTTTCTATTCCTGCTGTATTGTGGCTTGCATCAAATTTTTCTTCTAAGGCAATGGGTGTTTCATTAAGAGTTAAAGAAGCTGAGGCCGAAATGACGACAGAGGTAGAGGAACAACTTGGAGGCATAAGAGTAGTCAAGGCTTTTGGTAACGAAGAACTAGCTTCATCAAAAGTAGAATCTGCTATTTCAAACATTTACAATACATCACTTGAGTATCTAAACCTTAGAACAAGATTCGTGCCATTATTTGAATTGATTCCAATGGTTATAACACTTCTTGTTTTGTTATTAGGTGGCTACTTATCAATTAACGAATTTATAACACTGGGAGATTTTATAGCTTTTACTCAGTATGTTTTCCTTCTTTTATGGCCTTTAAGAATAACCGCATGGTTTTTATCTGAGATTCCATCAAGTGTTTCTGCAGGAATAAGAATCTTGGAGCTATTAGATGAAGAACCCACAATTATTGATGAAAAATCAAATATTAGTTTCCCGGAAGGTGGAGATGGAAGTCTTAAATTTACAGATGTCAATTTCAAATATGGGAAAGATAATATCTTTCAAGATTTGTCTTTTGAAATTGAGGGTAAAAAAACTGTAGCTATTGTTGGATCAACAGGTTCTGGAAAATCAACTCTAGCCTATTTGTTACCAAGACTTTATGACATAGAATCAGGAACTATAGAGATTGATGGTGTTGATATAAACAAGGTGAAGTTACAAGAATTAAGATCAGAAGTAAGCTTGGCTTTTGAAGAAAGCTTCCTTTTTTCAAATACAGCAAGAGAAAATATTTCTCTTGGAACAGATAAGGCTTCACAAGATCAAATACAATCTGCCGCAAATATAGCAAGAGCTCACGAGTTTATTTCTCAATTACCCGAGTCTTATGAAACAAAAGTCGGAGAGAGAGGTTACGGCTTGTCTGGAGGTCAAAGACAAAGAATTGCTTTAGCTCGAGCCATACTGAGAAAACCAAGAATTCTTATACTTGATGATGCATTATCAGCAGTCGACGCTTCAACAGAAGAGGAAATTAGAAATGAGTTATCAAATGTAATGTCTAATATGACAACTCTTATAATTACAAATCGCGTACCAACAATTGAGCTATGTGATGAAGTGGTCTTCATTGAAGATGGTAAAGTAAAAGCCCAGGGCAGTCATATAAAATTGATAGAAACTGTTCAAAGCTATAAGTCACTTTTTTTAGAGAATCAACCATCTGGGGCACAAAATGAGTGAAAATACTTTTCTGAGATCTTTGAAGTTAGTTCCCGAAATCAATAGGCCTTTTTTATGGAGTTCATTGATAGCTCTCGCTGGAGCTGGTTTAAGAATGGTTGGCCCTCAATTAATTTCAAGAGGAATAGATAATGGTGTTTTAAAATCTGATTATGAATACCTCCTCCAGCAGAGTTTCTATTATTTCATAACATTAATTATGCTTTATTTTGTTGCTAGTAAAGCCTTACTTACAATAGGTCTAGTCGGAGAGTCCTATGTAAGAAGCATCAGGGAGAAATTATTTAGGCACTTAGCATCCTTAGACATAAACTATTTCGAAAAGAACAAAACAGGTGTACTCGTTGCAAGAATGACTTCTGATATGCAAAGCTTAAATGAGTTTGCAAGAGAGGGAGCAAGTAGTGTAATCACAGCATTGCTTACTATATTTGGTGCTACCATTGCCGTATTTTTGGTTGATGTTCAATTGTCGTTACTATCATTTTTAGTACTTCCATTACTTGGCATTGCTACAAAAATATTCCGGAATCATGCGGATAAAGCATATTGGGCTGTTAGAGAATGGATTGGCCAAGTTCTATCTTCCCTTCAAGAGGGTATATCTGGTGTAAGGATAATTCAGGCTTATTCAGACGAGAAGTCACAATATGAAAGATTTAAAAAAATTAATGATGAGCATTTAAAAGCAAATATGCAATCTGCAAAAAATATTGCTATCTATTTTCCATTTCTTGAAATTACACGTGTTACCTCAATTGCTGTAGTTATATGGTTTGCTTCAATAAGAATTAAAGAAGGAACTTTGACTGTTGGAGAGTTAGTAGCATTATTGTTTTATCTTAATTATTTTTTCGATCCTCTAATTCAGCTTTCTTTTAATTATGATTTATTGAGATCAGCAGGTTCATCTATGAAAAAAGTTTTTTCAATACTTGATGAAGAACCATTATTAAGCAATACAGGAACTCTCTCACCAGATATGGATTCCACGAATGTAATTGAATTTAATGATGTATCTTTTTCATACGGAAGAGAAACAGTCCTGCATGATGTAAATTTCTCTATTATGAAAGGTGAAAAAATAGCCATTGTAGGAGAGACTGGTGCTGGCAAAAGCACAATCGCTAAATTGATTTTGAGGTTCTACCTACCTAGCAATGGTGACGTTAAATTTTATGGCGAGTCCGCCAAAGACGTAAGTCAGAGGTGGACAAGAAAAACTATTGCCTATGTTCCACAGGAAAGTTTTTTATTTAGAGGCACGATACGAGATAATTTAATTTATTCAAATCCAGAAAAGATAGTACTCAAAGATGAGCTCAGTGATATTGGCGTTTTAGATTGGTTTGATAGATATGAAAATGGTCTCGATCAGGAAGTAGGAGAACGAGGTTCAAATGTTTCAGCTGGAGAACGGCAGTTCATAGCACTTCTTCGTGCAGTTTTAGCAAAAAGAGAAATTATAGTATTTGATGAAGCTACAGCAAATCTTGATATAGAATCAGAAAATTCAATTCTTGATGCTACAGATAAGTTACTGGATTATCAGACTTCCGTTGTTATAGCTCACAGGTTAGAGACAATCCTTAATGCAGAAAAAATCTTAGTCATGAAAAATGGAGAGTTGGTAGGATTTGACAATCATTTCAATTTATTAAGAGACAATAATATATATAAAGATTTATTTTCTGCTTGGAATCTTAGTAGTCAGTAATTAACTTTTAGACAAGCGTTTTTCGGCTAAATCACAATATTCTGGATTTATTTCATAACCTATGTAACTTCTCTTTAAATTTTTAGCAGCTAATGCTGTTGTGCCACTACCTATAAAAGGGTCTAGCACCAGATCATTCTCATAACTGTATAAGTTAATAAATCTTTCAGCCAGTTCGACTGGAAATGGTGCTGGATGGCCAATTTTTTTTGCTCTTGCAGGATTTATATTCCAGATAGACAATGTTGAATCCATAAATTCATCTTTCTCAAGAGTAGATTTTCCTTTAGTTCCTTTAGACATTCCTTCTTTAGAGAAAACTAAGCAATACTCATGTATATCTCTGATAACTGGATTTGATGCTGATAACCAACTTCCCCAAGCAAAGTTAGCATTTGCACCCTTTGATTTTTGCCATATTATCTCACCCCTCATAAGGAATCCTAAGTCAATCATCAAGTCTGTAAACAAATTAGAAAAAGGAATATATGGCTTCCTTCCGAGGTTAGCTACATTAATCACCAGACGTCCACCTGATTCTGTTACTCTGTAAACTTCTTTAAAACATTTTGTAATAAGATTCCAATATTCTTCATCACTTAGGTCACTATCACTAAGTTTTCCTACATTGTACGGCGGTGAAGTGATTGTTAGTGAAACACAGTTATCAACAAGATCATTCATATTTTCTGCACTCTTATTAAAAATAATATTCTTTTTTTTTGCTTTATTATTCTTATTAATATCTGTTCGGCTCTCATCGATTTGAAATTTTGAAACATAACCCTTTCTTGAGCCCATTCCAGTTTCATAAACAGATTTCTTCTTCATAGGTTGAATATTAGATACATTTTCCTCTAAAATTGCCGAATGAGAAAATCAAAAAAATATATTATCATTTTTTTAGCTACATTCCTAGCTTTCTCAGTAATACCAGAAAAAGTAGAAGCAAGACATCTAGATTTTTTAGATGAAATAAAATTTCCAGTCGATAACATCAAGTCACATTTTTATGATGATTGGAAAGAACGAAGAGGTGGCGGAAGTAGGCTACATGAAGGATTAGACGTAAGAGCTCCAAAAGGTGCAAAAATAGTTGCTGTAGCTGAAGGAATAATTAACACCGTTGCATTTAGCGAATCTTCAGGGTATTACATTGCTATTGATCATATGAACGGATGGTTATCGCTATATGTTCACCTCAATGATGATGTTATTGGCGATGACAATGCCGGAGGAAGTGCTGCTGCATTTGCTAAAGAATATAAAAGAGGTGACAGAGTTCAGCGAGGAGAAGTAATTGGTTTTGTTGGCAATTCTGGAAATGCTGAAGGAACAGTGCCTCATCTACACTTTGAGCTAAAGTACTTAGGAAATTCCCAAGACGTCTATGAGTATATTTTAAAAGCTTGGAATAGCTATGAAAAGTCTAAGTTGTTTCCTAAGAATACAATGTCTTTGTTAATCTACTAAATTAATAACTTCAGTTTTGATTTCATCTCTATTTTCGTAGTCGAGGATAATTGTATGAGACTTAACTTTATCTTTATAAAATATATACACAAGATTAGGAATAGACATTATCTGTTCAGAGGGTTTTTCAGGTGATACCCAAATTATTCTTTGAAGGGTGCTGTTTTTAATTGCCTCAAGAAAAATTTGTCGTTGTGTAGAATAATCCTGCTCGAAAAAAATTCCACAATACGCCCCACTACTTGCAGTAGAAATATGAGAATCATCATTAATATCTCCGATTGCTTTTTTCCCATTAAATGTTTCTATAGTCTTTTTGTCTATGAGGTCAGAAACAAATAATCTTACATCCTGATTTTGTTCATTCAGCTTTATAAGCAGTTCAGCATCTAAGTTATCTGTTGGATTTATACAAATTGCTGGCATAGAAAAAATTATACTTAATAAAAAATTAAATCTACAGCCAATACCTTTTAATGTTTAATCACAACTCAACTAGAATAGAAATATGGCAAATATAGATATAGATTTAGGTAAGTATTCACTGGGCTGGTCCGATCCAGAAAAAAACGCATTTAAACCCGAAAAAGGTTTAAACGAAGACATTATTAGAAAAATGTCTGAAATTAAAGAAGAACCACAATGGATGCTTGATTATAGGTTAGACGCCTATAAAAAATTCTTAAAAAAACCTATGCCTGAATGGGTTGCAAAAGAAAAGCTTGCAGCTTTAGATTTTGATGATATTTATTACTATGTCAAACCAGCTGAAGAACAAACAGACTCTTGGGATATGGTTCCTGATGATATAAAAGAAACCTATGAAAAATTAGGTATTCCGCAAGCTGAAAGAAGTTATCTAGCAGGTGTAACTGCACAATACGATAGTGAAGTTGTCTATCATAAAAACAGAGAAGACTTAGAAAAGCTAGGTGTATTATTTTGTGATATGGACACCGCCGTTAGAGAGTATCCAGAATTAGTTCAAGAATATTTTGGAACAGTGATTCCATCCGGAGATAATAAATTTGCTGCATTAAATTCAGCTGTATGGTCTGGAGGTTCATTCATTTATGTGCCTAAAGGAGTCCATGTAGAAGATCCATTACAAGCATATTTCAGGATTAATGCTGAAAATATGGGTCAGTTCGAAAGAACATTAATTCTTGTAGATGAAGGAGCTTCAGTTCATTACATAGAAGGATGTTCCGCTCCTGTTTATACAACAGATGCCTTACATTCTGCTGTTGTTGAAATAGTAGTTAAAGCTTCAGGGACTTGTAGATACACAACTATTCAAAACTGGTCCAACGATGTTTATAATCTGGTAACTAAAAGAGCTCAAGCTTATGGAAATGCCACTATGGAATGGATAGATGCAAACATAGGTTCATCTCTAACAGTGAAGTATCCATCAGTATATTTAATGGAACCAGGTGCACATGGCGAGGTGCTTTCAGTTGCTTTTGCCAACTCAGGACAACATCAAGACACAGGGGCAAAGATGGTTCATATGGCTCCAGATACAACATCACTAATTACATCTAAATCTATCTCGAAAGGCGGAGGAAGAGGAGCTTATAGAGGTCTTGTTAGAGTTGAAGACGGTGCTGAAACGGCAAAAAGTTTTGTTAGGTGTGATGCTTTGATTCTAGATGATAATTCTAGATCTGATACCTATCCATATATGGAGATTGAAGAGTCAACAGCTGAGATTGGTCATGAAGCAACAGTTTCAAAAGTAGGCGAAGACCAATTATTTTATTTAATGAGTAGGGGGCTTTCAGAAGAAGAAGCTACTTCTATGATCGTTGCGGGCTTTGTTGAAGAGTTCACTAAAACTCTTCCTATGGAATACGCAATGGAATTTAATAAACTCATTGAAATAAATATGATTGAAGCAGGCGCTGTCGGCTAAATCAATAGAATAGGTTGATATTGAATAAAAAAATAATTGAAAAAAAACTGCGTTCTGAAGACGGTAGTAACATAAAAGATTTAACCACTAGAGATGAGGATTGGAAATATGTATCTTTACAATCAGACATTAACAATCTTGAATTAGGTAACAATACAGATTTACAAGTTTCTGAGGGTTTTCATATGGATGCAAATGGTTCCATATACAACTTAAACAATCCTGTGGAGGGTATATCTTTTATTGATTTTTCAGAAATTGACACTCCTGTTATTGAAGAATCCCTCAAAAGACCTATTGATAAATTTCTATACCAACAAATCACCAGAGCAAGTGGAGGATTTAGAGCTGATGTTAAAGATGATATTACAGATTATTTTAAAATAAATTTTCAATCTAAAGAAAATACCATTCCATATCTGGGTATAAATGTTGAAAAAAACAAATCAGCTAAATTTTTTATTAATTTTGGAGACCTTGTACAAAGCAATATTTACCCTCTAATAGAACTAAATTTGGAGGCTAATTCAAATCTTGAAATAATTATACAATCCACTTCATGTCATGAAATCAATCTAATCAACTCACTTTATGCAAAACTGAATAAAGACGCCAGCTTATCAATGCACATGGTTAGTACGGGTGGTACATTTTCTAGATCTCGAATCGATATAGACCTGTACGGGAATGGGTCAAACTTTAATATTGACGGTGTCTATTTTGGTGAGAATCAACAGACCCATGATAATAGAGTATTTGTAAATCATTTGGGTCAAAATACTACTTCTAATATGCAAACTAAAGGTGTTTTAGGAGATGAAAGTAAATCAATATTTACCGGAACTATTCATATAGCTGAAGGTGCAAGTAAAACTGAATCACATCAGGAGAATAGAAATATACTTTTAAGCGATAAGGCAAGTGCCCAATCTGTTCCAAATATGGAAATTCTTTGTGATGATGTTATATGTGGCCATGGTTCATCAGTAGGCCCTATAGATGAAAATCTATATCATTATGTAATGTCAAGAGGAGTAAAAAAAGAAAAAGCAGAAAAACTCTTAATTAAAGGATTTTTTAATGAGGTTATTAATAAAGACAGTTGGGATATTATCAACAAAGAGGTTTCTTCTCAATTAATTTCTAAGTATGAGAATGTTTTAGAGAGGTCAAATAATGGGTAAGATAAAAGTTTTAAATAAGTCTGAATTACTGACAAATCACTCAAAAGTAGTGAATGTTAATAATACCGAAATCGCAGTATTTAATGTCGAAGGTGAATATTTTGCCATAAATGACAGATGTTCACATGCAGAAGCCTCTCTTTCAGAAGGTGAAGTTTATGACTGTAAAGTAGAATGCCCACTTCATGGAGCAGAGTTTGACTTAAAAACGGGGGAAGCACTTACACCACCTGCTTCAAAAGCTGTTGTGTGTTATCAAATTAGCACTGATGAAGAGTCAATTTATATTGAATTGGATGAGAATGCTTAAAGTAAATAACTTAAAAGTATCAATTGGTGAAGTTCAAATTTTACGTGGAGTTGACATAGAAGTTCCTTCAGGAGAACTTCATGCAATTATGGGTCCTAATGGATCTGGAAAGTCAACTTTCTGCCATGCATTAATGGGAAATCCTGATTATTCTCAATCCGGTGTTGTCACTGTAGGAGAAACAGATATTTCAAAACTTACACAATATGAAAGATCTGCTGCGGGCGTATTTCAGTCCTTTCAGTACCCAGTTGGTCTACCCGGGGTAACACTAAAAGAGTATATTAATGAAATTAATCCTGAGTTGAACGATGAAGAAATATTGGAGTTATCTAAAAAATTTAACGTTAGTAATTTTCTAGACAGAGATGTAAATGTCGACCTTTCGGGTGGAGAGAAAAAAAGATCTGAATTATTCCAACTTGCGGTAAAAAAACCTAAAGTAGCTTTATTAGACGAGATAGATTCAGGATTGGATATTGATGCAATAAAATCTGTATCTTCACTAATTAATGAGAATAGAAATGAGGAGACATCCTACATTCTTGTCACACACTACAGTAGAATTTTAAAATATTTGGAAGTTGACCGAGTGCATATTGTAGTTCAAGGTAATGTGGTTAAATCTGGCGATCAAGAATTAATTGAAGAAGTCGATTCGAATGGATACACTCAATATCAGGAATAATATTGAATAAAAAAAATACAAGAATAGAAAAAGATTCAATGGGTGAATTTGAAGTCCCAGATTCAGCAAAGTACGGTGCCTCAACTGCAAGAGCTGTTGAAAATTTTCCAATATCAGAACTAAAATTTTCAAGAACTTTTATAAAATCGCTAGCTGAAGTTAAAAAAGCATGTGCCGTAGTAAATCATAAAAATAATCTTTTACCTAAAAATATTGCTGACGCAATTATAAGTAGCTCCCAAGAAGTTATTGAAGGTATGCATGATGGAGACTTTGTTTTGGATATTTTTCAGACAGGATCTGGAACATCTACCAATATGAATGCTAACGAGATAATCGCTAACTTAGCATCTGTTAAAAGTGGTGAACCTGTACACCCGAATGACCATGTTAATATGAGCCAATCATCCAATGACATAATTCCAACTGCTACCAACGTTGCATGTGTTTTAGATGTTGTCAATAATCTCATACCAGTCCTTGAAAACCTTGAGAGTTCTCTTAGTGAAAAAGCTAAGTTGTGGGAGAAAGTTTATAAAAATGGTCGTACGCACTTAATGGATGCTACTCCTGTTACTTTAGGCCAGGAATTTGCTGGCTATGCTTCATTGATCCAAGAAAGAACAAAAGATATTGAAACTGCCTTAATTAATGTAAGAAAACTTGCAATTGGAGGGACGGCAGTAGGAACAGGGATTAATGCTCCAGAAAATTTTGGTAGCGACGTATCACTTGAATTGCAACAATCTCTTGATACTCCATTTCAAGAAATTGAAAATCACTTTACCAGACAAGGTTCAAGAGAGGAAATTGTGCAACTCTCAGGGACCCTAAAATCATTAGCCGTATCTCTTTTTAAGATAGCAAATGATATTAGGTGGATGGGGAGTGGACCTGTTTCAGGCTTGGGAGAGCTTAAAATTCCTGCACTACAGCCAGGTTCCTCAATTATGCCTGGAAAGGTCAATCCAGTCATTCCAGAAATGATGATGCAAGTATCTGCTCAAGTTATTGGAAATGATACTGCTATTACATTCTCTGCAGCAAATGGTAATTTTGAACTAAATACGATGCTACCAATTATGGCTCATAATATTTTAGAAAGTATATCAATCCTCACAACTGGGGCAAAAGTATTTACAGAAAAATTAGTAAATGGACTTGAAGCGAATACAGATAAATTAGATGAAAATATTCAGAAAAACTCAATTCTAGTTACTGCGTTAGTACCAAAGCTTGGTTATGACATTGCTGCTGAGGTCGCAAAGGAAGCTATTGCTGAAAACAAGACTATAAAGACAGTACTTTTAGATAGAGCTTTGTTACCTGAAAATGAAATAGACGAACTTTTAGATATTGAAAAATTGATTTGATGATTACAAAAGTTGCGATTGCTTCAGACCACAAAGGGTATGCACTCAAGGAGTACATCGTTAATAATTTTGACATGCAAATGACCGTTATGGATTTTGGAACAAACAGCAAGGAAAGTTGTGACTTTCCAGATTTTGCATCTAAAGTATGCGAGTTTGTTCTTGAAAATGATGACTCTAGGGGGATACTAATTTGCGGAAGTGGTGTTGGTATGTCAATAGCTGCTAATAAATTTGCAGGAATACGAGCAGCTAATGTTTCAGATGAGCTTACTGCAGTTCAGAGTGTTGAACATAATGATGTAAATATATTATCCCTTGGATCAGATAATGTTGATAGAGAATTAGCTATGAACATTGTCATTTCATTTCTTAATTCAAACTTTAGCAAGGAAGAAAGATACCAAAGAAGAATTAATAAACTAGCTAATTAATCGTAAAAAGATTCTTGCCTTCGAAACTTTTTGTACCATTTACGTAGCTAAAATACTTCCTACACTCACATGATTGATACTCAATATCAATAGGAAAAAATTCTCTTTTTGCTTCAGGCCAGTAATCTTTTTGCAATTGAATCATTTTTAATCCAACATCCTGATGTGAATCTAAGTTTAAAAAATCTTGAAGTCTGTCGAGATATGGTTCCGCTCCTATGCCAGTTGGAACATTTGAAGTCATTGGAATAACATCTTGTCTAAACCAGGCAATATCAATTAACGCCATAAAAATTGGAAAATCATTATTCATTTTAAATATTGTGTTTATATTATTTGTTGCAGTAATTACGTCTTTATTTGAGTTAAGAATTATTTCGGTCAAAGCTTCCTTATTTTCATAAAATTTATACGTTGCTGCATCTATTCTTTCATATTTATTCCCATCCCAAAATGAACTCTCTACAGGATAAGCTGAAAAATTTTCCCATTGTTCTAAATTAAGAAGTTTTCTTTTTAAAATTTCTGGATCTTTTAAATCATGTATATTTAAATGATCTAAAGTAACTTGTCTATTACACCACCTACTAAAAAATAGGGCTTGAACAAGTAAGGGGAGATCATCTTTAGCTGATGTAGCAAAATTAATAATGGACTTACTAACTTTGTCATCTTCTCTGAATACATTTAAAAATCTACCTTGTTGAAATATCAGATCATCACTCCAGGGAAAGGTCAGACCAGCTTCTCTTTTTTGACGGATACTTTCACGTTCTTTGCAATAATTAAAAAAACTTTCTACTGGATTTTCTATTTTTAGTCCATCCAAGGATGTTTTATATTTATTTATAGTCATGTTAGATTGACATTTGCCAAATAGCTTTTATCCAATCATCTTGAATCTTATTTCTAGCGAAAACTACAATACCAATTGCACCTTCTTCATAAACTTCTCTCATAGAGGTTCCGGTCGTGTAAACATCATCTGCAATTAAAAGTGGATCACCCGGTTTTTTTGTGGAGTATTTTTTAAGAGCTTTTTCAAATGGTATGCCCCCGCGGGGAATGCCTTTTACTTCTCTAAATACTATCTTTTCACTTACAATCTTTGCAAGTGCTTCATAATCATTTTCGGATAAGGCATCACACTCTACTTTCCACGTAAGAGGAAGTCCAGCATGAGAAATAAAGTCTTCTTTAATAAATAGATTCATAATAACTTCCTTAATTTTAGCGGATTAAAACAAACAGTTCCCAAGCTTATGTGATTTGCTCCAATATCTTTATAATATTGCATATCTTCCTTCGTGTACACTCCACCTCCGGCGATAGTCTCAACTTCAGGATAATTTTTATTAATGTGTTCTATAAATTTAGTAGTATATGGAATAAGCTCTTTCCCACTTAAACCCCCCTCTGCAATTGGAAGTGTATTGCAGGCGTGTATTTGTTTAAATCCAAACACTGTAATGTAATACTCCAGTTCTTTAAAAGTAGTTGTTGGAGAAATTTTACCTATGAACCACTCTCTTGAGTCGGAACTAAAGTCTTCTATGCCGTCTGTATAGTGTTTATCTATGTTTGGACAAGACATATTTACCTCTAGGTTAAAATAATCCGGGATAATTTTTGTGAATATTTTCCAGTCATCTTTCTCTATACCTGCTATTGAAAACACATCAGTATGTTTATATTTGTTAATACCATCATTAACTCCTGGATTCCTTAGACCAATTTTGTTAACCCAGCCACGTTTGGTGTAACGTAATGTTTTTACAATTTGCCTCAACCTACCCGTTCTTTTGTCAACTGTCCAGCTGCCTGTAACGGATATTGTTTTACTAGTTTTTATATAGTTTCCAAAGGGTGCTGCAATAAACTTATTCATAATTGCAACTCTTTAATAACATACTCAATATTATTTCTCAATGACCTTCCCATAACTAAATAATCTGCACCTGATTGAATAGCTAGTTCAGGTGTGGTTGTATTCTTTTGATCATCAATATCATCATTTTCTAAACGTATTCCGGGTGTAACAATAAGATTAAATAATTTTTTCGTGCTCACTATTTCAGATGGAGGGCAGATAACTCCATCAATTTTTGATTCTTTAGCAATTAAAAAATCTTTAAGCACCTCGTCACTAGTTGTTGGTGTAGATGCTTTACTGGTTAGTGCACTACTAACACCAAGTATTTTAATATTTTTAGCTTTATTTTCTTGTGCTGCATCTAAGGCTTCTTTTCCTGATGCTATGTGAATCGTTAAAAAATCTGCTCCTATGTTTCCTGCATTAACAGTTGCTGCTTGAACAGTGTTTGGTATGTCATGTAACTTCAAATCAAGAAAAACATTCCAGCCATCTTTTTTAAGTTCTTCAACCGCAGAAGGGCCTTCAGATGTGAATAATTCAAGACCAACTTTAACACCGTAAATATGTCCCTTAAGCATTTTTAATTCAACATCAAAGTCTGATAATTTTTTACTATCAAGTGCGAAGAAGATTGGTTTAACTGACATCTTGTATAGTTCCAATATCTTCTAGCGCATTTGTACTTTGGGCGTATGCTTTTATAAAGGCTTCAGCCTCTCTTATTGATGAAACAACAGCAACCCCTGAATCATGTGCAAGTCTTCTAATTTTCCATCCGTCAGTGTATTCATTTGCAAATGTAGGTGTATTTATCACCACAGAAATTAGATTTTCTTCCATTATCGTTAAAGATGTTGGAGATACATCATTAGCTCTTCCAACTTTTATAGATTTTATATCATTTTGTGATAGAAATTCAGATGTTCCTTCAGTTGCATAGATTTTAAAACCAAGCTCTTTATATTTAATAATGGTTTGAAGAAACCGTTCTTTGTCATTATTACTCAATGTGACAAATATCCCTTTTTTCTTATCTCCAATTTCCACACCTGCAGCTGCATAAGCTTTATTTAAAGCAATACCTAGTTCACTCCCTATCCCAAGAACTTCTCCAGTAGCTTTCATTTCAGGACCTAGCATTGTATCTTCAGCAGGGAAACGAGACCATGGAAAGATAGCCTTTTTAACCGCAATTTTATTATTAGAATCGTTCAAATAATCTGTATTTACAAGGATATCTTTTATTTTATGACCCAACATTATTAGTGTCCCTGCTTTAATTATCTGATTCTTAGTTACTTTGGCAACAAAAGGCATGGTTCTAGATGCTCTTGGATTAGCTTCTAATATGTAAAGAACATCATTCTTAATAGCAAATTGAATATTTAGTAGACCCTTTACGTTAAGGCTTTTCGCAAGTCGTTCACTCTTATCCATAATCTCATTTATCATATTTTGAGAAAGGCTAAAAGGGGGGAGTATTGCTGTTGAATCTCCACTGTGAACTCCTGCAGGTTCAAGGTGCTCAAGTATTCCTGCAATAATTACATCCGTTCCATCACTTATTAAATCAACATCAATCTCGATAGTATTTGTTAAATACTCATCAACTAATAGGGGACCAGAGTTAAATGGATTTCCATCTTCGTCACTTTTAGATAAAACATTCAAATAATTATCTAGCTCTTCTTTTGTGCTTACTACCCTCATTGCCCTACCTCCTAATACATAGCTTGGACGAAGTAAAACAGGAAAGCCTATATCAGCTACTGCCTGTGTGAGTTCAACAGAATTTTCTGCAATTTTTGATATTGGTTGTTTAATATTTTCCTGAGTACAAAGTTTTTGAAATAATTCTCTGTCTTCAGTTGAATCGATAACCTCAATACTTGAACCAGCTATGTTGTACCCATTCTCAGAAATTTGCTTTGCTAGCTTCAAGGGAGTTTGTCCTCCTAACTGAATAATTACAGATTTTGGATTCTCTCTTAATAGAACTGCTTCTACCTCTTGCCAATTTAACGGCTCAAAATATAATTTATCTGCTGTGTCATAATCAGTCGAAACAGTCTCGGGATTAGAATTTATCATTATAGCTTCATATCCGTTTTCCTTTAAAGCATCTATTCCGTGAACACAGCAGTAGTCGAATTCTATTCCTTGTCCAATTCTGTTTGGCCCAGACCCGATAACTACAACTTTTTCTTTTGTGCTGGTTATATCATCGCTTTCTTGTCCTGTTGTTGAGTACAAGTATGGAGTCATAGATGAAAATTCTGCAGAACAAGTATCCACTAATTTATATACTCTTTTTTCAGCAAGCTCATTTTTTATATCTTTTGTCTCAACATCATCCTCAGTCCAGCCAAGCATTCTAAGTATTGTTGTTGGAGTTGTTTCTTGATTAACATTAAAACTTTTTTCAATTTCATATAAAAACCAATCATCAATATGACTTAGATCAGAAATTTTGGAAACACTCCAGTTTCTCCTTAGTGCTTCCAGCACTGCAAATATTCTTCTTGGACGAGGTATCGTAATTTCCTTTTCAAGCTCAATTTTGTCAAGATTAATGAATCTATTATCAATATTTCTTATCCCTGTTTTACCAATTTCTAAAGACCTTATTGCCTTTGTTAAACTTTCTGTAAATGTTGAGGCCATAGACATAACCTCACCAACACTTTGCATAGACGTTCCTAGAATGTCATCTGTAGATGGAAATTTAGGAAAATCAAAACGTGGAATTTTTACTACAACGTAATCTTGTACAGGCTCAAAACTAGCCGGAGTCGAGCCTGTGATATCATTGCTCAGCTCAGTAAGGTTATATCCTACCGCTAACAATGCTGCAAATTTAGCTATTGGAAAACCTGTTGCTTTTGAGGCTAAAGCTGAAGATCTTGAGACTCTTGGGTTCATTTCAATTATACGTCTTTCACCATTTTTTGGATTTACCGCAAACTGTACATTACTACCCCCTGTTGCAATTCCTATTGTTTCGAGACACAAAAGAGCATCATCTCTCATTAACTGATATTCTTTATCAGAAAGGGTTTGGATTGGTGCAACAGTTATAGAATCGCCGGTATGCACTCCCATTGGATCAAAGTTCTCAATCCCACAAATTATTACTCCATTACCATCTTTATCTCTCATAACTTCAAGTTCAAACTCTTTCCATCCATATACTGATTCTTCGATCAAAACTTCTTGGGTTGGAGATGCCCTGAATGCAACTTTTAGTTTTTCATTTAACTCTTCACTGTTATGAACTAATCCAGTTCCACCACCACCTAAAATGTAAGAAGGACGAAGCATAAGGGGGAAACCTATCTTCACTCCTGCATCCATGCCCTCTTTGATTGTTTTTACATACAAAGCTTTTAAAGTTTCAATACCAACTTCTTCCATAGCTTCTTTAAATTTCCACCTATTTTCTGCTAATTCAATCGATTCAGCAGAAGCTCCTAGAATTTTTACATTAAATTTTTCAAATACTTTTTCCTTATTCAATTCCATTGCTAAATTTAAAGCAGTTTGACCACCTAAAGTTGGCAGAATTGCATCCGGCCTTTCTCTTTCGATTATCTTTGTTAAAAATTTAGTAGTCAGGGGTTCTATATACGTAGCATCTGCCATTGAGGGATCAGTCATTATTGTTGCAGGGTTTGAGTTAACTAGAATAACCCTGTACCCTTCATTTTTTAGCGCTTTTGCTGCCTGAGATCCTGAATAATCAAATTCACATGCCTGACCAATTACAATTGGACCAGAACCGATAATTAAAATACTATTTATACTTTTATCAACTACCAATTTTTTCCCTAATCATTTTAAAAAATGGATTAAACAACTCTAAGCCGTCTGTTGTTCCTGGACCTGATTCAGGATGAAATTGAACTGAATAAGCATTTGATTCCCAGATAGATATGCCCTCATTACTCCCATCGTTTAGATTTACTGCATATTGCTCAATTTCTCCGAACTCGGAATGTTTTTCTTTATTACTGCCAAATTCAACTGAAAATCCATGGTTCTGGGAAGTGATAAGTGCTTTTTTGATTCCACTAACTTTTACAGGATGATTTGAGCCATGGTGTCCAAAATTTAGTTTTGAAACATTTAGATCACATGCAAGACTTAAAATCTGATGTCCTAAACATATTCCAAAAAGTGGTAGCTTTCCAATTAAATTTTTTACAGTACTTACAACATCTACCAAAGACCTTGGATCTCCGGGCCCATTAGAAATTATCAATCCTATTAAATTTAAAGAAAGTATTTCATCTGCTGTAATCTCAGGGTTTAAAAGTAAAGTTTCAAATCCGTTGTTTTCGACTACATTAATTATGCTTTGTTTTGTTCCAAGGTCAATAATCCCAATTTTATTCTGAGCAAAAGCTGTATCATAATCTCCACGTCCAGCTTTTAATGCTGATTTATCACCAACGATATCTACCGATGTATTGAGTAAGTCCATAAGCTCAGTACTGTTTACGCCCGTTCCCATAGCAAACATGCTTGAACCTGAATCTCTTAAATGCGATGTTATAGACCGAACATCGAATCCTCCTGAAAAGGGTACTTTATGCTCCTTCAACCACGATGTGATTGGCTGTTCTGATCTCCAGGATGAAGGATTGTTGGTGAAGCTATTCCCGATTGCTCCATTTACTCTTGGCTTTTCTGATTCAAAATCTTCTTTTGATAATCCATAGTTCCCAATATGAGAAGAGGTGAAGGTAACTATTTGATTAACATAAGAAGGATCACTAAGAATTTCAACGAAACCTGTCATAGCTGTATTAAAAATTAGTTCACCAGTAGCTGGAAGAAAGTCATCAGTCGTCCACCCAATAAATTCTTTACCTTCTTTATTAACCAACAAAACCTTTTTATACATGCACACCATTTGTTTCTATCAAAGTTTTCCTACCTTCAAATAAGGAATTTTTGGGATTTGAATTTGTATAAAATTTCTTGTCACAAAATTCCCATTTAAAGCTATTTGATTTTTTTAACTCATAACCCAGCTCTGACAAAATTTTTCTTGGGTTTTTATCCAGATACCTTTCTAATTCATCGAGTGAAAAAATCTCTGATGAATACAGCATCGGAAAAGCTGATTCTAACCCGACCACACCCCTGGCAGCATCTTTAAAGGCTCTCTGCTTACTTTCAATCGTATGAGGAGCATGGTCAGTAGAAATTACATCGATTGTTCCCTCTTTTAAACCTTCGATGAGTGCAAGTTGGTCTCTACTTGTTCTTATCGGTGGATACATTTTATACATTCCATTGGAAGTTTCAATATTTGTATTATTTATAAGTAAGTGATGTGGAGTTACTTCTGCAGTTACAGGAAGTTTGTTCATTTTTGCTTCTTTTATTAAACGGACACTCTCTTCAGTAGATAAGTGTTGTGCGTGATATCTAGTTCCATATTTTTCAACTAGATTAAGGTCCCTTTCTAAAATCTCTGTCTCCTCAGATACAGGAATAGGTTTCAAAATACCTCCGTCATTAGGGGGAGCAATATCACCTGGCGAAGTATGACAACTTTTTTCACAGTGCTGAAATACTGCTCCATTTTCAAACTTTAATGACTTAAAAATTTCTTCAGCTAATGCATCATCAACAACTGAAAGGCCATCATCAGTAAAAATAAATACTCCGTGACCTATAAATTCCTTATAGTTAATTGGCTCCTTGCCTAAAAGACCCTTAGTAAGTGATCCTGTTCTGTGTACTTTTATGTCTAAAACTTCATCAAATCGTTTCGCCTCTAATAGGTTCTCTATACTGTCAATGATTTTGGCAGAATTCGGCATTGCAAGAATTTCTGAATACCCCCCATTTTTTGCAGCTATTTCTATATCTTGTGCTTTAATAAATGTTTTACCTGGATATCTTGTGTGAGTATGTAAATCCAAAAAGCTATTAGTTTCCATTAGATTTCTCCTAAGCCATAAAGATAACTAGCAATTCTGGAAGGGACTCCAAAAGAGAGTTGTTCAATGTATTTAAACTTACTATTTTCAGATGCTTCTTTAGAAATTTCTACTCCAATGTTCATCGGCATTGGATGAATAGCTAAAAAATCAGAAGCTGTTTTATCTAAAATTTGATTTGTAAGTTGAAATGAATGTATATAGTCATTTAGATCATAGTCATCTATATTATCAATTCTTTCTTTTTGAACCCGTAGTAGGTTAATCGAAGAGTTTGAATCAATGACATCATCCCAGGTAGAAAAAATATGACACCCACTTGTATCTTCAGGGATAAAAAAATCTGGGGCAAATATTCCAACTTGAAATCCAAGTAAATTTAACAATTCTTTAGTTGAAGAGTAAACCCTAGAATGTTTGATATCCCCAATAAATATAAGAGGGACATCGCCATTAAGTTTTTCATATTTCATCAAGGTTGCAATATCTAATATTGATTGAGTTGGGTGAGAAGTTGAACCAAAACCCGCACTTATAATCGAAATATTTTCAAATCTACGATAGTCGTCTAAATTATCTTCTTTTGTACGTATAACAAGAGACTCTACTCCCAATGAAATAAGTGTTTGAATTTCGTGATCAAGAGATTCTCCTTTTTTTTGGGATGAGGTTTGGTCTTCTAATAAGATTAAATCTAGCCCAAGCTTCTGTGCTGCAATTGTAAAAGAAACCTTTGTTCTAGTGGATGGTTCCTCAAATTTGATTACCGAATGTCCTTTAGCTTCATATTGATCACCATCCCTGACTTTGAGAGTTGTTTCTATAATCTTTAAGGCAACATCTCTGTCTATATCACTAAAATCAAGTAAATGATTCATTAACTTACTTCAACCTCATCTTTATCATCAAGCTCATTCAAATATACAGATACATACTCGCTCTCATTAGTAGGTATATTTTTTCCAACAAATCTTGGTGAAATAGGAAGCTCTCTGTGCCCCCTATCAATTAAGCATGCAACCGAGATTGATTTAGCTCTTCCAGAATAAATAACAGCTTCAATAGATGCTCTTAAAGTTCTTCCTGTGTAGACAACATCATCAATTAATATAACATCTCGATCTTGAGGATTTACAATTAGAAAAGTTTTATCACCTTCAGATGTCAAGTCATCTCTAAATGGTTTGTAATTTACTGTATCTAGGTCGTGGGAGTAGTTTTCTTCAACTAGGTTATTTGAAATTCGTTTAGCTAGATGATCACCTCGTCTTGGAATTCCAATTAGTAAGGGGTTGGTTATTTCTGATTCAATAATTTCTTTTGAAACCCTATAAAGAGTTTTGTTTATGTCCATGACATTCCTTTCGATACTCACAGGTATCATTTAAAGTTATAATCATATTAGCAAATCTGTAATGAAAGTGCTTAGTTATCTACTTTCTCTAAAAAATGGAATTCCAATATTACTTGGGGCACCAGTTCTCCCACCTTTATAGATAGTTAATACCACCAAAATAATTATGGTTATTGCATAGGGAGTGATTTTTACAAGATAAGGACTTAATTCAAATCCGTATGTTTGTAATCTTGGAACAAGAGCTTCTAAAAAACCAAATAGTAGAGCTCCGATTGCAGTTCTGTATGGTTTCCATCCACCAAAAATTACCAATGCCAGAGCAATCCAGCCTCGTCCAGATGTCATATTGTCCGTCCAATATGGAACATAGCTTAATGTTAGATATACACCAGCTAACCCTGAAAGTCCTCCACCAACACAAGTTGCAATAAATTGTGTTTTGTTAACGTTTAAACCCATTGAATCTGCTGCCCTAGAGTCTTCACCAACTGCTTCAAGCCGCCTTCCGAACATAGTTTTTTTAAGTAAATAAGCAGTACTAATCATCAGGAAGATGCTTAAATAGAAAATATAATTTTGGCTAATAAAAACCTCAATAATGTTTGTAGGTTCGTCTATATTTCCTAAGCTTTCAATTTTTACAGGTAATTTTTTTCCAACATATTGTTTACCCATTAAAGCAGACAGAGAGAGACCCAATATTGTAAGAATTAAACCTGAGACCGTTTGATCCTGCTTTAGAATTATTGTTACAAATGCATGCAAAGATGAAAATAAAGATGCAGATAAGATACCAACTAAAACTGAAAGAAAAATATTTCCTGTATTAACTGCAGTTATAAAACCCGTCACAGCACCAATCGATATCATTCCCTCTACTCCAAGATTAAGTATTCCGGATTTTTCAGTTATCAATTCTCCTAGAGCCGCAATGAAAAGTAAAGTTGCGGCTTGCAGGGTTGCATTCAATAAACCCATAAGCTGAATATCAAACATCTTCACTGACCTTTATAATTTTATATGTAAAAAAGAATTGAGCTATAAGTGCTCCAAATAATGTAGTAGCTTGGATAACATCTGCAATATAACTACTCACTCCCATAGTTTGAATTACAGATCCTCCAATAGTAAGCGCACCAAATAATGAACCCACTAAAAAAATACCGAATGGGCGCATACCTGTTATTGCTGCCACGATAATTGCTGTGTACCCAAATCCCTGGGATAGCCCAGTAGAGACTCTATGCGTTTGGCTCAAAAGCTCAACCCCACCAGCCAAACCTGCTAAACCACCACCAATCAACATTGCAATGAAGGCTTTTTGTTTTGCATTTATTCCGGCATATATTGCAGTTAGCGCAGATCCACCAGAAATTCTTAGTTCATATCCAAAAACAGATTTTTCTTTCAAATAGTGAACCCCAATAGTGCATAAAAAGCAGATTATAAAACCGTAACTCAGTCTTCCAAAAACTGTTGGTAAATAAACTTCTTTCCCAACGTAGGTAGCTGCAGGAAAGTTTAAAGAGTTAGGGTCTTTCCAGGGCCCATTAACTAGATAAATAGTTAAACCAATAATGATGTAATTAAAAAGTAGAGTAGTAATAATTTCATTTACTCCAAATAAAACTTTTGCAATAGCAGGAAATAATATACACACGGCTCCACCTATAAACGAAGTGATGAGTAAGTATACGATCATTAAATTCGGGCTGGAAATTTCTGTATTAATGTAAAGAAAATTAAGAGCTATTCCTCCCATGAATATTTGACCTTCAGCACCAATATTCCACAATTTAACTGAGTTTATGATTGAGATGCCAAGTCCTGCAAGAATTAAAGGGATAGCTTTATTTAATGATGTACTAATACTCTTTACACTTCCCACAGATAGTCTCAACATAAGAGAAAATACCTCAATAGGGTTTTGTCCTTGAGTTAATAAAATTATTGAACCAATTCCGATTCCAATCGAAAGCCCAATTAGAAAAGAATAAAATGTAGAGAGTTCATTAATTACTATTTTTTTTGATAACAGATATTTATTCATTTAGGCCTGCCATTGCTAGGCCAACGCTCTCAATATCCGCTTCATCCATGCTAAATTCTTTTACAATTCGACCCTCGTACATCACGATTATTCGGTCACTTAGTTTAAATAGTTCATCTAGGTCCTCTGAAATTAACATAACTGCAGCACCTTTATCTCTTTGCATTACAATCAAATCATGTAGAGCCTCAACAGCATTGACATCCAGACCTCTAGTTGGCTGAGCGGCAATAATTACTTCAGGATTTGAAATCAACTCTCTTCCCATCAGTAATTTTTGCATATTACCTCCAGATAAAGTAGAAACTTCAGCTTTTGGATTCGGAGCTTTTATTGAAAACTGTTTAATTAGTATATTCAAATAATTTAACATTTTGTTACCAGAGAGATGTGGACCAAATCTAGCTTTGTAGTAATCTTTTACTGCAGAGTTATCTATTATTGATACTCCTGGCGCAAGACCAACACCAAGCCTATTTTCTGGTATGTAGGACAAATTTAAATTTTTTCTTGAACTTACTCCCTGATTTGATATATTTTTACCATTTACAATAACTTTTCCTGAATACTCTCTTTCTATTCCAGATATTATATTTGCTAGTTCAACTTGACCATTTCCAGAAACTCCAGCTATCCCTAAAATTTCTCCAGCCCTAACCTTAAGTGATAAATTTTCAAGAGTGGGTACATTTGAGTGTGTATTTTCAAAAGATATATTTTCAAGTTCAAGCTTATTAGTTCCTTTTTGGTTATCTTTCCTTATCTCTGATTGTTTAATCTCACCCATCATCAATGTAATTAGTTCATTTTTTGTAACATTTTTAGTTTCTAAATCTTTTGCCACCATTACGCCATCTTTAAGTACAAATATAGAGTCTGTAAATTCTTGGATCTCCTTTAATTTATGAGTAATCAAGACAATTGTTTTACCGTCTTCTTTAGAGAGCTTTTTTAAGGAAATCTTTAATTGATTTGTTTCCTGTGGTGTAAGTACGGCTGTTGGTTCATCTAAAAGCATTATCTTGTTGTTGTTAAATATGAGTTTCATTATTTCAATTTTTTGTTTCTCTCCAACAGATAACTCACTTATTGGTGTTGAATAATTAACTGTTAGCGAAAATATATCTGAGTACTTTTCGTAACCTTCATGAAAACTATTTGTATAGATATTTGCTTTAGATAGTGTCAAATTGTCTTTAATACTAAAGTTATCGATGAGTCTAAATTCTTGGTGAACCATTCCAATTCCAAGTTTTGATGCAATATCGGGATTTAATTTTTTAACTTTTTCACCGTCTATATAAAGAGAGCCATTTTCAGGCTGATAAATTCCAGATAAAATATTCATTAATGAGGATTTACCTGCACCATTTTCGCCAAGCAGACCATGGATTGTTGATTCGTATAAGTAAAAATCTACATTCTTAAGGGCATTGGTATTTCCAAAGGATTTTGTAATATTTTTTGCTTCTAGGATAATTTGATTCATTAAGTGATTGTTTACAACGCTCTAGTCATCCGACTAGAGCGTTGTAATACATCTAGTTATGGATTAACTGTTCCAATAACGTTACTAATAAATTCTTCTTCAACTATCGCAACTTCTAGAGTTCCATTGATAATTGCTTCAGTTTTTTCGGCAATTAATGTTGCTGTTTCAGATGGTACGTCTGAAGATAAATCGTATAGAGAAACTAAACCAGTCTCCATACCTCCCCAGTAACTTTCTGTAGTGAAAGTTCCATCAATTATTGATTCAACAATATCAACATAATATGGACCCCAATCCCAGACTGGAGCCGTTACAAATGCTTCTGGAGCAGAGTCTTGACCATAAGCAGTGTTGTATGATATCCATTTTGCACCAGCAGCTTCTGCAGCTAGTCCTGTTGCTGCTGAATCCTGGTGTTGTGCAAGTACATCTGCACCTGTTTCAAGCAGTGCATTTGCAGCTTGTGTTTCTGCTTCTGGACCAAACCATGTGAATGTCCAAACTACTTCAACAGTAGCATCAGGGTTCACTTCATTTACTCCTGCGGCAAAAGCATTAATTCCTCTAATTACTTCTGGTATTGGAAATGCTGCAACATAACCAATTTTATTTGAATCAGTCATAGCCCCTGCAGCTAAACCAGAAAGATATCTTGGCTGATACATCTTTCCAAAATAATTCGCAAAGTTTGTATCGTTGTTTAGATATCCTGAGCAATGTAAGAAAATGACATCTGGATATTCCTCTGCCATTTCTGCCATCGCATCAATGTAACCAAAAGTTGTTCCAAAGATAATATTGTAACCTTGTTCAATATATGCTTCTGCAACTGTTCTGAATTCTGTAGCATCTTCTGGTACTAGAGCTGTGTACTCTGTTTGAATACCAGTTTGTTCTACTAGATATTGTCGACCTACATCATGTGCTTGTGACCATCCACCATCGTCTGCTGGACCTACATACACAAATGCAGCTTTATATTCATCTACGGATGCGGCTCCACCGCATGCCATAGTAAGAATACTGATTAAGATTAGACCTACCGCCCATCTTCTACGCATCCTTACCTCCTTTTCATGTTGTTAATTATAAACGAACCACAACTAACGAATTAAATTTGAAGGTAAATATTTATATAAATAAATGTCATGATGAATTTTAATTTTGATACAATAATTCATCATATGGAAAAACTAAGTTATACATGGGATCAACAATTTAAAGATACAGAGGTTGTTTGCAGCAAAATTGAAAAAGATAATTTTAATCCAGACGTCATTGTGGGTATAAGTCGAGGTGGTTTAATTCCAGGAGTAATGATGTCTCACAAGTTAAATGTTCCGTTCAAACCTGTCCACGCATCAACAAGAGACTTTCCACATTGGGAAAACTATTTACCTAAACCAAAAGACAAAAGTATTTTGATTGTTGATGACATTTGTGACAGTGGTGAAACTTTCGAAAAGTTATCTAATTACATCAAGGAAAATATTAATCATGAATGTGACGTAAGGTTTATGTCACTTTGGTGGAATAATGAAAGTGATTTTGAACCGCATTACTTTGTTAACGAAGTTGCCAAGTTTTCTAATCCCGTTTGGATAGAATTTGCTCACGAAAATTGGTGGATGGAAATTTAACTATTTGTAAGCTTTGATGCATAGTCCTTTATCATCTTCAACATATTGAAAGCACCATTCCTTCTCGCTGGGCTTAGAATTACACCCAATTCAAATTCTTCCATTAAGTCAATTTCAGAACTCAAAATATCTTCCGGTGTTTCATCTGAGTAAATCGAAGCAATTAAAGTTACAAGACCTTTTGCAATTAAGGCATCTGAGTCACTCATGAAATACACTTTATCTTCTTTTTTTTCAGGAATAAGCCAAACTTGACTCTGGCAACCACTCACTTTAAAGTTATCGTTTCTTAATGCCTCAGGAAAATCAGTATTATCTTTAGCTTGTTCAATCAAGTACTGATATTTTTCTTGAGCATTGGGAAATAAATCTAAGATTTTTTTATACTCTTGTACTTTTGAATCAATTGGCATAATTAACCCAGCATCTGAATGCTGTTAACAAGCGCATCTTTGAAAACATCAAGATCATTTTCGTCGTTATAGATATAGGCAGTGGCTCTAAAAGTAGCATCAATCCCTAATTTGCGATGAAAAGGTTGAACGCAGTGATGACCAGCTCTTACAGCAACACCATAAGTATCAAGCATTAGGGAGATATCTGTGGCATGTATGTTATCAACATGCATGCTGAAGGTACAACCAGCAAATTCTTCATTTGTATGTATAACATTAACTCTATCTAAATCTGAAAAAATTTTCTGAGCATACTTTCTGAGGTGATCTGAATGATCTGAAACTTTTTCCATCGTAATATTTTCTAAATAGTCAATTGCAGCGCCTAGGCCAATAGCTTCTACATAAGGAGGTGTTCCAGCTTCAAACTTATGCGGAACGGGTGCCCATGTGGCTCTATCATAATAGACTTCTTCGATCATATCCCCACCACCTGATACCGGATCAAGTTCGTTCAGTAATTCTAATCTTCCCCAAACAACGCCAATTCCAGTCGGGCCAAGAAGTTTGTGTCCAGAGAATACAATAAAATCAATCCCAAGATCTTGCACGTCAACTTTTCTATGAGGAACTAACTGAGCTCCATCAAGTATGAATATTGCATCGCTATTTTCTTTAACTAAGTTACGTATCATTTTTATGTCAGGAAGCAATCCAGATAAATTAGATTCACCAGTAATTGAAACAATTTTTGTTTTGCTAGAAATCTTGCTCTTAAGATCATCCATATCAATACTAAAGTGGTCATTAATAGTTATGTATTTTATCTCCAACTGGTATTGTTTTGCAACCATTTGCCAGGGGATTATGTTTGCATGATGCTCAATTTCTGTGAGCAAAATCTCATCTCCAGGATGGAGATATTTTTTTACTATTGAGTTTGCAAGAAAATTAAATCCTTCAGTGGCACCTTTTGTGAAAATAATCTCATCTGAGTGATAAGCATTCAGAAAATTTTTACATTTTTTTCTAACATCCTCGTAAAGCTGTGTAGTTTCTGCAGATAATACATATGTACCTCTATGAACATTCGCATTTGTATTTATGTACACATTATTCATGGAATCAATTACTGATTGAGGCTTTTGTGAAGTTGCACCAGAGTCAAGATAAGTTAGTTTTTTAGTATTTACTTCACGAGCAAAAATTGGAAAATCTTTTTTTATATTTTCAAATTTTTTCATAAATAAGATTCGTATCCTTCTTTTTCTAGTTTATCAGACAATTCTTTACCACCAGTTTCAACAATTTTTCCATCAACAAAAACATGTACAAAGTCCGGTGTTATGTACTCAAGCAATCTTTGATAATGGGTGACTACAAGATAGCCTCTTTCAGGAGTTCTTAGTTTGCTGATACCTTCACCAACAATCCGTAGCCCATCAACATCAAGCCCTGAATCAGTTTCATCTAGAATTGCTAATGTAGGATTTAATACTGCAAGTTGAAGAATTTCATTACGCTTTCTTTCTCCCCCTGAAAAACCCTCATTCAAGTATCTGTCTACAAAATCAGGGGACAATCCGAGATCTTTCATAGCATCAGCTACTTTTAATCTAAGTTCTAGGGTTGAATATTCAGTATTTTCTATGTTGGTAAGTGCAGTTTTTAGCATGTTTACTATTGTTACGCCGGGTATTGATTCGGGATATTGAAATGCTAAAAACATACCCTCCTTAGCCCTTTTATCAACTGGTTCCTCTGTGATATCTTTACCATTGAACATGATGGTTCCATCAGTAACTTCATAAACCGGGTTACCCATTAAAACATTTGATAGGGTAGATTTACCAGAACCATTTGGGCCCATTATTGCATGGACCTCTCCAGGATTTATCTCTAAATTTATTCCTTTTAAAATAGGTGTATCTTCGACGTTTGCATGTAAGTTTGTAATTTTTAACATATGTACCATGTTAATAATTAATAAAAACAAACAAGATTTCAATACGTAAAATAAAAAATAAAATTAGACTAAGAAAATGCAATTTATACTTACTGACTTACAAAAAGAAATTAAAGAGAATGCTGAAAAACTACTTTCAGAACAAATAGATCTTTTAGAGACTATAAAAAAAGTTGATGAAGATATCAGGATTGATTCTGATCTTTGGAAATTAGTGAATGAACAAGGTTGGCTTGCTTTAGATGTACCAGAAGAGGATGGAGGATTAGGATTCTCTTCAGTGGAAGCTTCTATACTTTCTGAAGTTTCTGGTTACTATCTTCCTATAGTTCCACTTTTTAGTTCAGGTGTTGTGTTTAAACACCTACTTTTAAACTCGGCCCCAGAAATAAAAAATAATCTCCTTCCTGGAGTAATTTCCGGCGAGAAGATAGGAACTTTTGGTATTTATGAAAATGACAAATATGATATTAACACAGAAAGTATACAGACAAATCTGACTTCTTCAGATGCTGGAATGCTACTTAATGGTACAAAAAAATATGTAATGTTTGGTGATTCCTCCGACTTTATCGCAGTATTAGCTAAGCATGATGCAGTTTTTAAATTTGTACTCGTTAAAACAGATGAAGAAGGTGTTAGTGTTACAAAAACTCCATCACTTGATCAAACCAGGCCATTAGCGGAAGTTTCATTTTCAAATGTAAATGTTAAAAATGAAAACATAATGATTGAACTTGATGAAGAACTTACTGTCTGGAAAAGGGTTCAGAATATATCAACAGCATTCCTTTCTTTGGAACAAGTCGGAGGATCACAAGCATGTTTAGATATGTCTACAAGTTACGCTAAGGAGAGAATTCAATTCGGAAGACCTATTGGATCTTTTCAGGCTATTCAGCATATTTGTGCAAATATGTTGTTACAAATTGAAAGTGCAAAATCCCTTGCATATAACTCAGTTAGAGTCGATATGCAGGATCAAACAGAATTGGAAATGAGTGCTCTACTTGCTAAGTCTTACTGTTCAGAAGTTTACAACAAAGTTGCTGGTGACAATATTCAAGTACATGGGGGCATAGGTTTTACCTGGGAACATCCAGCTCATCTATACTTCAAGAAAGCAAAATCAGACTCTTTATTATTTGGTTCTTCAAAGTCAGCAAGATCAAAAATTGCAGAATTAATTAACTTATAAATTGGCACGTTTAACAAGATTTGAAAGTTATAGATTTCTAGGAAATCGAATAAACATGAAAGTGTATGACTGTGACAATGAAGAAGAATTCAAAGCTATTGAAATTCTCCAAACAGAAAAAGATTTAATTATGAATAATAAACTACAAGCTTTTTCACCTGATTCTCTAGAAGAGGCTATGAATAGGGGCTACAAGCCTCTCTAATTAATTAAAGCCCATTTATTAACACCATTTTTATTATTTTTTTCTACTCTTTTCTGTGATCTTAATAAATGTAAGTGAGCTAGTGTTTCCTGGAATGCGAGTCTCAAATTTAATGAATCTAAATCTCGTGGAAAAAGTTTATTTGTGATCTCCCAGCCTGTTAAATCTTCATTCTTTAGAAAACCTAGGATTCTTTCCGACCTCCTCTGATGATGTAGTTTCATCTGTTCGATTCTTTTGTGTGGATTAGAAATTATGTTTCCATGACCAGGTGCAATTATTTCATGATCTAAATGATCTACTTTATCTAAAGAATCTAAAAATTCTTTCAAGAGGTTACTATTTTCATTCTGCACGGGTATAAAAGGTGTGATTCTTGGAAGAATGTGGTCACCCGAGAATACAATTTTAGTCTTTTCATCATAAATTGAGATTTCACTGTAATCATGTCCTGGTGTAAAAACTACATTGAGGTTCCTTTTTATTGACTTGACCCTCCCTTCTGATAATAGAATATCTGGTTTTTCTAATCTTCCAGCATATAGAGGTGTACTTATTGATTTTAAATCATCTATGAAAGAGACTGGAGTATATTCATTTTTGGCCATTCTAATTAAATCTTTAAACCTTATAGACCAGTCGTTATATTCGTCAAGATAATCAATACTATTTTTATATAATGCAAATGGAATATCAAACTCTCGCAGACGCTGAGATAAACCTATATGATCAATATGCATGTGTGTTCCAACTAGCAATTTGATATCATTAAAAGTAATTCCAAGTTGATTTAAATGCATTTCGAGAAGTTTTAAATATTCAGAACCATCTACTCCACAATCTATCATCACATAGCCATCATTCTCTTCTAAGAGATAAACGTTTACATTACCTGGTGTGCTCCAGGGGAGTTCAAGTGGGATGTGATGAACCCCATTGGGCATTTTAAAACTATTCACATTAATTTGTTATCAGCCAAACTCCAAAAGAGACAAGAATTAACAATCCAGTTAATAAAGAGGAAAGGATTAAAAATCTTGTCTGCATAGCTACATTTTAGACAATTAATGAAGTATCTTGAGTTGGTAAATACTTTCTTTTTTAGTAGATTTAATAGTGACAATAACTTTGACTACTTTTAAAGGAGACCCCTTTTTAAAAGTACAGTTATTATCTCGATTGGATAGCAACCCTATCCAGAAAGAGGTAATTTGAAAAAATTAACCATTATTGGCGGTGGCCCAGCTGGATATGCAGCTGCGCTTTATGCAAACAACTTTGATCTAGATGTAACAATTATCGAGTCTGACGTACTTGGAGGTACTTGTCTAAACAGGGGATGTATACCTGCAAAATACTGGCTACACCTTGCTGAACTAAATCATGAAATAAATAATGCATCTGATTTTGGAATACAAGTTAAAACCTCAGAAATAGATTGGAAAAAAGCTTCCACTAAAAGACAAGATATTGTATCAAAATTAGTTGGCGGGATTGGCATGTTGCTTAAAAGTAAAAAAGTAAATGTTGTTAATGGATGGGGGAAGATAAAAAATGAAAACACAGTTCTCGTCAAAAATGAAGATGGTTCAGAAGAATTAATTCAGACTGATTACATACTTCTTGCTACAGGTTCCAAACCAAGAGAATTAGCTAGTCTAAAGTATGATAACGAATTTATAATCAATTCTGATTCAGCACTCAATTGGGAAAAACCTCCTTTAAAAGTATGTGTAGTTGGTGCAGGTGCAATAGGTTGTGAGTTTGCAAGCCTGTTAACTGACCTTGGCTCCACTGTCACAGTGGTAGAATTGGAAAAAGAAATACTTCCAGGTCTTGATAAAAGAACATCAGGTGAATTAAGAAAACAATTAACAAAAAGAGGCGTTATCTTCAAAATGGGTACGTCAATAGACTCTGTTAAAGATAAAGAAATAATATTTTCTGATGGTGAAAAAGAAACATTCGATACAGTTTTAGTTGCGATTGGAAGAAGTCCTTTGACTGAAAACATTGGGTTAGAAGATATTTCTGTAACAACTACAAATGGCTATATAGATGTCAATCTTGAAACTATGCAGGTAAATGGCAAAGAAAATATTTTTGCTGCCGGGGATATTATCAGTAATGCTCCTCAGTTAGCGCATGTTGCTTTTGCTGAAGCTATGTCTGCAGTTTCTTATATCGCAACTGGAGTTGCAAGTCCAATTAACTATTCTGCAATACCCTATGTTGTATACACAAACCCAGAATTAGCTGAAGTAGGTTTAAATTCCGATAAAGCAAAGCTAAAGGAAATTGAAGTTGATCAAGCACAACACTCCTTTGCTGGAATCGGAAGAGCCATGATTCAGAACAGTAACCAGGGTTTAGTAAAAGTTTATGCAGAGAAAAACGGACCTATAGTTGGTGCAAGCATTTGCGGTCCAAGTGCTGGAGAAATGATTCATGAACTAATGTACATGGTAGGTTGGGAAGCTCTGCCTGCTGAAGCTGCAGAATTTATACATGCTCATCCGACACTAAGCGAAGCAGTCGGGGAGTCACTATTGTCATTAAATGGAAAGGGGCTTCACTAGTGGAAGTAAAGAAAATAGAACGAGTAGGACATTCAGCAACTTTGACTAAAGACGAATTGTGGGATATATACAAGTCAATGAAAACTCAAAGAATTCTAGAAGACAGGCTTCTAAAAATGTATAAAGGAGGCCAACTTTCAGGAGCAGTTTATCCAGGTATAGGTCAAGAGGCTTCAATGGCTGGCATCGGTGCCGGCATGGAGAGTCAAGATGTGTTTGGAGGAACACATAGAGATCTTGGTGTGCAGATTAAACGGGGAGTAACGCTCAAAGAAATTGCATTAAATTTTTATGGTAAAAAGGATGGTCCATCAAAAGGTAGAGATGGCAATAGTCACTTTGGAGTGGTTGACAAGGGAACATTGATGGTTGTTTCCCCGTTACCAGATTCTGCTCCAGTTGCTGTCGGTGTTGCACTTACTGCCCAGTTTGAAAAAAATAATGTAGTCGCGGTTGCAAATTGTGGTGAAGGAGCAACTGCAACAGGAACATGGCATGAAAGTATTAACATGGCAGGTGTTCACAATCTACCAATTATTTTTACTGTACAAAATAATCAGTTTGCTTATTCTTCTCCAAATGAGACAGAGTTTGGAACACCTAATGTAGCCGATAGGGGACTTGGCTATGGTATAGAGTCAGTAATTATCGATGGAAATAATATTTATGAAGTTATAAATACAATGCATAAAGCTCGTGAAAAAGCTAACTCTGGAAATGGTCCTACTTTAATAGAACTCGTAACTTTTAGACACTATGGCCATGCTGGTCATGATCCTGCTGAATATGTTGGTGATGAGGTCCGAGAGTTTTGGATGGATAGAGATCCGATTACTAGATTTGAAGATTCTTTAATCAGAGAAACTCTTTTCACAGAGAAAGATTTTACTGCACTTGCAGAAGAAATTGACACAGAAGTTAGAGAAACATTGGAGTGGGCAAAAAACCAAGCAGACCCAAATCCAGATGAAGAAATATTAGAGATATTCCAAGAGAGAAAGACCCCTGTCTCTAAAAATGATGGTTCAAATACAAAAACTATGAATTTCATAGAAGCCATCACAAATGGGCTGGATGAAGCTATGGAAAATAACTCAGATGTATTCATGATGGGTGAAGATATAGGGGCATTTGAAGGAGCTTTCAAAGCAACTAAAGGACTTCATGAAAAATATGGTTCAAATAGAGTATTAGACACACCTATCTCTGAAGGTGCATTTATGGGAGCAGCTGTAGGTGCTGCTTTATATGGAAAGATACCAATAGTTGAACTTCAATTTTTTGATTTTGTTTATCCCGCTCTTGATCAGATCACGACTGAAGCTGCAAAATATTACTGGAAAGCTGGAAAACCTGTCCCTATGGTCGTACGGGGACCTACAGGCGCAGGAACAAGGTCTGGACCTTTTCACTCAATTAGTCCGGAGTCTCTTTTAGCACATCATCCGGGTATTAAAGTAGTTGCACCAGCAAACCCTTATGATGCCAAAGGATTATTGATTGCTTCAATCAACGATCCCAATCCTGTTATGTTTTTGGAACATAAAAAACTTTATAGAAAACCTGACTTAAAAATGGAAGTACCTGTCGGCTTGTATGAGGTTGAAATCGGTAAGGCAAATATTGTAAAAGAAGGTTCTGATGTCACTTTAGTTGCTTGGTCAGGAATGGTTCCAACCGCTCTTGAAGCAGCTACAACTTTAAATGATGAAGGTGTTTCTGTTGAGGTCATTGACTTAAGGAGTATTTTTCCAATAGATGAAGAAACAATTTTAAAATCTGTAGAAAAAACTTCAAACTTAGTAATTCTTCAAGAAGATGTTCCCTTTTCATCAATAGCATCTGAAATCTCGTCTTTTGTTGCAGATAAAGGTTTTTGGACTTTGGATAACCCTATTGTTAAAGTTACTGCGCCAAATACTCATATACCATTTGCTCCTGTACTAGAAGACAGTTTTATTCCTAGTGCTGAAAATGTTGTAAAAGCTATCAAAGAATTACAATAGAATAATGGGTGAAATTGTAAAAATGCCTCAATTAGGCGAAACAGTAACCGAAGGAACTATTCTAAGGTGGCTTGTCTCAGTTGGAGATGTAGTTAAAGAGGATGACCCAATCCTTGAAATCTCAACCGATAAGGTAGACACGGAAGTTCCCTCACCATTTGCGGGAGAAGTTACAGCATTACTTGTTGAAGAGGGTGAAACAGTCGAAGTGGGAGTTTCTTTAATGGAATTAGGTGGAGATGGCAATTCTACAAGTGAAAAACCCAAAGAAGAAGTTGAAGTTGTAAAAGAAAATATGAGTGAAAAAATTCCAGAAGTAAAAATTGATACTACAGAAACATCTACCCAAGTGACAAATAATAGAGATCAGAAACTTTCGCCAATTGTAAGAAAACTTGCAAAAGAAAATAATATTAACCTTTCACAGGTTTCAGGAACTGGTAAGGATAATCGTATTACTCGCAAAGATATTGAAAAGATACTTGATTCTGGTGAAGTAGTGAAGCCACAAGAAAAAGAGGTAAAGAATGAAATATCTGAGCCAATTAATTCTGAAGAGCCAAAGAAAGCTACTAGTGGAAATATTCCAAGATTAAGAAAGAGAATTGCAGAGAATATGATCCTTTCAAAACAAACCTCTGCACATGTAATGACTTCAGTAGAAGTTGATTTTGAAAATATTGCGACATTAAGAAATAAAGTTAAATCAGAGTTTAAGCAAAAGGAAGGATTCTCTCTCACATTTCTACCATTTATCTCAGTTGCTACCACTAACGCATTGCGTGAGTACCCAGTAGTTAATAGCTCATTTGACTTAGAAAACAATGTTCATGAATATCATGATTTCATAAATTTAGGGATTGCTGTTGATCTTAATAGAGAGGGATTGCTTGTCGGCACTATAAAGGATTCTGATTCATTTAATCTTCGAGGACTTGCAAGAAAGATTACTGAAGTTTCTAAACAGCTAAGAGGTAAGGAATATGGTTTAGAAGATGTAACTGGAAGTACGTTCACAATTTCTAACAACGGATCATTTAATTCATTTATCACTTCTCCAATAATTAATCAGCCAAACGTAGCAATACTTTCTACTGAGTCAATAAAAAAGAAACCAGTTGTTATAGAATCTGCAGATGGATCGGATTCAATAGCAATAAGAAATACTGGTGTACTCAGTCTTACCTGGGATCATCGAGTGTTTGATGGTTCAACAGCACTTTTGTTTCTAAATAGCATTAAAGATCAGTTAGAAAATCATACTTGGTCAGAAGACCTAAATTGAGAAAACTAAATATTAGATGGCTTGGTAGCCTTCCTTACTCCGAAGCTTTAATTTTACAAAAAGGTCTCAAGGAGTCTGTTTCAAATGAATACAACCCCTATGACTATTTACTACTTCTTGAACATAACAATGTAATAACCATTGGAAGAACAGGAGATCCTAAAAATATTCTTTTAGATAGTGACCAGTTAGAGAAAAAAGGTATAGAATTTTTTGAAACTGACCGTGGTGGAGATGTAACTTTTCATGGCAAGGGTCAATTAATTGGCTATCCAATAATTAGGTTAGAAGATCCAAAAAAAGTAATACCTTTTGTTAGAAGTTTAGAAACAACAATTATTGAAACACTAAAAAGTTTTAATATAGATTCTTTTTCTAAAGAAGATGACACAGGGGTGTGGACTTCAGAAGGGAAGATAGCGTCTATAGGTATAAAGGTAAGTAAGTGGACAACTTATCATGGATTTTCATTAAATATATTTGATAATCTAGATGGCTTTAATTTAATTAATCCTTGTGGCAATGAAGACGAAAAGATAGCAGCAGTTCAAACATTTAATAAAGAGGTTTCTTTTGATGATGTTGTAAAAAAAGTTAATGAAATTTTCCCTGTAGTTTATGGGTATCAAGATACTGATGTACAGATGTCTCAATTCACCCCCACCCAACTTAAAAAGCAAAAAACACATGAAATAGATGAGATGGTTGATAGGGGTGTTTTCCAAAAAAATAAAAATATTATTCCAATTACCATAAAGGGCTTGCTTCCAGATGAGCCTCAAAGGCCTGAATGGATGAAAGTAAAAGCTAACTTAGGAAAAGACTATAGAGATTTGAAGAATCTTATTTCTGAAAAAAAATTAAACACTGTCTGTGAAGAAGCATCTTGTCCAAATATATATGAATGCTGGTCTATGGGAACTGCGACTTTTATGATAATGGGAGATACTTGTACAAGAGCCTGTGGTTTTTGTGATGTGAATACAGGAAAACCATGTGACTTAGATGACTTGGAGCCTTTGCGTGTAGCTGAAAGTGTTCAGACCATGGGGCTTACTCATGCTGTAGTCACTTCAGTCAATAGAGACGATCTTTCTGACGGAGGATCTAATTTTTTTGCAGAGACAATTACAGAAATAAAGAGGGTTAACCCAGAAACAAGCGTTGAAGTTCTAATCCCTGATTTTAAGGGAGACAAAAGTGCGATTGATAATATTATCAGAGCAAATCCGGAAGTGCTAAACCATAATTTGGAAACTGTCCCAAGACTCCAAAGAGAAATAAGAACAGCAGCATCTTATGGCAGGTCGTTATCTTTACTGCAGTATGCAAAAGATTCTGCATTTTTAGGTAAAACTAAAACTGGTTTAATAGTTGGCATGGGAGAAGAATTTGATGAAGTAATAGCTGTGCTCGAAGATTTATCTCAGATCAATGTTGATATTGTAACCATCGGACAGTATTTAAGACCAACTGCAAAACATAGACCAATCCATAGATATGTAGAAAAAGAAGAATTTTCAAAGTATAAATCTATAGGTGAATCTTTGGGAATACCTCATATAGAGTCAGGTCCCCTTGTAAGGTCTTCGTATCATGCAAAAGACTCTTTTGCCTCAGTGTAAGTAAGTCCTATACTGTTATAAATGTTCAATAAAGTTACTAAATCTGTTCGCATACTTTCAGCTGCTGGCGTTGAAGAAGCGGGTTCTGGACATCCGGGTATGCCATTAGGGATGGCAGATGTTGGAACAGTACTTTACAAAAAATTTCTTAAAGTCTCAAATGAAAATCCTTCTTGGATAAATAGAGATAGATTTATTCTCAGCCCTGGTCATGGCTCTATGCTTTTGTATTCCCTACTTCATTTAAATGGATTCGACATATCAATAGAAGATTTGAAAAACTTTCGTCAATTAAAATCAAAAACTCCTGGACACCCTGAACTAGATACATCCCTAGGTATAGATATGACAACAGGTCCTTTGGGCCAAGGTTTTTCTACTGGAGTAGGATTTGCACTAGCTGAAAGGTATCTTTCTGAACTATTAGGAGAGGATATAATTAACCATTTTACATATGGAATAGTTTCGGACGGAGACCTGATGGAAGGTGTCTCATTTGAAGCTGCAGAACTAGCTTCAGTTTGGAAGTTGGGAAAGTTAATCTATATCTTTGATGACAATAACATTTCTATTGATGGAAGGGTCACTAATGTATCATCAACAGATCAAAAGAAAAAATTTGAATCTATAGGGTGGCATGTTCTTCAAGTTGATGCGCATGATGAAAATGAGATTTCTCAAGCATTAATAGATGCCAGAAATGTGCACGATAAACCATCTATCATCATAGCTAAATCAATAATTGGAAAATTCGCTCCGAATAAACAAGATACGAGTGGAGTTCATGGTTCGCCACTCGGAGCTGATGAAATGCAAGAATTCAAGAACAATATTGGCTGGCAAGAAGATCTTTTTGAACATAAAAAAGAAATATATGATTATTTCGATGAAAAAAGAAGAATAGACAATAATTTATTTTCCCAATGGAAAGAAACTTTTAGTAATAAATATGAAACAAATGATGAGTTTAAGAAAAGTTGGGATTTATTAATTTCAAATGATATATCTATAGAATTACACTCTGACAAAACTTCATTAGCAACTAGGATTGCTGGTTCAAATGTTTTAAATTATATCGGAACAGTTACAAACAATATCATTGGTGGATCAGCTGATTTAACGGCTTCAACCAAACAAATCGTTGGTGATAGTAAGTTTTCACATGAAAATTATGGTGGTCGCAATCTCGAATACGGCATAAGAGAACACGCCATGGGAGCGATTGTAAACGGAATAACTCTACACAGTCATTTAGTTGGATATGGTTCCACATTTTTAGTATTTTCAGATTACATGAGACCAAGCATAAGACTTGCTGCATTAATGGAAAGTGATTCCGTATTCATATTTACTCATGATTCAATTTACTTAGGTGAGGATGGTCCAACTCATCAACCTATAGAACATTTAATGGCATTACGCCTAATTCCTAATCTAGATGTCATAAGACCATCTAACAGCTGCGAAATAGAGTATGCATATAGATATGCATTTAGTAAATCTGGAAATCCAAAAGCTATCGTACTTACTCGACAAAATCTTGAATATTTAGATTTAGATACTAAGTATGAAGAATTTACTAACGGTGCGTACATTGCGTCAGAGGGAGGCGACGTTACTATTTTTGCTTCAGGATCTGAATTAGAGCTAGCATTTTCTATAAAAGAATACCTTAAAGAAACACAAGTAAGAATCGTTTCTGTTCCGATATTAAATAAATTAGAAAATGTTGATCCCCAGGTAATCAGTGATCTTAAAGCAAGTAACTTAAATTTTACAATTGAACTAGGGCGATCAATTGGCTGGGAGACCTACCTTGGTGGAATAACAAAATCTTTTTCAATTGATCAATTTGGAATCTCAGCACCAATGGATAATTTAAGAGAACAATTTAAATTTACTACTGAACAAATTGGGGAAGAAATCAAAAAATTTCTAGGTTAACATCCTGTATATTTTTTCATTTCAGACTTAGTTCTGGCACCAGCAACACCATCAGGGATAAGTCCTACTTTTCTTTGAAAAGCTTTAATAGCTTCTTTAGTATAGGAACCCATTTCTCCGTCTATTATTCCAGGATTGAAACCATTGTTTGAGAGGTATGTTTGAATCCCCTCAACAGAATCTAGATTTGCAGCTCTATTATCTCGGGCAGAACAGGAATTCGTAGTGCACCCTGTATAGTTTCTCATAGCGGCTTTAGTTTTATTACCAACTATTCCATCAGCTAGTAGTCCGCTGGCTGTTTGAAAAGCTTTTATTGCAGATACTGTCTGTGGACCAGCTTGCCCATCAATTGGTCCTGGTTTAAAGCCATTATTAGTTAAAAACTTTTGCAAGTCTAAAGTGTTATCTAGTTTTACATTTGAATTATCTTTAGCTACACAATCATCATTGCCTTCATTGGGATTAGAAACAGCTGTTTGTGCTGCTGATTCTACTTCACCCCCAACTGGTTCCCAGCCACTTTGAAAAGGTGTTTGGGTATAAACATCAGAATTGACAAGAGACTTGGTTACTAATTTGTTGATCATGAAAGAAACCTCCCCAATCGATGTTTTTCTACTTGGACAAAATTTGTCTGCTAAGGAGCTACATGCAGGAATAATATCATTTGCAGCGAGAGTATAGATGCTACTTGTCCATTTGCTCGCACCTTCATCAGAATAAGGATCAGTGCTACCTGTTAAATCGTTTGTTGTACCTGCCTTTATAGCTTTAGTTAACATACAAGCAAATTCATCTCTTGTCACAGACTCTTTAGGAAGATATTGAAATGGGCTTCCAAAACATACCTGCATCCCATAATATGGCATACCATTTATCGCTTTCTGATAAATACTTTGATCGTCATCGCTGTAAGCGTTTGGTGCATCTAATGGAATCCCCCCAGTTACAGCAACTACTGCTGCTGCCTCTTCTCTGGAAATTGTTTTATTCTGACATGCGGACGAACTTTGAGTACATTTATCAAGCAAGCCTGCTTTACTCAAGTAAAGGAGACCACTAGTGGATGTTGCATATTGGGCTGTATCACCTGATGACTCAACAACACTTCCTCCTGAGGATGAACTCGATGGAGTTGTATTATCTACAGTTACAGGACCTACGGCTAACGTTGAAACATCTGAAGCACTTGAAGTTTTAAAATAGTGTGATGCAAAACCAAGTTGTGATTTAATATTTCTTCCAGATTTAGTTACCGTTCTTGCAGCTCCATTTTTATAACCTTTCATAGTAACCTCAGTTGCTGCACCTGAGGTAGCTGCTGCAGAAACATAAATGTCTGTAATTGCATCAAAACACGGAATGTCACCACAAAGAATATTTTTAGATAGCTGATAAGTTGTGAAGTCATATGACCATGCAGCTTTAGGGTTCCCTACACGATTATCTATAGACCAAGGGTCATCCACAGTTTGAAGATAAGGCCATACGGTTGAAGATCCAAAACCTACTGCATTATCATTAGTTTTTCCACCAGTTGAAGAAGAATAAAAAGCTTGTATTACTCCGTCTCTCGTATAACCACCACCGTAAGTAATAACTTTTCCTGCAGTGTTATTTACTGCTTGTACCCAATTTGGGCCTGCAATTTCCTTAAGGTATCCATAATAATATTGACTGGATGCAGTTGATCCAATATGACACCAGCAGTAAGCTTTTTGCTTTTCAGACAACCCTGCATCATACACTGTCTGCTGACTAGGTATGTTTTCATCTAAGTAGTGGAAAACTGCGTAACTTCTTCCAACTAATGCTTGAGATTCTAGGGCTTTAACATTCCAATGTGATGGCATTTCTGCTAAACCATAAAGGTATTTTTCTAAATTTACAGCGAGAACCACATGAAAGCCTGTAGACACAGACTTAGAACGTAGCTTTAATTCTCCGTGCTTATGTTCTCTAGGGCCAACGCGAATCCGACCACCTTCAGACCATTTTATTGTTATGTTACAACTTGCAGACTTTTTGGAAACGAGGGGATGACCAGCAAAATAACACCCTCCATTTGAATATATAATCGAAATAGTTGCCCCACCACTAATTTTTACAGGCCCCCAAATAGATTCACAAGGACCATCACTAGAGGCATCACTTTTGATTGCGGCCACCGTAGCATCATCGATTGCTCCAGTTTGAGATATTCCTTTAGATGCTTGATAGTTTCTTAAAGCATTTGCAGTTTTATCACCATAAGCTCCATCTACAGGTCCAGGCTCAAAGCCTCTTGAGGCTAAAAATGACTGAACTCCTGCAGTCTGAGTGAGGCCTTCTTGGCAGATAAACAATGTTGGAGGACTAGATGATGGCAGTGTAGTCAAGGATATATTTTTGGCATTCCTTGCAAGTCCAACCCATAATGCAGATTTATCGGTAGCAATTTCTGGTGATGAAAGCGAAAGCTCAGAGAGTTGTTTGTCGACAGTATCTTTGAAATAATAATTTACAACCTCATCAGAAGTACATGAGCTGGTGTTTGAACAAAACGATGCCCCAAGCTCAGTTAGTCCTTTTGCACCGTATTGACTCAGACCTACACCGTGCCCCCAACCGCTGCCCGTAAACGTAAAAGATTCTTCTGAGTAAGATCTCATTGCTTGTTTTGTTGCAGGACCAACTACTCCATCTGGGACTAAACCTGATGCAGACTGAAAAGCTTTTATTGCTGAAGTTGTCCTACCGCCAGATACTCCATCTATTGGCCCAGGATTAAATCCATTACAGTTTAAATATGTTTGTAAATCTTTAATACTATCTAATGGAGCCACTGCATTGGACGCACATCCAAATGTAGTATTTACAGGGGTAGAAATTTCTCCATATGCATTGTTTTGACTAATTAAAACAAAAGAAAAGGTAAAAATTGAAATAAGGATTAATTTTTTTATCATGCCCTGAACCATGGTTCTATTTTAGGTAATACAAGAATAATTGTATGTATTAGAGTGAACTTTTCCATTTTTTATAAAGAGATTTTCCAAAGACAATAGAGAAATAAACCATAAAAGTTATATAAGTAATTGGAAAGAGTTCACCTTTTCTTGTAGCAAAAACTTCGGGTGACAAAAGAAAAATACTCCCAAACATAATGATTCCTAGATATTTAAACTCTCGATACGCTCTGATAGAAATATATGACAGAAGGCTAAACACTACAAAAGAAATTAGTATATTCATATCAAATAAAGTATCTATTTTGGCCCACCCTGTTAAAAGAAGAATCCCTAATCCTAAAACTAAAGCACCAAATATATTTAAATTATTTTTTTCATTAGTCATATATACATTATTGTAAAAGGAGTATGAATTTGAGTACATTTATATATCTGGTTTTAATATTAAGTATTCCTTATTTTTGGTACATTAGGCATTCAACATGGCCAAAAAAAGGTTTTAGCTTATTATTTTCAGGAATAATTTCTATATCTTTATTTATTAGATTTAATTTAGTTGTTTTTATTGCACTAGTGATTCTTTTATCAGTGTTGACACATGAAAAAAAATTAATATCAGATTTCTCATTCCTAATAAGTTTTCTGATTTTAATCTATGATTCATTTAGCCTATTAGAGAGTAGCCTCGTGGCTAGTTTTCTCCCAATAATGCTAGTTAGTGGAATATTTTCACTCATGATGATTGGCCATTGGTTTTTAGTAGATCCTACCATCACAAGGATTGGGATGAAAAATATAGCCCGTTCTTCGATGTTTATTGCTGGTTTGTTATGTTTATTGATGATTGCAGGATTAATTTCACCAGAGATATCATCATTTTATAAAAATATAATATTAGGGTTATATATTTCTTCAGCAGTTCTTTCATTAGGCTCATTAAAATCTCTTAACGAGACCTCATATACAGGTGTTATGGCGGCAACTGGACTGAGCTATCTTTCTTTATTAGTGTCACTTGGGGGAACAGGAACTCTGATACTTTTACCTTAGGACTATGCTGTTTACATGAAGATTTACACAAAAAAAGGCGATAAAGGAAATACTAAACTTCTTTATGGTGATACAGTATCAAAAGACAATCTGGCTCCAGAGGCTTATGGATCAGTAGATGAGCTTGTTGCTTCACTTGGAATCATAAGAGCATCTAAAGATTTACCAGAAGCAACAAAAAAGGTAATTTTACAAATACAAAGGGAACTATTTATCGTTGGTGCAGAATTAGCAACTTCCAAAGAAAATAGAGAGAAACTACTGCCTGGAAAGACATTAGTTGAAGAAACGATGATAACTAACCTAGAAGACAAAATAGATACTCTAGAAGAGAAAAATGGAATTCCGGAATTTTTTGTCGTCCCCGGTGAAAATCCAATTTCAGCAAAAATAGATTGGTCAAGAGTAGTATCTAGAAGAGCTGAACGAAAGTGTGTTACGTGGCAAAATGCATTCGAGATAAAAGATTCAAAGGTTGTTATGTATTTAAATAGACTCTCGGATTACTTATGGATGCTTGCGAGAGACTTTGAAAAAGAATGGACACCTAGTAACTAATGAATATTGATATATTATTTTTCAACGAACACTTCAATAACAAAGAGGAGTACATTAAAGATTTAGAGTCTTTTGAAGAATATATAACTATTCATAAATTTAGTCCAAAAAGCAATGATATTTTAGTTATACCCCCTTCTCTCTCATCAAAAGGAAACCAAACAGTGTTAGTAGGAATTGACGATACTCAAGAGGCAGACCTCCTAGCTTTGGGAAGCTCTATAGGTGAACAATTAAGGGATAGTGCAGAAATTGATATTTTCAATTTTGAGGGAAATAAAGATTTGTTGGTATTAGGAATTATGTTTTCTCAGTACACGTTTGATATGTATAAGTCACAAAAAGATGATAATAAAATTGAGTTAACATTTTCTGATTCTCTTAATGTCCAAAGCAGTGCATTGAAAAAGGAAGCAGTATTTTGGGTCAGAGACATGATTAATACACCGTCACTTGATAAGACCCCTGAGTTTTTCATAGAGGAAATCAAAGGCTTAAATAGTGAAGTCAGTATTGAAGTTCATGATGAAGATTGGCTAGAGGAGAACAGTTTTGGGGCAGTGTTAGGAGTAGCTAAGGGGTCTGAAAGAAAGCCGTATTTCTTAGTTGGAGAATATAATAAAAATGCTGATGTTCAGATTGCTCTTATAGGTAAAGGTGTGATGTTTGACTCTGGTGGTCTTTCTTTAAAATCTCCCGAAGGAATGGATACGATGAAAACTGATATGGCTGGCGCGGCAACAGCATGGGGAGTGATGAGTTTAATTTCAAAGCATAAAGTAGATATTGGCCTAACAGTATTTACACCAATAGTAGAAAATATGCCTAGTGGTAGCGCCATAAGACCAGGTGATGTTTTAAAAGCACGAAATGGAAAAACTATTGAAGTTCTAAACACAGACGCCGAAGGAAGATTAATAATGGCTGATGCTTTAGCTTATGCTTCGGAAAGAAACCCCGATTTAATTTGCGACGTTGCAACTCTTACAGGGGCATCCTATGTTGCACTAGGTCTGGATATTGGTGCAGTTTTTTCAAACAATAAAAAAATTGAGGATAAATTTATAAAATCAACTGAAAATTCAAAAGAAAATTTTTACCCACTACCACTACATAGCGGTTACAAAAAACTTATTGAATCAGATATAGCTGACATGAAAAATACTGGTGGACGATTTGGAGGGGCTATAACAGCTGCACTACTTCTTGAGAATTTCACAAATGGTTTAGATTGGGTACATCTTGATATTGCAGGACCAGCGAGAAGTAGTAATCGAAAAGGAGCTACAGGGTTTTCAGTATTAACTTTATTTGAATTTTTTAAATCTTTTTCTAAGAATCATCCTGAGAGTTAGCAACAATAAAGATTAGATTATCACCTGTAGAAACTGTTCCACCTTGTGCAACATTTGTTCCTATAACCTTTCCTTGACAATCAGGTAATTCTGACTCTTCAAAAGAATTTTTTAAAAATAGAATTACACTTGTTTCTCTCATAAAATCTTTAATTAGAACTTCAGCTTCATCTTTCGTATAGACACATGGCGGTATGTTAGGAATAGGAGCAGTAAACTTTTTACCCGAAACCTCCAGAACAACCTCAGTTCCTTCTGGCATTTCTTCTCCACTTTCAATACTTTGAGTAAGTACTAAACCTGGTGCTTCTTCTGAATCTACAAGTTTTATTGTTGGTAAGATATAGCCTGAGAATGCTATTTCTTCAGCATCAATAATATTTAGACCAAGCAATTGAGGTATTTCTATAGTTGGGATTTCATAATATTTTTCAATATCACTAGGATCAGCTGGCCACTCTTCAACTGGTAAGTTTTCAACTACTTTTTCCATAAACTCTTTCCACATTGGTGCTGGAACCCTACCACCTGAAACATTAGACACTACCTCTCCATTAATTTCTACATCAGTGAGTGGTAGCTGTTCTTCAGCAAAACCTATCCAAACAGAGGATGTATATTGAGGAATAAATCCAATAAACCATGCTTCTCTAAATCCTTGATGAGTGCCAGTTTTTCCTGCAATTGGCCTATCATCCAAGACAGCTCTAGTTCCTGTACCAAATTGTGCTGCGACTTCAAGAGTTTTTCTAACTGCAGCTGCAGCTCCCGGATCTGGAATCGTAACTCTTTGTGAAGTTATGTGCTGATACAATACTTGTCCATTTGAATCTGTAATTTTTTCAATTAAATATGTAGGCGCAAGATAGCCATTATTTGCAAAAGAAGAATATGCAGAGGCAAGCTCCACTGGGGTTACAGCACCTGCACCTAAAGTTAGAGATATAACTGGATCTAAATATGAATCTATTCCAATTCTATTTGCTGTACTAGAAAGTTTTTCTCCGCCAAGTTCGGATGCGAGTTGGGCAAAAACTGTATTCACAGATTTTCTTGTAGCCTCTTCAAGAGACACCATTCCAGATGTATCCAGCAACTTAATTGATCTATTATATTCTGATTTATCTTGGCAAGGTTTATAGATAATTTGAGTTTCAGAATCTAAATCAATTTGAATTAAGTTATTTTGTTCTTCAATTAGTAATGGATCAGTGATTACTATTAAACTTTCTCCATTTTCGTCTTCAGCTGTGAACTCTATATCCTCGGTATAAATAATTTGATTACCATTTTCTGAGTACTGTTTTAGTGCAACTCCAATAGCTAATATTTTTTCAGACTCTTCTTCGATTTCATCTAAATTTGATGCAATTGGAAATTGTTCAATAAAATCTTTGTTCTTCAACTCCTCTGGATGGAACCCTATACATTGGAGTTCTATGGCCCTATCCTGTGCAGGTATTTTGTTTATAAATCTATCCGCTGTAATTGATGTTCCATAATTCCTAACTACCCATTTGGAGCCTATACCATCAGGGGCACATGGATATCCGCAATCAATTTCCACAGGACTTCGTGAATCTCTTGTACTGTAAAGTTTCGCACCTGACTCCAAAGCAGCAAGCAGGGTTATTGGTTTAAAAGCAGAACCAGGGTTTCTTTTCCCCTGAGTAGCTAAGTTGTATTGCTCATCTTCAAATGGTAACCCAGAGGCCATAACTTCTATCGCACCAGTTTTATTGTTAATTAATGTAATAACACCAGTTGGTTTTGGTTCTGGCTCCTCAAGTTCGATATCTATTATTTCAGATGGAACCCATTTATCTAGAACTTTGTTTGCGTGGTTTTGTAATTCAAGATTTACAGTAATTTCAATAGTTAATCCACCTCCGCCAGTACAGGAAGTATCATCTGATGGACATCCGAATAAAGCTTTTTTCCTCTCCTCATTCGTTGAACCTAATACTGCAAATTGTGGATCATTTAGCAGTCTCCTCTTTACTTCAGCAGATACGTGTTCTGCTTTGTTAGAAAGAGTATTTGGCTCAGCAATAATTAAAGGAGCTAACCTTGCTGATCTATGCTGAATATCAACTATGAACCCTTCTTTAAGCATGACATCTAAAACATCATTTCTTCTTTCTAAAACCCTTTCAGGATATTTCCTTGGGTTGTAATATGCCGGACTTCTGATTATCACTACTAATGTTGCTGCTTCATCTAATGTCAATTGAGATACATCTTTATTAAAATATTCAGAGGATGCTGATTGCAAACCATAAGCACCAGCTCCCCAATATATAGAGTTAATGTAGTATTCCAAAATTTGATCTTTTGTATATCGTCGCTCCAACTCAGCAGCAACTACTGCTTCGGCAACTTTTCTTCTAATTGAAATTTCATCTCCAACAAAAGACTGCTTGGCAACTTGAGAAGTGATAGTCGAACCACCTCTAGTAACACCTCTTAGGTTATCTACAACAGCACTGAGAATTGCAATAAAATCGATGCCCTCATGCTGATAGTAGTTACTATCTTCCGCAGCCAAGAGAGTGTTAATTACAAATGGAGGAACATCTGATAATTTGATTGGATCTCTATTTAGACCATCGTGTAATTCATCTAAGACTTGATTGTCAGAAGTAATAATAACTGAAGGTTCTGACAAAGACACAAAATCTAAAACCATTCCCTCAGCTCGAGGTAGGAATTTTTCCTCTAGATTATTTACAACTTCCATTGCAGATTTTATTGGTAAAAAGGAAAAGAAAGCAAACCAACCCGATAAAAGTAGTGCACTAACTAACACACCAAATCCAGCAATATACCTGATTCCGAATCTTGATTTGTTTTCTAAATTATGGATTTGTGCCATGTTCTAATTCTAGTGTCTATAAAAATCAATTTAACATTAGGAGTAGTTATAGGATTAGATGTAATATAGATTATCAATGGATTATTCACCAGGACTTAGAGGCGTAATAGCTGGAGAAACTGAAATTTCTACAGTTGGTATGGAAGGAACTTCTCTTAGGTACAGGGGCTATGACGCTATAGAGCTTACTAAAACAAATACTTATGAAGATGTTGCGTCTTTAATAATAGATGACAATTTAGATGGAAAATTATTTAGGCAATCATTTTCTACTCATTATAAGCAACTTCTTGAAGATATAGAATTAGTGACCCTTATAAATCGATTAAAGCTTAATCAGCATCCTATGGATGTCATTAGAACAGCTATTTCATATATCGGTGAAGCTGATGAAAGTAATAAATTAGATGCAGCAAGTAAAGTTGCTGCAATAGCTTGTTTAACAATTGCCTCGTATAATCAAGAGTCTTCAGACAAATTAGATGAAGAGTATGTCGTTGCAAGCTCGCTGCTACCAAATAACAGTACAAAACAGCAACTTGAAGCATTAGATGACATGCTAATTCTTTATGCGGAACATGGCTTCAACGCTTCCACTTTCGCCGCAAGAGTTACTGCTTCGACAAGGTCTGACCTAATAAGTGCAATAGTTTCTGGTGTTGGAACCCTAAAAGGAGAGTTGCACGGTGGTGCCAACGAAGCAGCTGTGGAGTTAATAAATAGTTTCAAAACTCCTAGTGAGGCAGAAGAAGGAGTCCATAAACTTCTTGAAAATAAGAAAAAAATTATGGGTTTTGGGCATGGGGTTTATAAAATTCAAGATCCAAGAAGTCCGATTGTGAAAAAATGGGTTGATGTTTTATCAAACACAGAGGAATCAATTAATAAATTTGAAATAGCAAAAACTATAGACTCAATAATGGATTCAGAAAAAAAATTATTTCCTAATGTTGATTTTTATGGAGGATTATTGTTATCTGAACTTGGATTTGCTGTTGATGTCTTCACTCCGATTTTTGTTGCCGGTCGTTCTGTTGGATGGTCAGCTCACTATTTCGAACAAAGAACTCAAGATATTTTAATTAGACCTGCTGCAAAATATATAGGAATTGAAGAAAGATAATTCAAAGTTGAATGAAATATCTTTTAACAACATAATTACAGAGTATTTAGAATCAGAAGTTCTTTTAGATGAAGAAACTATCACTTCTACAAAATTAGCCCTTTTAGACACAATTGGTTGTATATTTGACGCTTCGATTGGAAGCCAACCTGTTTCTTATGCTACTAGAGGTGAACACACGGCAATAGAGAATCCCTTTAAATTTGCCAGCAGTATCAACAACTCTAGAGATTTGGGAAGATTTTTTACAACTTTAATACGTTGGCACGATTATAACGATACATTTTTAGCTAAAGAATGGGCTCATCCATCAGACAACATAGGTTCATTATTTTCATACTTTATGACAAAGGGTGGTTCATTCAGAGAGTTTCTAGCATCTATTGTTAGAACATATGAAATCCAAGGAGCACTTTCGTTAGACACATCCCTAAACAAACAAGGCTATGACCATGTATTCTTTGTAAAACTGGCTTCTGCAGCTGTTTACTCTAATCTATTGGCTAAGGATGATAAAGATATTGTTTCAAGAACTATCAACCATGTACTTCTAGACGGACCATCATTAAGGAGCTATCGACACACACCTAATGTAGGTAGACGAAAAAGCTGGGCAGCAGGAGATGCAGTTTCTAGAGCGATTGAACTTTCGGAAATATCAACACTTAAAGATGAGAAATACGAAGGAATTTTAAAAGATCAAACATGGGGGTTTGAAAGTGTTTTTTTTCAAGATGAATCGATGACTTTTGGTAAAACCTTGGATAACTGGGTAGTAAATAATATTTTGTTTAAAGTTCTTTATCCAGCAGAGTTTCATGGTCAGTCAGCTGTTGAAGCTGCTGTGAAGCTATCGAAAGAGTTTTTATTAAAAAGAGAGACAATAAAAGATGTCATCATTGAAACACATGAACCAGCAATCAGAATTATCAGCAATAAGGATGTTTTAAACAATGCTTCTGATAGAGATCATTCTTTGGAATATATGGTATCAGCAGCTCTACTCTTTGGAAATGTAACTAGCGATAGTTATGAAGATTCGTTTCATGGTTATGAAGATATTGAAGAATTACGGAAGAAAATTACAGTACAAGAAAATCCAGAATTTACAAAAACATATTATGAATTTGAAAAACGAGAAATTGCTAATACTGTCTTTTTAAACTTTGAAGATGGCACTTCTTCAGAGAAAATTACTATCAGGTACCCCATTGGGCACCCAACTAGGAGGCAAGAAGCCATTCCACTGATAAAAGAAAAGTTTACTAGAAACATCTCAAGGTATTTTGACAATGAAGAAGCAAGTAATTTATGGGCTTTAGTTTTTAACTTAGATTTAGATACCGACTTTAATGAACTGACTAACCTGCTAATAAATGAATAAAACTATCTATTTACTCGTTGGGGGAGAAGCTACAAGACTCAAGCCATTATCTGAGGGGGTACCAAAAGCCCTGTTGACTGTAAGAGGTGTTTCAATAGTTGATTTGATTCTAGACAATCTAGAAAAAGCCGGTTTCGATAAATTTAAACTAATATGTTCAATTAAACACAAAAATCAATGGGAAAATTATCAAAAAAACACAGAAAAATTTATCGAATTATTATTTGAAACTGAAAAACTTGATACCGCAGGTTATATTGTAAAAAATATTGAAGATTTTGAGGACGAATTTTTTTGCATGAATGGTGACTTGCTTTTGGAGATGAATTTTCAAACCTTTATTGACCATGTTGAGAATGCTGCAAACTCAACTATTTGCTCTGTCCAAGTCGATGACCCATCAAGATTTGGCGTTTTACATCTTGAAAACAATAAGATCATAAATTTTATAGAAAAACCAGAAGACCTTAAATATGGCAACAATATAAGTATGGGGTTCTATTATCTTATGAAAAAAGACATACAATCAATTAGAGAAAATTTAATCATTCCATGTTCTTTTGAAAAGGATGTTTTCCCAATACTCTCAAAAAACTTACTTTTAGATTGTTTTAAAGTCAATGGAAATATGATTGATGTTGGTACAAGAGAGTCGTACATTCAAGCACATACACAAGGAGATTCTAATTGGATTGAAGAAAATGTAGTAATTGGAAATAACACAATTATCAGAAACAGCGTAGTATTTGAAAGTTCTAAAATTGGTTCAAATGTAGAAATCAATGAGTCCATAATTCTTAAAGATAAAATTGTGCCAAATGGCACAGTAGTTGATAAAGAAATATACTAAACAATATGAGTACACCTAAAGCATTAGTCACCGGTGGAGCAGGGTTTATTGGCTCGCATCTTGTAGAAAATTTAATTAATGAGGGTTATGAGTTAATGGTCATTGATAATCTCTTAAGCGGGAAAAAAGAGAATATTCAGAATATTATCACTGAAAATATTCACTATGGTGATATTGGTTCTGATGAAATCTTAGACAAAGTAGTTTCTTTCAATCCAGATGTATGCTTTCACTTAGCTGCACAGGCATCAGTTGTTATATCTGTAGAAGACCCAATGTTAGATTTCGAACACAATATCTTACAACCTCTCAAGCTTATCAAAACACTTCTTGATACAGGCTGTAAAAAGTTTGTTTTTTCTTCATCAGGAGGGACAATTTTCGGTGAGCCGGAAGTCATCCCCACTTCGGAAACTGATTTTGCCGGAGAGCCGGAATCTCCATATGGAGTTGCAAAAAAAAGATTAAACGAGTTTATTGAGTTATTGTTGAGCGACACCGAAATGTCTTATTCAATTTTAAATTTTTCTAATGTGTATGGACCCAGACAAGATCCAAATGGGGAAGCAGGTGTAATCTCAATATTTACAAGTAAAATGATTAATAATTCTGAACCAACAGTTTTTGGTGATGGTGAGCAAACAAGAGATTACATATACGTACAGGATGTTGTTGATGCACTGATCTTATCGTCAAAAATTGAAACCGACTTATTTTTAAATATAGGAACAGGTATTGAGACATCAGTAAACCAATTAGTTGCAACTTTAAAAAAGACAATTGGTTATGAAGGTAATATCATTTATGAACCAAAACGAGATGGTGAGCTCTTAAGAAGTGTGCTTAACAATTCAAAGGCAAGAAAACTATTAAAATGGGAGCCAAAATTTACATTGGATAAAGGTATATTTGAATTGATTAAGTGGCTTAAAAGTTAAAGAAAAAAATCTTCTCCATCTGATCTTAATATTTCACTAACACCTTTATTCGAAAATTTATAGAAGTACCCTCTTACAATTGCGATTGGAACTTTATCAACTTTATTCATTACTAGTTCCGAAGCACCTGCAAGCTCATCAATAATAGCTATTTCAGTTGCCTTCAAGTCATTCCCATAGGAATCAGTTGTTCCAATATAACTTGCTAGTGGCTCTATACCTGAGCATCCAATGGCAACGTTGGTCTGCCCCTTTCTCCATGCTCTACCAAATGTGTCACTAATTATTATTGCTACATTTATTCCGTATTGTGCTTTTAACTTTCTTCTTATCGTACTGGCTGTTTTATCTGGATCTTCGGGCAAAAGTAGGGCATAGCCTACATCAATATTTGATTTATCTATTCCTGCATTTGCACATATAAATCCATGTTTTGTTCTTGAGATGATTGTTTCTCCACGTTTTCTGAGAATCTGAGTAGATTCATTTTCTAAAAGTTTATTAATATCAATGTCTTTTAAATCAACAATCATATCTTCGATTTTTGAAATAATTTTCTGAGTTATAATCAGAACATCACCTTCAACTAAGTTTAATTTATTTACCTTAAGAGCATCTTTCAAAATTTTTAACAAGTCATCATTTTTCTTAAATTCTGGAAGTCCTAGCACGGGTATAATTTCAACAATTTTTTTATTCATTTTTTAATATTTCTTTAGCTAATTTGATTGCAACGCTTTTATCTGAAAATAAAATATTCCAAGCTCTAACATTCTCTTCCAATTCTTCATTTTCGTGAACAAAAAATTTGTTTGCAATATCCTTATAAAAATCTTTTAATCCCTTTACATTTGTTTCAAATCCAAAATCGTTAAAATTTTTATCTGAAGGACCTTTTAATGCTTTCTCGTTTATAAAGGGGCTCACAACTGTAACATCATCATGAGATGAAATGATTTCCTTTATTTTTTGAATACTCAATATGGGTCCTATTGAGAGAATTGGGTTTGATGGACCAATTATTATTTGATCAGCTTTAGTAAGTGCCATTGAGACCTCATCAGTTATGTTTGCTTCTTCAGAACCTAAGTAATCAACTTTTTTTAATTTTGGGACAGCCTTTCTTTCAACGAAATACTCTTGAAAGCTTAAAACTTCATCATCAATTGTTGTAAGAGTTGTTTTAATTTTATCGTTTGACATTGGTAGTAAAGTGCAATTTAAATTGTAGAACTCTGTGAAACTTCTAGTGACTTCTGTAAGAGTTTTACCTTCATTAATCAATTGATTTCTATATAACTTAAGGGCCAGGTCTTTATCACCAATAGAAAATTCTTGTTCTTGATACTGTTTATATAAAGTACTTACATTAAAAGTATCATCTTTTTGTCCCCAGCCAAATTCTCCTTCTATTCCTGCCAGAGCATACATTACAGAATCTATATCAGGTGATAGCTTCACGCCATGTATATTTTCATCATCCCCCGTGTTAATGACAATTGAAAGGTCAATGTTTTCTAAAGCATAAAATCCTTTTGCTAATTTTGCTCCACCAATTCCACCAGAAATATATGCTATCTTTTTCATCTTGCTCCGATATCTATTAAATATTCATGTAACATTTTATTAATGGTAGACAAAGAAATTTTAGAAGCAATTGCTGAATTAAGCGAATCTGAGCTAAAACGCCTAAAACTTCTAATTGATAATAAATTAAATTTAGAAATTAATAAATCAAAGATTTCATATAGAAGTAAAAAAATAAAGTGTGGAAGAGAATCATGCAATTCCTGTCCACATGGACCTTATTGGTATGCGGAATGGACTGAAGAAGGCAAAAGAAAAACTAAATATTTAGGGAAAATACTCGATGAAATTTCTTAACAATTTGACAATGCCTAGTTTTAAGATGACATACCTTTATATACTTGCATTTTTAATCCTTAGACTTGACCTGGTCTTTTTGAACACTATGCCGACAGGTGGAGATATGGGAGCACATGTTGTCCCAATAAAGTATTTTATTGATAATTTTGCATTAAATTTTCAACTAAATGGATGGTCAAATGACTGGTTTGCAGGATACCCTTTGTATTTTTTTTATTTCCCATTTCCTGCAGTTTTAACTTTCTTTTTAAATCTTATTTTTCCCTATCCAATAGCTTTCAAATTGATGGTAGTTGGTTCAATTATCATCACAATCTATTCATTTGAAAAAATTTTTAGAAAAAATCAAGCCAATTTCTCATTCTTAGGATTTGTTGCCGGAATAACATATGTACTTACTGAGTCGTTCACTATTTATGGAGGTAATCTTGCATCTACTTTAGCTGGTCAGTTCTCATTTACCTACTCAGTAGCTTTTGCTAACTTGGCTATTGCATTCATTTCTAATTCTGAAAATAAAAATAAACATGTTTTAAGTGCAGTATTTTTAGGACTGAGTCTTTTAAGCCATTTAATACCATTCATTATTTATAGTGTGATCTATATATATTTTTGGATTCGAGAAAAAAATACATCAATAGAGAAAATCTCGTCTGCGTTAATTTTTATTTTTCTTACAGTTAGATTCACTACATCATTATTTGCAAATTTGGAATACACAACAAATATGAGTTATACGCCATATACAAAAATAAGTGATTTAGTTAAAAGTGACGTGACACCATTTTTAGTTGCTTTTGTTATTATTTTTTTAATAAATAGTAAAAAAATTTACTCTCGAAAAGATACATCAATTTTCGAATGGTCGCTATTAATTATTTCTATTCTTTTATATTTTTATGTACCCGAAGGTGCCTTGTGGAATGGAAGAGTTGTAAGCTTTTTTAATCTGGCTGTAATTGTTCTATTTTTTAAAGTAATTGAATCGAGTATGGAAGAAATTTTTAAATACGAGCAGGGTAAAATTATTATTAAATTCCTGAGTGCAATTTTGTTATCAGTTTACCTTTTTAACTTTTTTCAAAAGTGGAATATAGCAAGCTATAAAAGTTTTATCTATCCGTTAATACTTATGGCTCTTATAGGTATTGTTTATTTCTTTTCTTCATCAACCGATATTTTTAAGTTAAGTTTCGCTTTTTCAATTATTCTCACAATAACATTTCTACCCTATTGGGTAAGTTGGAATTTTAACGGGTATGAAAATAAAGATCAGTGGAGTGATATAGATAGTCTGTATTCAAATTTAAATGAACTGCCTCCTGGGAGGATTATGTGGGAACCAAATGCGGATTTAAACAAATATGGTACGCCGATGGTATTAATGACTATACCTTTGTACACACATCACTCCAGTATGGAGGGATTGTATTTTGACTCAAGTATCACTACACCATTTCATTTCATTGCGGTATCTGGCTTAGCGGAGAGGCCTTCAAATCCTGTTGGTGGATTAAGGTATATCAATAATCAATTCGAACAAGGCCAGCAGTATTTAGAAGATTTAGGAGTTGATTATTTTATTACTTACACTGATACAATTACTGAAAAATCACAAGCTAGCGATAAATTAAATTTCCTTTTTTCTTCAGGGCCCTTTTCGGTCTTCAGTATTGAATCAGAAAAAATTGAGTTGGTTACTCAAAATATAATTGAGTTTGAAAAAGTACCTTTCCTTGAAAGAACCATGAGTTCTTTATTTAGAAATACCGACTACAGTAATTTTTTTACTGCAGCATATGAAAATTTTAGTAATTTGGACTCAGAAAGAGTTATTGAATTACCAAATACTCATTACAAATTAAAAAAAAGTCTTGCTGATAAGGCAGAAATTACAAATCTAAAAATAACTTCAAATACAATATCATTCACTACAGACAGACCAAATGAACTTCATCAAATTAAAGTATCCTATTTTCCTAATTGGAAGATTGTAAACGGGGAGGGGCCATATAGAATCTCACCATCATTCATGGCTGTTGTTCCGAATTCAGAAAATGTTGAGCTAACTTTTATTAAAACTCAAAAAGAATCAAATTCTTTTTATATAGCTTTATTTTCATTATTGTTGTTTGTAGGACTTTCGCAAAAAAGGAAAACAGGTGAGTAAGCTCATACAATTCATAAAAAATAATCCTCTTGTAAGTGGAGATAATTCATTAGCTCAATTGTTTAGAACGTATGTAGTTGGTGCTATAAACCTTTCAATAGGATTATTTTTAAACTATTTATTTCAATTTTTTATTTTTTACAATATTGAGATACCACTAAGAACATACTTGACAAATATTGGATCTTTTTCAATCGGAGTTGTTATTTCTTATTTTTTATCTAGAAAGATAATTTTTAAACTTTCCTCAGCAAAAGGAAATTTTATCGAGTTCTTAAATTTTACTCTTACAAACCTAATCAATCTGATTTTTCCATTACTTATTTGGTACACAATAAATGTTTATAGACCTTCAGTACAAGAAAATGAACTCCAATTTTTAATTGCAACTGTTCTAATCCACAGCAGTATTTTGCCAATAAAATATATAATTTATAAATTTTTTGTATTTAAAGACTCTTTAGAAAGTTGAATTCTTAATTTCACCAAACTCTTAATTGTTCTGGGGATTCTTTTATAAATTACGGATACACTTGGTCTAATTTCATTTATTACTGCTGGAATTTCAAGAATCTTTTCATTATTTTTCTCGATTCTAATTAATAGCTCTGTATCAAATAGATCTTGAGTAGATACAACATTTTGAACCTCTTTTATAATAGATGTTTTTCTTACTGCTTTCATGCCGTGTGTATCGGATAAATTGGTATTAAACAGTACTTTTAATATTCCAACAAAAGTAAATGTTGCAATTCTCCTCACGAGCCTTCTACCGTCAGCAGACTTTACAAGCCTTTTTGAAGCTGTGATTGCAGAGAAAGCTTTTTCAAGACGAAGAGCTTGATTTAGAAAATCTTCTGAGAAATAATCTATATCAAAAGAAATTACTATTTCATTGTTAGCCTGAATAAATCCTTGCTTTAAAGCATTCCCATAATTGGCTAATTTCAAACTAATTACTCGACATTCTTTTTTATCACTAATGAATTCATCAATTA